>Ga0172374_1001697_pt1 | contig 14542 bp, 13 predicted proteins | sample LakKiv3m_FD_114536 | JGI IMG/M metagenome (GOLD analysis project Ga0172374, IMG submission 114536) | Freshwater microbial communities from Kabuno Bay, South-Kivu, Congo - kab_092012_10.3m | ecosystem: Environmental > Aquatic > Freshwater > Lake | place: Democratic Republic of the Congo... | reverse complement strand
CCGCGTCCCGACGGCGCCGAGGACATGCCCAGCGTCATCGTGCCGCGCAAATGCATCGGCGAACTCCGCAAGCTGCTCGACGAAGTCGACGGCTCGGTCGGCGTGTCGCTGTCGGGTTCCAAGATCCGCTTCGATCTGGGCCGCGCGATTCTCACCTCCAAACTGATCGACGGCACTTTCCCCGATTATTCGCGGGTCATCCCGACCGGCAACGACAAGATTCTGAAGATCGACCCCAAAAGCTTCATGGCCGGTGTCGATCGCGTATCGACCATCGCGACGGAGAAGACCCGCGCGGTAAAAATGGCGCTCGACCGCGACAAGATCACCCTGTCGGTGACCAGCCCCGAAAACGGCACCGCGGCAGAGGAAGTCCCCGGCGACTATGCGAGTCAGGGCTTCGAAATCGGCTTCAACAGCAAATATCTGATGGACATTCTCGGGCAAGTCGAAGGCGATCAGGTCGAGGTCCACCTGGCCGACGCCGCCGCGCCGACGCTGATCCGCGAGAACGACAAGGCGCCTGCGCTTTACGTCTTGATGCCGATGCGGGTGTGATCGGCGAGTAAGGCCGATTGCCCGTCGCGCCCCGCAACCCCGCCACAAACCCGTCATCCCAGCGAATGCTGGGATCTCAAGCAGCATCACTCCCCTGCCTGATATCCCAGCTTTCGCTGGGATGACGGTTGCGGGTGGGCGGTTGACTATCAACGCTCTTGAAATCTCAACCGGCGGCCGTCATAACTGACATCAATGTCAGTCAGAGGCTCGACCATGGCGACTCAGGCAATCCAGCAACCGGTGAACCCCGCACTTCCGATGAAGCGCGATTGGGGTGCAGCGTGGGTGGCGCTCAGGAAGCTGCTCGCGAACGGCGATGACACGGTGCAGGTGTTCCGTATCATGCGCGCGCTGAACGGCGATACCGCCCAGCGCAACTATGCCAGGCTGATCCAGACGCCCGAGGGCGGCCGCCTGGCCTATCACCGTACCGAACTCGCGCGTGTATTTTCGAACCGCGAATGGATCGATTCGCTACCCGAAGGATCGGTCGGCGCCCATTACCGCGCCTTTCTCGACCGGACCGGCTTTTCGGCCGATGGGCTGGCGGACATCAGTTACACCGACAATGACGGCTGGCGCGACCTGGAGCATCCGGTCAGCTGGTTCGGGCGGCGCGAACGCGACATCCACGATATCTGGCACGTCCTGACCGGCTATACCGCCGAGGAACATCTGGGCGAGGCATGCCTGGTTGCGTTCAGCTATGCCCAGACCGGCGGGCTCGGCTGGGCCGCGATCGGCGCGGGCGCGGCGATCAAATCGCTGCGCGTGACCGGTGAGCGCCTGTTCCTGAAAGCGGTGATCGAGGGATATCGCCACGGAAAGCGCGCCAAATGGCTGTCGGCGGAGGATTACGAAACGCTGCTTGCAGAGCCGTTGGAGGACGCGCGACGCCGACTGAATATCGCCGATCCGATAGCCTACAAACGCGCGCAATCGCGTTTACGGGAACAGAATCTGGCAGGAATCTGACCGGCCGAAGGGTCGGGCTGCACCGTGTCGATCGCCTGCCCGTCGTCAGGGTTGCGGCTGGTCGATGAGCTCGATGACGACGAGGGAGATGTTGTCGCTTCCGTCACGTTGCAGGGCATTCGTCAGCAAACGATCGGCAAGGGCATCCAGCGGCTCGTCGGAATGCACGTCACGATCGCACAGCGAACGTGACAGCCCGTCGGAACACAGCAACAGCCGGTCGCCCGCCTGCACGCGGTGGCGAGTACGCTCGACTTCGACGATCGCAGCCACGCCGATGGCCCGGGTTATCACATTGGCCCGGGGATGGTTGTGCGCCTGTTCGGGGGTTAGCGCCCCGGCATCCACCATCTGCTGGACCAGGCTGTGATCTCGCGTCAATTGCGTCAGCCGACGATCGCGGATCAGATAGGCGCGACTGTCGCCGACCCAGCAAATTTCTACGAAATCATCGTCGATATGCGCGACCACCATCGTCGTCCCGCTCTCGCCGCTGCTCGATGCCTGAACGATGTCGTTCGCGTCCATCATCGAGCGAAGGATCGCATCCGGCGTGACGGGCGCGATCAGCGAGGCAAGCTGTTCGATGGCGGCGTCGGCTGCCGCATCGCCGCCACGATGCCCGCCCATTCCGTCGGCGACTGCCCAGAGCCGCTGGTCGGGGCGGTCGAGAACCCGGTCTTCGTTGATGGCGCGGACGCGGCCCACATGGCTGCGCGATGTCGAGGCGATACGGGTAGAGGCGGACGGTTCGGCATTGACGCGGCGCTGCCGAAACCAAGCCTTCACGCCGACTCTCCGCGATTAAGGGCTGCTTCGGCCTCATCATAGGCATTGACGAAAGCCTGATCGAGTTCGCCTGCGACGCCCTGGTCGATCTCGCGCGTCAGATCGGCGTGGCGGCTGGTCATCTCCTCGATCGCCAGCGACGCCTTGCTCTTGAGCAGCGATGCGCGCTGGGCGATCGCCGCGTCGATACTGTCGGGGTGGAAGCGACCGACTGCGTGACGCAAACTGCCTTGCAGGCCCGCAAAGGTCGCGACGAGGTGGCGCTTCACGTCGCGAAAGGATGATTTGAGTGCCGCCGGACCCGACAGGAAACCCGACGAGCCGGCCAGCAGCAGATCGATCGCCAATCGCTGAGAGGGCGCCCATTTGAACGGGTTATTGCCTTCGCCCGATATCGTCGTGCGGGTCAGTTGATAGCGCGCCCGCGCCCGGTTGCGTTCCCCCATCAGGTCGCCGATCCCCAGCACCATCTGGCGGTAGAGCGCACCTGCGCGGCGCATGATTTCCTCCGGGTCCTCGCTCGACAGAAGCGATGAGTCGAGTCCCGCGCCTTCGCAAAACGCTTCGAGCAACGAACCCTCGCCCGTTCCCGCGGCGATGGCCGGCTCCGACCAGTCTCCCGGCACGTCGATCGAGAGGCCGAGCGGCGCGCTGAGGATCAGTGTGCGTTCGTCATGGGTCGTGGCGGTTGCATGAGGCGCCAGCGTCGCGACGATGTGGAACCGCCCCATGCGAAGCTTGCCCGGCACCGGCACCGGTGAGCGGACATCGCCGGGATAGGGCGCGCCGGTCATGTCGTCGGTGACACCATTGGCGCCGAACACCCGCAGCGCCAGCCCGGCAGAGTCGATGCTGAATTCGCAATGGGTCCGCGACAGGGCGCAATCGGGGTCGGCGATCGGCCATCCCGCAGCAGGGTCGCGGCCGATGGTCAGGGTTCCGCTTTGCAGCAACCGTGCGTCGATGGGCTGGATCGCATCGTCCGCGTCGAAGAGCTGGAGCATGTACATGTCGGCGCGCCGTTCAGGCCGCGATCCGGGTGGCGACCATCGCGGCCTCCGCGTCCCGGGACGATATTGACATCCGCGATTCCGCAACCGCCGCCGCGCGATTGAACGCGTCGAACGCATCGCCGAATTCGTCGCGTCGGCGATGCGATATCCGAAAGGCGAAATCGCCCTTCGCAGCATCGTCCAGCGCGCTTCGCAACCGTTTGAGAGGACGCGACACCATCGCGCCGCTTAGATATCCGATCAACAGGACCACGATCATGACGATGGCGGACAGGGCGGTGAGCAGCGTCTTGGAGGTTTCGATCGCGGCATCCAGCGCGGTGCGCTTCAATACCAGATCGACCGTGCCGAACCGGGCACCGGCATAATTGATGGGGTGGACGAATCGCAGCCCCGCTCCGGCACCCTGGTCGGGCGCGTTGGAGACGCGCCGGTCGCCTTCGCTCAGGATCGCGATTTCGCCGGTCGATGCCCGGTGGCGTCTGCCGATCATCGCGTCATCGCTTGCTGCCCGAACGATCCCTTCGCCGTCGGCGACGACGATGTCGCGCACGCCCATGTCCTGACTGGCCGTGGTGACGAACGCCTGAAGCGCCGTCCAATCCTGTTCGGCCGCGGACAAGCCAGCATTGTCGGCGACGACAACCGCTGCATTGGCGGTGACGAATGCGGCAATGCTGTTGCCCGATACCGCCGCCATCTGTTCCAGAGCGCGTTGTTCGCGGCCCAATATCGTATAGATGCTTGCCACCAGCGCCAACGCGGTCACGACGACCAGCGCCAATGGCAGCTTGATCCGCAGCGGCAGGCCCCGACGGGCGACGCCGGAGTCCCCGACCGCCGCCAGTTCCCGGTCGAGCGCAGCAACCAGCGCTGCGCCGGTCTGAAATCGCTGTTCGGGTTTCTTGGCCAGCAGCTTGTCGATGATGAAGCGCAGTCCCGGCGGACAATCGGCGGCCTTGGCGTCGATCGGCTCGACCTTGTCCTGCGCGATCTGGATCGCCAGCATCGCCAGCCCGGTCCCCGGAAAGGCGACCTTTCCCGTCACCATTTCGTACAGAACCGCGCCCAGCGAGAACAGGTCCGATCGTGCGTCCACGGTCAATCCCAACGCCTGCTCGGGACTCATGTAGCGCGGCGTGCCGACCAACTGGCCGACCTGGGTCTTTGCGAGGTTCGCCGGATCGGCATCGCCGACCCTCGCCACCCCGAAATCGAGCAGCTTTGCCGTCAGGCCGTCTGCGGAGATCAGAATGTTCGACGGTTTCACGTCGCGGTGGACGACCCCGGCACGATGGGCATAATCAAGCGCGTCCGCCAGTTGTTGCGCCAGTCGCAGCACCCGTTCATGCGGCATGCGGCCCTGCGCGGACAGCATTTCGTCGAGCGGACGACCTTCGACCAGTTCCATCGCGATATAGGCGACGCCGTCCACCTCACCGACATCATAGACGGTCGCGATATTGGCATGGCTCAACGCCCCCGCGGCGCGCGCTTCGCGCAGAAAGCGCGCGCCGAGTTCGGGATCGCTTGCGAATTGCGGCTTCAGCACCTTGATCGCGACCGTTCGACCGATGTCGGGATCATGGGCGCGATAGACGTCGGCCATCGCGCCTTCGCCCAGTCGTCCGTCGATCCTGTAGCGGCCGAGGGTCTTCGTCATGCGGCGGAACCTTTACTCATACGCAGATGGTCCTTCTCCTTATCGCCAATGCCTTAGCAATGAATTACCGGCGTGCGCGGACCGTGGCGGCGATCCGTTCGGCGCGCGCCAGATCGCGGGCGATCGCCGGATTGCCGGGGTCAAGCGCAACGGCACGGCGCAGCAACGCGACGGCGCTGGCGACATTCCCTTGATTGAGTGCCGCCAGGCCCGCCGAACGGGCCTGTCCCGCGGCGGCGGGATTTGCGGGTGTCGATCGCGGAGCGGGCGCAGGCGTCGCTGCGGTACCCGGTGATTTGGCCCGCGGTGTCGTCGGCGCGGGTGCCCCGCTTCGCACCGGTGTCCGGGGTACGGGCGCGGCTCGCGGCGGCTGGCCGGGAATACGGATGATCTGTCCCGCCGTCAGTGCGGAAGAACCCTCGATATCGTTGTAGCGCGCCAACTGATACGCCTTCAGCCGGTTGCCAAGAAAGCGCTGGGCCAGATCCGGCATGGTCTCGCCCGACTTCACTGTATAGGGATAGTTCTGCGGACCCAGATCGACCTTTGCATCACCGGTCATGCCTTGCCGCAGGACCAGCAGAGACGGGTTCATCGGATCGCGCTTCAACGCGCTGTCCAGCTGCTTCTTGGCATCCTTGCGCTCGCCCCGATCAAGCAATCCGGCAATGGCGTCGATATCGGCAACGCTTGTCGGCGTGCCGGAAGCGACCCCGGCGGTGCCTTTCGGCCCGCTCGAACAGGCCATGAGCGTCAGCGATGCCAGCAGGACGCAGACAGCCGACAGATTGCGGGAACGCGCGGTCATGCACGAAGCCTTTCATGTGAAATTGGAATGGTCGCCGGCGACAGCAGCCGGGCGAGTGCGGTGGTATCGTTGACGAAATCGATGAAATCGTTCCGGTCGAGCGGGCGGGCGAAATAGAAGCCCTGGAAATATTCGCAGCCATTCGCGCGCAGCCATGCATATTCGGCCGCCGTCTCGATGCCTTCGGCCAGCACCTTGATGCCCAGGCCACGCCCCAGCGCGATGATGCTGACGCAGATCGCCTGGCTGTCGCGTCGCTGGTCGACATCGGCGACGAATGCGCGATCGATCTTGATCTTGTCGAACGGAAGTGCGCGCAACGCACTGAAGCTGGAATATCCCGTTCCGAAATCGTCGATCGCGACTTCCGCGCCGCGTGCGCGCAAGGCCTGGCACAGCCGGGCCGCACGATCCCCGTCGGCTAGCGCGATGCTTTCGGTCAGTTCGACCTCCAGCGCATCACCGCTCAGTCCGTGCCGCGACAGGGTTCGCTCGACGAGCAGCGGCAGGTCCTCCACCTCCAACTGGCAACCGGAGAAATTTACCGCGACCCGCAGATCGGCCAGCCCGGCGCTGCGCCAGCCACGCGCTTCCCGCGCGGCGTGGTTGAGTGCCCACATGCCGATTTCCTGGGACAGACCGGCCGTTTCCATGATCGGAATGAACCGTCCCGGCGGGATCGATCCGCGGTGCGGGTGGTGCCATCGCAACAAGGCTTCGGCACCGCACACCCGCCCGCGCGCGGCGTCGATCAGCGGCTGAAATTCCATGGTGAATTCGTCGCGGGCAACCGCCTGTCGCAGATCCTGTTCGACCAGGAAACGCTCGCGCGCCCGGTTGCCAAGGTCGAGATCGGCGATACCGGCCCGGTCGTCGCCGACCAGCGGGACGGAAAATGCCGACAAGGTCTGCGATATCAGCAGGTGCGGCGCTACCGTGTCGATATCGAGCACCGATGTCCGAACGAGGATTTCGGGCAGGATTTCGCGCGTGCCGTCGGTCCAGCGATCGCCCAGCGCATAGACGAGCGCGGCGATTTCCGCTTCGGCGGCGGCGCGCTCGACATCCGGTCCGAACCAGATCGCCAGATGGGACCGGTCGATCTGGGCAAGAAGCCGGGCAGGGGGCAACATCGCCGCGAGCCGATCGACGATCCCCATCAGCAACCGGTCCGCCATCGGCGGGTCGAACGCGCAGAGCCGGTCGTAATCCTTGCTGGTAATCAAGGCGAGCGACCCGCCGCGATCGGCGAGCATTCGGGAAATCAGCGGTTCGCGGGTCGGCAGGCCCGTTACCGCATGAATCTGCTGAAGCCGGGGGTCCTTGTTGATCGGTCGGGCCAGCAGCGCTTCGATGGCGCTCGCCGCCCGTGCCGGCAACCGGCCCGATCCGCGCCGCCCGAGCACCTGCTCGGCGTTGTGGACGGGCGCGATCAATCGGCGATGGACGAGCAGGACGGCGATCGCGGCTGCCGCGACCATGCCGGCCAGCGCTGCAAGCACGGGCATCAGCATAGGCGTGGTGCCGCCCATTGGCGCGCAACCACCGCATCGATATACCACGGGCAAATTACACGCCGGTCCATATGCGTCGTGATAATAGCCAAAGATTGAGAAAGACTTAGAAGGTCGGCACGCGGGGTCGAAAATCACTCTGCGACGCGGTGGGCGACGCGATTTCCGCTTTTTCGAGCACGTGGGGCTGTCCATTTGTGCGCGCCGCACGTCTATCCTACCATATGCGCGGAAAAGGGGGGGCGGAGCGGTGCTGGCCGACAATGTGCCAAGGGAGGAACGCCTCGACGATCGCTGGCGCCCGGCGCTGATGGCGTTTTTTTGCGCCGGGTCCGAAACCGCGCCGAAGCCGAGGATCTGACCCAGGACGTGTTGATGCGAATGCTCGGTCGCGACCTCCCGCCGGGCGAGCCGGGCATCTATGTCTTTCGCATCGCCCAGAACCTGTTGGTCGACCGCGCCCGCAAGGCCCAGGTTCGGGAACGCTACCGGGACAGTATCGCGCTGGACCCGGATCGCATGCTCGATCCGCTCGATCCGCACAGCATCGCCGTCGGTCGGGAACAGATGGCCGCGTTCCTCGCCGCGCTGGCGGAATTGCCGGAGCGCACGCAGACGATGTTCATCCTGTTCCGCATCGAAAAGCTCAGCCAGGACGAAATCGGCGCGACCTACGGGATTTCCGCGAGCGCCGTGAAGCAGCAGATTGCCAAGGCGATGGCGCAGCTATCCAGAAAGATGCAGGGCGTACGATGACGACGGGGCCGAACGATCAGGTCGCGGATCGCGACGAACAGGCCGCCTTGTGGTGGCTCGATCTGGCCGCCGGCGATTTGTCGGCGGACTCGCGCGATGCGTTCGACGCATGGATCGCCGATGACGAAAATGCGATCGCGTTCGAACATGTCGCGCGCGCCTGGCACGCCGTCGATGGCGCTGCCGGCTCGCCTGAACTGATCCGAATGCGCAGCGTCGCGATCGACGATTATCGTCGGGCGAACCGGCGGCGATGGGCGGGGAGCCTGTCCGCCGCCCGCTATTGGTGGACCGGCCTGGCGGCGGCGATCGTCCTGGCGGTGGTGTCGCTGACCATATTCCACGACTCCGTCCAGCTTTACGAAACCAAGGTGGGTGAGCGCAGGATCGCGATCCTCGACGATCAGTCGCGATTGTCGCTGGACGCCGACAGCCGGGTGGAAGTCGGGATCGGCGACGATCGCCGGGCGTTGACGCTGGTACGCGGGCGGGCGAAATTCGATGTGGCGAAGGATGCGTTGCGCCCCTTCACCGTCGTCGCCGGCGACAAGATGGTGGTCGCGACCGGCACGTCGTTCAGCGTCGAGCGGATCGGTGCCGAGATCCGCGTGCTGCTGTACGAGGGGCAGGTCGATGTCATCGACCGGGATCGTGCCGGTGGGTCCGCCGGTGCGCGTGGCACGACCTTGGTCCCCGGCACCGAAATGGTGGCCAGCGCCAATGCGGTCGCCGGACCGGTGACGCGGCGGGCCGATCCATCGAGGTCGATATCCTGGGAAAGCGGGCAGCTGAATTTCGACGACGAACCGATCGCGCTCGCCGTGGCCCGCATGAACCGGTATTCGCCGACCAAGGTGACGCTGGCCGATACCGGAGCCGCTCGCTTCGTCGTCAATGGCGTGTTCGCCGCCGGCGATGTGGAGGCGTTCGTCGAAGCCGTGACCGAACTGCACCCTCTGGTTGCCGACCGGTCACCGGGACAGGTGACGTTGAAAACGGCCGACGCGCGATAGGCGCCGGTCGGCGTGCTGTCCCTGACGGCCGGTCGCACGTCTTACCTGATGACGGCGAAAATGCCGCATGGGGAGGGGACAGGATAATGGGGAAAGCACGTTTCGCAGGCACGCTGGCAATTTCGGCACTGGCTGCATCGCTGGCGGTGGCCGCTCCGGCATCGGCTGCACAGGCCGCGGAACAGACCTACACGTTCGACATTCCGTCGCAGGACCTCGATACCGCGCTGAAGACGTTCGCGCGAACGTCGCGCCAACAGATATCGTTCAATTCCGGCGATGCCCGCGGCAAGCGTGCCCGGGCGTTGAAGGGCAATTATTCGGCATCCGATGCGCTGGCGATCCTGCTGCGCGGATCGGGCATGGTCGCCGAGCGCGGCCGTTCCGGGCTGTTCCTGATCCGCGCCGCGGGCGCGACAACGATGCAAACGGCAGCGACCGGCACCCAGTTCGCCGCGGCGAACGGCGGCGCGCCGATGCCGCAAATCGTCGCCCCGCCGCAAGACGCCGAACCAATCGGCAGCGACATCATCGTCACCGCGCAAAAGCGCGAGGAATCGATTCAGGACGTGCCCATCGCGGTCAGCGCCTTTTCGGGGCAGATGCTCGACGATTTGAAGATCGAAGGCGGCTCGGAACTGCTGCGCGCGATCCCCAACGTCACCTTCTCCAAAAGCAATTTCAGCATGTATAATTTCTCGATCCGCGGGATCGGGACCAAGGCGATTTCGGCGTCGAGCGACCCGGCGGTCGCCGTCAGCTTCAATAACACGCCGCTAATCCGCAACCGACTGTTCGAGCAGGAATTCTTCGATATCGAGCGCGTCGAAGTGCTGCGCGGCCCGCAAGGTACGCTTTATGGCCGCAACGCAACCGGCGGCGTGGTCAACGTACTCCCCGCTCTGCCGATCCAGGAGTTCGAGGCCGAGGTGAAGATCGAGGCCGGGAATTTCGACACGATGCGCGCGAGCGGCATGGTCAACGTGCCGCTCGGGCCGACGCTCGCGGCGCGAGTTGCAGGCGCGTGGACCAGCCGCGACGGGTTCGACTACAACACGTTCACCGAACAGCGCGTCAACGGTCGCGATCTCTGGTCGACCCGCGCCTCGCTGGCCTAGGAGCCGAGCGATCGGTTCCGCGCCAATGTCATCTGGCAGCATTTCGAGGAAGACGACAACCGCTCACGCACTGGCAAGCAGCTTTGCACGCGCGATCCCGGGCCGGCGATGGTTGGGAATGTCGCCGTTACCAACCCCTACACCAGAGGGCGATTGAGTCAGGGTTGTTTGCCGGGATCACTGTATGACGATGCCGCCTATGGGGCACCCAACGGCTATGCATTGTCCTATATTCTCGTTCCTAGCGGAATCAGTATCGGTCGCGATCCCGTTACACGCCAGACCATTTTTCTTTTAAGGCAGATCGATCCTTTTGGAGAAGTCGAGCAATCGAAAAATCTCCGTGAAATCGCCACAAGCTTTGACCCGGTTTTTCGAGCGAAGAATGATGTCTTTCAGCTAAATCTGGAATTTGAGCCTGCAGACGGCTTATAGCTCATATCCCAGACGGCCTATGCCCGCGACAGTTTCTACTCCACTCAGGACTATAATAGATTTGTTTCAGCCTCCATATTCAATAACTCTACTCAACCACTATTAAGCGCCTCAAACCAGCCAATTAATCCGTCTTTATTTCCTGGGCCAGCACCCGGTGGATTGTACTGCGATCCACAACTCGGCTGCTCGAGCCGATTGGAATCGATTGATTTAAGCCGGTCTGAGAATCGTCAATGGACCCAAGAATTGAGGCTTCAATCCAGTTTCGATGGATCGATCAATTTTAACATCGGTTCCAACTATATCGATTTCGATTCTAAAGATGATTATTACGTATTCAACAACATGTTCACATTGTTATCGGAATGGTTTTACGGTGTTACGCCAGTCAATGGGATTACGACCCAGCTTCCCTGTCCTCTCGGGTTCGAAGGTCGAGAATGCATCTATGTGGACCGCAACCCCCTCGATAGCCTCGACAATCAGGGGCATAATTACTTCCTCAGCCAGAACGGCATTCGCACCAAATCCTATGGCCTGTTCGGTGAACTCTACTGGAATGTCACGAATAGCGTAAAGCTGACCGCAGGCGCCCGCTTCACCCGCGACGATAAGATTTCAACCCAGATTCCCAGCCAGCTTTTGCTGGGGGGCGGCACGGATACCGCGCTTCCGGGACAAAGCACCGGCGGACGGGTGAACAGCGGCTATCCGGCCTTGCCCGACATCGAACAGCGATGGAACGCACTCACCGGTCGGCTGGTACTCGATTGGCAGCCCGTACTCAGCTTTACCGACGACACCTTGGTCTATTTCTCCGCATCGCGGGGATATAAGGGTGGCGGCACCAATCCGCCTCGCGTGGATATCAATCCTGCGATCGTGCAATATCTGCCGCTGGCAGAAACATTTCGCCCCGAATATCTCAATGCTTTCGAAATCGGAACCAAGAACAGCTTCGATGGCGGACGCTTCACGTTCAACGCCACCGCCTTTTATTACGACTATAAAGACTATCAGATTTCTCAGATCGTCGATCGCATCGCGTTCAACGAGAATTTCGACGCGACCAGCATGGGTTTGGAATTCGAAGCGGCGTGGCGCCCTTCGCGCGCATTCCGGGCCAATGCAAATCTGGGCTATCTGAAAACGCGACTGAAGGATGGGTCGAAATCGATCGACGTCATGAACCGAACGCAGGGCGACGAGGATTGGGTATTGCTACGTCCCTGGATCCAGGCGCCGTCCAACTGCATCGCGCCGCGAGCTTTTGTCGAGCGTATCTTAAGTGGCGCTGCGGTGTTCCACAACTTGGCACTGGCGGCATTGTGCCCAGGTGGAAACCGGGTTGGTGGGTACGATCCAAGCTTCCCGAGCGGCGGCCTGCCCTACAGCACATTGTTCGGCTTCACCTATAATCCTTCTGCGCCCTATAACCCCGACACAGTCGGCCTGAACATCAATCAGGGCGGCAGCGGTGCCCCCAACGCCGGCCGCGGGTTCGATGCCGATCTTTCGGGTAATGAGTTACCGAACTCGCCCAGGATAACCGCCAACATCGGGGCGCAATACACCTTCTTCATCGATGACGGAAATTGGGAGCTGACCTTCCGGGGCGATTATTATCGTCAGTCGAGCAGCTACGCGCGCATCTATAATACCGAATATGATCGCCTGAGAGGGTGGGACAACGTCAACGCCGCCGTGACCCTGTCGCGGCCCGGTTCCGACTTGGCATTCCAGCTCTATGTCAAAAATCTGTTCGACAGCGCGCCGATCACTGATTTCTTCACCAATGCCGATGACACGGGCCTGAGCGCTAACATATTCACGCTGGACCCACGGATCATCGGGTTCAGCATGTCGAAGCGTTTCTGATCGGCACACTCCCACGAAACTACCGGCGCATCCTCTGCCGGCGCATCGATCCTTTCGGTGCGCCGGTTTTTTTTGAGTATGCCCCGCGTTCCGATGCCGGAGCGCTGCGATTGACGGCCACACCCGGTTCAAGGACGCCGACGGGCAAGGGCGTCAGTCGCCGTGCCACTGGAACACCTGGTCCAGTGGCTTGCCGAATACCGCGGCGATGCGAAAGGCGGCCTCCAGGCTGGGCGAATATTTGCCTGTCTCGATCGCGGCGATCGTCTGGCGGGTGACGCCGATGCGTTCGCCCAGTTCGGCTTGCGTCATCTCTCCGTTGAGAAAGCGCAGCGTGCGGATGTCGTTGCTGATCGGACTCTTCGCCATCGCTCAACCCTGACGATAGAGCCAGATTTGCGATCCGATGCGGAGCAGTTCGGCGCACACTACCATCGCGAGGATGACGTTGAGCAGGATGACGCTGTCGGTGCCTGCGAAGATCAGGCCGATGCACGTCCAGCTGCCGATCACCATCGGATAATAGGCCAGATGCGTGCCGTGGCGATGGATCGCCCGGTCGCGCTCGTCTTCGCGAATATCGACTTCGTGCCGGTTGCGGATCGCCATTATCGCCGTCGCCACCGTCATCGCCAGGATGATGCCGATCGACACCGCGATCAACATGCCGCCGCTCGCCCAAAGACCGGCGCTCGAGGGTGAAGCCCTCCAGGGGTAATTGAGGAAATACCAGCCGAACGAGAGGATGATGGCGACGAACGCCACCCAGTGGATTTTTTCCCGGAACGACATTGCCGAACTCCATGTAAGCCTGATGCGACTCGATGTATATCAAACATGACATGATGTCACCTAGATAGTGCATCGGACCGCTTGCAGCTTGGCGGCGACGCGGCGAACGCCTAGGAGCGCTCGCCATGTCCACGACGTTCACGATCGACACTGCGACCAGCCGCGCCAACCCGACGCCTGCGCCGATGAAGCGGGTGACGGTGCCCGCGATCCGGCAGCGCAAGGGGGCGGATGCCGAGCCGCTGGTGATGCTGACCGCCTATACGGTGCGGATGGCGCAGCTGCTCGACCCGCATTGCGACATGTTGCTGGTCGGCGACAGTCTGGGCCAAGTGATTTACGGCCTGCCGTCCACGGTGCCGGTCACGCTCGACATGATGGCCGCGCATGGCGCCGCGGTCGTGCGCGGCAGTTACCACTCGCTGGTGGTCATCGACATGCCGTTCGGTAGCTACGAAGCGTCGAGCGAGCAAGCGTTTGAAAGCGCGGCCTGGCTGCTCAAGGAAACCAGCGCGGCGGCGGTCAAGCTGGAGGGCGGGGCGGCGATGGCGCCCACCGTGCGTTTCCTGTCCGAACGCGGCATTCCGGTGGTCGGCCATGTCGGCCTGACCCCACAGGCGGTCAACATGCTCGGCGGATACGGCGCGCGCGGACGCAGCGAGGCGGAAGCTACCAAGATCGTCGGCGACGCCGTTGCGGTCGCCGATGCCGGCGCGTTTGCGGTCGTGATCGAAGGCGTAGTCGAGCCGATCGCGATCGAGATCACCGAAAAGGTCGCTTGTCCGACGATCGGCATCGGCGCGTCCAATCGCTGCGACGGTCAGGTGCTGGTCGCAGAGGACATGCTGGGATTGTTCGAGCGCACGCCGCGCTTCGTGAAGAAGTTCGACGATATGGCGGGGCGCATTTCCGCCGCGGTCGAAACCTATGCCGCCGACGTGCGATCGCGCGCGTTTCCGGGCGAAGAACAGGTCTATCGCCCCAAGCCTTGAACCGCTTCCCATACCGAACCCGCGCGGCTAATGTCCGCGCCCGATACCCCCGCCATCCACGGAGTTCCCCTTGGCGCTTACCCCGCAAAACAACGACGCATTCTTTCGCGAAGTCGATGAGGAGCTGCGCCGCGACGAGCTGCTGAGCTTCTGGCAGCGCTGGGGCCGTTGGGTGATCGTCGGCGTGATCGCCGCGATCCTGGCGTTCGGCGGTTATCTGTTCTGGCAGCAT
>Ga0172374_1001696_pt1 | contig 14545 bp, 16 predicted proteins | sample LakKiv3m_FD_114536 | JGI IMG/M metagenome (GOLD analysis project Ga0172374, IMG submission 114536) | Freshwater microbial communities from Kabuno Bay, South-Kivu, Congo - kab_092012_10.3m | ecosystem: Environmental > Aquatic > Freshwater > Lake | place: Democratic Republic of the Congo... | reverse complement strand
TCTGCCTACGACCTTGTTCTAAATGGATTCGAAATTGGTGGAGGCAGTATTAGAATTCATGAGAAAGATCTGCAAAAGACTATTTTTAAAATTTTAGGAATATCAGACGCAGAAGTAGCCAGTCGTTTTGGACATTTGTTGCGAGCTTTTGAATATTCACCGCCTCCTCATGGTGGGATTGCCCTAGGAATCGATAGAGTCCTTTCGATACTTTTGGAAGAGCCTAATATCAGGGAAGTGATTGCTTTCCCGAAGACTGGTGACGCCAAGGATCCAATGACTGGAGCCCCTACGCCATTGCCCGAGATGCTTTTGAAAGAAGCGGGCGTGAAGTTGTCTGAAGCTAAGAAGGAATAAATAAGATAACTACAAATAAGCAACAGCCTTATCGGTAAAACCCCTTGACAAAGGGAATAAATGGTGCTAAGTTAGTGCCAATAAAAACAAAAACACTTCGCGAGAGGTGTTTTCTTTGTAAATATGTACCTTGAAACTATTTTTGGCCTTGAGCCTTCAAGAGGGGGTGTCTATTGGACGTAACAACCTTCATAATAAAGGTAACCAGTAATTGCAACCTTGAATGTGGTTACTGTTTTGCTCGCCCAATGTTCAAAAAAAGAATAATGACTAGAGAAATGCTTCAGAGGATTATCCTTGAGATTGATTCGCTTGGTCTAGAAAATGTTAGATTCCTGTGGCATGGGGGAGAACCGTTACTTTTTGGGCTCGAGGGCTTCAAGTATGGTCTTGAGGTTCAACGCTCAGTAGCTACGAGTTTTCATAATTCTGTCCAGACAAATGCAACACTCATAGATAACGACTTTGCAGATTTCTTTAAGGCAAACAATTTCTCTATTGGTGTTAGCATAGACGGCTATGAAGAAGTTCAAAACGTAAATAGGCCGATGTGGGGCAACAAACCTTCGTTTAACAGAGCTATAAGAGGAATTAGACAGCTACAAGACAAGGGGATAATACCGTCTTGCATCTCTGTCATCAGCGACCTAACTGATCCCAATCAGTATTTCGAATTCATCAGTAAACTGGGCATTAGGAGTTTTGCACTTAAGCCAGCCACAAGCAGTTGGAAGCACTCAATCGACCTTACTTCATACTCGGAGTTTTGCGGCAAGGTTATGGCTAGGTGGCTTGACCTCGACAGCCCTGATCTCATATGTCGTAATTTCATGGGCTATGCAGAGAACATTCTTAGTGGCAGTAACATGATGTCACTTTGTTCAGAGTCTGGTCTTTGCGGTAACTTTGCAGTAGTTGAAATAACCGGTGAAGTGTTTCCTTGTGATGAATTGACTGATTCGAAATACCTTTGGGGCAATGTCACAAAAACCCCCCTAAAAGTAATCCTTAATTCTTCGGAGAGACGAAAGTTTCTTAATAAAGTTGAGGCTCGCAACGGAGAATGTGCAAAAGATTGTGAGGCATATATTGCCTGTCGTGGGGGATGTACTTTTTGCCACGAATTCTACAAGGGCTCCTCTTATTGTGAACACCTGAAAAACGTCACCTCAGAAGTTAAATCCTATGTGCTGCAAAGCCTCCAAGACAATGTAGCCGGCAGCCGAGATTCTGAGTTAGTTGATCCTAAGCTTCTCGATGACCTAGAAGATACTGGAAACTGTTTCTGTGCAGGAACTTAAGTTAGCAGAACGAAGGGAGGTGAGAAGCAATGAAGGATAACCTGATGATGGTTGTTCTGAGCCGGATTAAGGTCAAGACGGAAGACACTCTCGGTCACGAGAATCATCCGCCCTGGGATAACTCCGACGATCACGTTCCGTGATTGAGGCTATGTGACTCAGAAGATAATTCTCTGTGAGACAGTGGAAGAACTCACCAAACAAATAACGCCAGGCAACCAAATCGGGGGCCTGGCGTTATCCTTTAATTAAACTTAATGTTAATATATATAATAGTTATGAAGATATCATTCAATATTTCAAAAAGCGCAAATCAATTTTTTTTCATTCAGAATTTAGCTGAATGGCATTTTTCTTGTAGGGCCAGTTTCAATAAGGAATGGCTGGAACAAACAGGTTCATTGTCAGACAAAGAAGGCAAAGCTTTAAATGTGCTAAAGAAGCTTTTAGTGAAATATGATTTTAGCAAGATAAAAAATGATTCATCTATAAATATATATGAATATTTCACAAGATATGATGAACTAAAAGACAAAAGAATTTTAGGAGAAACAGAAATTAAGACGTATTTATCCGCGATGGATGTTTTTGAAGGGAGATTTGAAAAAATTTGGAAAGCCGATTTGGTTAAATTGGAAATAGTAAAAGAAATCTTAAAAAAAGCCTTTGAGAAAGAAAAGAAAGCGGTTCTAAAAGATTTAAAAATTATATTTAAAGACAAAATAAATGATAATCAAGATTTTGAAGTTTACTTATTACTTTCAGCAGGGCCAAGCGGAGGTGGTGGGGGAGCAAATATTGGACCCGGTAGAGTCACTTTAGAATGTAGCTCTCTAGAAGAAAGGTTAGTGAATCACAAAATAGCAGTTTTGTGGCATGAAATAACTCATAAACTTATAAAGACATATATAGAGGATTATGGTAAAGAATTTATTAAACAAAACAAGATAAAAGCGCTCGATAAGGTTATAAAAAATTGTAGTTTTAATTATTCATCAGAACTTTTAGTCCATTCATTTTTTACTAACATGAGTGCTTTTACAGAAAAATATTTTCCTACAACTATATCAACGAAATTATTTGAATCAGTTAAAAACGAAGACTCTGAATGGCTTACTAGCGCATATGGCTTGTTTCCAATGTTACTTATTTATTATAATGGGCAATCAATATTTAATAAGCTAAACAAAAAATCTAATATTCCACCAAAGGAAATGGCAAAGCTTTTTTGTATGAACCTTAAAAAAGCAGAAAAGTATTTCTCAGATCATAATAAGAAGATTGAGTGGGTCAGGTAGCCAATGTCTGATAGTCTAGATCAAGAAAATGTAAAGAAAAACATTAAAGAATATCAGGTTCAATCATAATTAGAGAATATCGCTAAACTCGATATATAATAGAAACAATGAATAAACACATAGTAGAAATTGCCAAATCAAAGGACTTTGTTTATCACGGCTCCCCATTTTTGATAGAAAAGCTTGAGCCACGACAGGCTAAAACCAGAGACAAAAAAACAGGTGAAATGGTCAATGACGGAAAACCAGCAGTTGTGGCGACCAATGATCTTAATATTGCTATTTTTAGGGCATTAACTGCTAAATTACGAGGAAGCACGGCCTTCAGCATTTCGGATGACACAAAAGATCCGAAAAGGTTTATGATGTCAAAAGAAGCAAAAAAAGAATACCCAAAAAGCAAAGGTTATGTTTATGTATTGGGAAAAAAATATTTTAAAAAACATACTTCATTGGAATGGCGTGCATATAAAGAAATAACACCTTTAAAGAGATTAGAAGTAAATCCAAAAGATTTTACTGAAAAAATTTTTGAAATACCAGAAAACAAAAGTAGCATTAAAAAAGCCCTTGATCAGAAAAACGCAGACAGGATTATTACAGAATGTCAGGACTTTTTTGGCGTAAAAATAAAAAATATTCCGAAAATAACCTTTATTTATTCCCGAGAAGAGATGGATGAACTTTTGGGACGAAAAACAGAACCATGGGTTAGGGCAGTTACTAGACCAAGTGGTCTGTATTTTATCCATCCCAGCAAAATTGCAGAACTAACTCCGCATAAAAAGGATGATTATTGGCAAGCGGTAAAGCATGAAATGTCCCATTGGTTTTATAACCAAATCACGGGCACCCATAATGGAGAACCGAGGTGGTTTGCGGAAGGCTTAGCGATGTATATGGCTGGCCAAAAAACCTTACTACCGACTCCTACTGAAGAATCTGTAACGACTAAATATTATGCCTGTACGGATAATGAAGTATATCGATGGGGGAGTTTTATGGTTGTAAATTTAGCAGAGAATTATGGTAAAGAAAAAATTGTATCTCTAGTAAGGAAGATTAATAGCAAGACCACGCCAGAAAGCTTTGCCACTGATTTTAAGAATGAATTTGGAATTTGCCTAGAGGCCTTTGAAGAGAACATAAAAAGAGCCGTAAAAAAGACATAGCCCCCAACACTTTATAGAAGCTTTCTAATTTTAACCTTTAGCTTATCATCTATATTTCCAAGGAAGGAATAACCGATTTTTTCTTTTGAAAAAAATTGTTTTGACAGGTTTGAGATATCATTTTTTGTAACACTATTGATAACTTTGGCCTTATCTTTGCTGGTTTGTACTTTGTTTTTATAGAGGGATTGATAGGCAATATTGTAGGCAAAAGAAGATGGCTTTTCTTCTTCGAAAAGTAGGTTTGAAATTATTGCATTTTTTGCCTTTTCAAAATATTTATCACTAGTACTATTTTTCAAGAGATCGAAGCAGTCTAAAGTAGTTCGGAGTGTCTCTAAAATCTTTTCTTTGTCGGTAGCGATAATCGAAAAAATAGATCCAGTATTACTATAAAAACGAGCAGAGGCGTTGGCGGAATATGTTAGGCCTTTTTCTTCTCTTAATTTTTCAAATAGAAGAGAGGATAATATATGAGCTGTAATCCTAGATTGATATTCTCGACTGTCGTTTATGCCAAAAGTCTCCGTCCCAAAGCTAAAATTTATCTGCTTAATGTCTCGTGACTTGAATATTACTCTGTTTGGGATAGGGGAAGTTTCATTTAACTGCTGAGGTTGTAAACCTTGCTTGATACTTCCGAGATTTTTTTCTGCTTTAGTCAAAATATTTTCAATGGGTTGTGACGAGCAGACCGTTAAAAGCATATTATTTGCATTATAGAAAGTATGGTAAAAATCAGAAACCATAGTAGGAGTAATCTTGCTAATGTTATCAATCTCTACTTCAATTTGGCGCTTTAGTGCCAAATTCTTAAAAATTGTTTGTGGCATTAGTGACCCACCAATGTACTCACTGGGTCGATCAACTAATATCTTTTTTTCTTCCGTGATTATTCTCTTTTCGTGCGCGATATCTTCGCTTTTGATTAAAGCATTTTGAAGTAACTCTCCTAATACTTCAAAGGATAAGTCTATATAATCATCAGTAACCTTGATTGGGTAGTGCCACACTTCCTTGCTAATATGGCCATTGATATAACCACCGGTTTTTTTTGATAGCTTCTGTTATATCCAAACGATTGGGGTATTTTTTTGTCCCAGCGAATAATATATGTTCCAGAAAATGTGATAAGCCTACCTGGCTATCAGCCTCAAATAAGGCACCGCCCTTGAGAAACATTTTTACCTCGGTGGATTTCATAAAAGAAAAGTTTAAATAGAGAACTTTTATTCCGTTCGAGAGAAAATATTCTTTGAATTCTTGCATATATAGAGCTCCTTTTGGCTTATTATAGCATAAATACAAGTAGTTTCAGGATAATGTGTTACCTATGTACTCGCCTAAGACAGGTGTTCAATATGTTGTGCTACCATACGAATCAATTGACAAGGGGATAATTGGTGCTAATTTAATGCAAATAAAAACAAAAACACTTCGCGAGAGGTGTTTTCTTTGTAAACGGTCGAGGCCTAATGAAGGAGCAGCTTAACAAAAGAATGAATGTACTGTTCCTTGGTCTCGATATACAATATTGGAGGGAGGGTTGATACCAAATGCTAAAAGTTAGTAACCTAACTAAATCGTACGAAACTGGGGTTGTCCTGGATAAGATCAATCTGGTTGTTAGTAATGGTGAAAAGATTGGGTTGGTCGGAATTAATGGTTCCGGAAAATCAACTCTTCTGAGGATCATTGCAGGACTTGAGAAACAGGACGAGGGCAGTGTGCTGATAGACAAGAACGATATCGTCGGCTACCTTCCTCAATATCTGGATCTGGACTCAGCTTTGACTGTTCGGGAATTTCTGCTAGAGCCTTTCAAAGATCTCCTTGGTATGCAAAAGGAATTGCAAGGCCTCGAAAAGCAAATGGCTATCTTTACGGGTAAAGACCTTAAAAAAGCTCTCTCTACTTACGGGGAACTTCAGACAAGGTTCGAATCAGAGGGTGGCTATGAGTTTGAAACAAATCTAGATCGAGTTCTCGTCGGATTAAACCTTGAGCTTGACATGGAAAGGCTGATGAACACCTTGAGTGGTGGTCAGAAGGCCCGGATAGCAATGGGGCAAGTACTGCTAAAGAATCCAACCATTCTTCTCCTTGACGAACCAACAAACCATCTCGATCTTCCCTCATTGATCTGGCTAGAAGAATATTTGACGGAAGGCTCAAGAACGATCGTTATCGTTTCTCATGACCGTCGATTTCTTGATCGAGTTGTCCAGCGAATTGTGGAGATTCAGAGCGATCACCATATCATCGAATTTGGGGGCGACTATAGTACCTATCTTTCGGAAAAAGCAAGGCTTCGAGAGAGGCAAAAACAAGAATATGAACAACAGCAGAAGAAATTCAAAGAGTTAAAGGAGGATGTAGAGAAGACTAAGCGTCAAGCGATTAGGTCTGAAAACGCCTCTAAAGATTCCAAGCTTCGACGTTACGCAAAGAAAGTCGCAAAAAAAGCCAAGTCTAGGGAAAACAGACTTGAGCGTCAGATGCAGTCTGAGGACCTTATCAAGAAACCTGAAGAAAAAAAAACGCTGAAGGTTAACTTTCGAGGCAGTGGATCAAGAGAGCTTTTGGTTCGACTTCGTGAAGTATCGAAGTCGTATCAGAGCTTTGTGACTTTGAGGGGCGTAAGCCTGGAGATTCATGGTGGAGAAAGAATCGCCCTTGTAGGCGAGAATGGAAGTGGAAAAACAACGCTCCTGCGACTGATTGCTGATGGAGAACAACCTGACAAGGGTGATGTCCAAAAGGGAAAGATCGCCGACATCGGATACCTGCCTCAGGACCAAAGTCACTTGATATCAGGGGGGAAAAAGGTCATCGACTGGTTCAGATTGCAAGTAACAATGGTTGAAGACGAGGCTCGGGCATATCTGGGAAGTTTCGACTTTTCCCAGGAGTCCTTGTTCAAGCCAATTTCCAAACTCAGCAACGGCGAAATATCCAGACTCTTGGTTAGCACACTTGTAGCAGGACAACACAATCTGCTATTGTTAGACGAACCAACCAACCACCTGGACCTCGAATCAGTCGAGGTCGTCGAGAATGCATTAAAGGAGTACCAAGGTGCGTTTGTCGTTGTCACCCATGACCGCTATCTCTTGAAGAGTATCGGTTTCGATCGAATCCTTTCGTTGAAAGACGGGAAAATCGAGGAATACTCGAACTGGGATAGCTATGAAACCCAAACCTTACAGACCCAAAGGAGGTGAAAAATGGGTAAAAACGACACAAAGGGCTACAAGGTCGTCACTCTCTGTGCACACTATGACCAAAATTGTCCTCAAGTGATCTTAGACAGAAGCAAGAACGTCAAGATCAAGGACGATTTCGGTGGAGAGGTCAAGATGACCTCCGAACAATGGGGTGTTCTCGTTGAGAAGGTCAAGTCGGGAGAGATCTCCTAGAACTGACTTCAGCCAGTCTTCCCCTTTTTCTTTTTGAAGATAGCTATTGTAGACGGTTTACCTACCTGTTGTTTTATAGCTAGAGGAAGTTTATAATTTATTTTGATAATTAAAAATATATAGGAGGAAAAACAAATGGGATTTTACGAAGAGGCTTTCGAAAGAAATATTGGTGTTTTTTCCAAAAAAGAACAAACCGAAATAAGAAATTTACGGGTTGCAATTGCGGGTTGTGGGGGCATGGGAGGACAAGCGGCACAGCAGTTGGTAAGAACGGGCGTAGAAAATTTTAAAGTAGCCGATTTCGATTTATATAATATTTGCAATATAAATAATCAATTTGATTCAAACTCTGAAACGATTGGAAAAAATAAAGCAGAGGTCGTAGCAAAAAACCTTTTATTGATTAATCCCAATTCCAAAGTAGAGTGTTTTAACGATGGGGTAACAAAGGAAAATGTAGGAAAATTTCTTGAGAATGTTGATATCGTTGTTGATGCTATAGACTATAACAATCAGGCAGATTGTTGGGTACTACATAAGGAAGCAAGGAAAAGAAAATTATTTGTTTTTACCTCCCAAGCAATAGGCCTGGGGGCGAGTCTATTAGTTTTTGATCCTGATGGGTTGAGTCTTGAGGATTACCTTGGAGGGGAAGCAGTGAAAAGCAATCTTATTCCTGCAGAAAAATTCAGTCCTTATTTACCAACATATGCTGACCCGAAAGTTGTTGAAGGCATAGTAACTGGCAGTGCAAGATATTTACCAAATGTTGCAACTGCACAAAGTTTAGGTATAGCAATGATGATTGGAGAAATCTTGCAGTTAGTTATAAAAAAACGAAAACCGATATGTGTCCCTGGGTACATGGCCATTGATCTATGGGATCGTAAATTTTTAGTAAAAAAATAAATGTTTGACTATTTATACAACGTAGCTAGGGATGTCTATCATATAAATCCGGCCATATTTGTTTTTCTATATATAATTACTATCCCTGTTTATTATCTAGGGTGGGCAATTGTAATAGAGAGGGGCTATAAATTTTATAAAAAGATAAAAGAAGATAACACACCATATGTTTTATCTGATTTTTTTTCCGAAAAAGGTTTTCTGGTCGGTTTTTATATTAATCGCTTTGGGTGGTTTGCTCCATATATTTATGTTGTTATTTATGGTAGGAATATTCCAATATATATCTATATTTTGATTTTTGGTTGGCTAATCTTGTCCAGTTATCTTTTTCTTCACAAAATTCATAAGAAAATTATTAATAAATATTTTACTTACGAAATCGCAGAAAAAGACGACATTATTGCAGCGCGGCGCTTGATTTATAAAAGATACAAAGAAGTGGGTTATTTAAAGAGTAATGATACAACCGGAATATTTACTGACAAATATGTCCCAGAATCGATTTATTTTATAGCAAAAAGGAATGGAAATGTGGTTGGAGCGATTAGGCTTGTTCAAAACTCAAAAATAGGTTTACCAACATTAAATGAGTATGATACTTATTTAAGTGACCCAGAAATTAGTTCTGAAAAAAGTGATAGCATTGTTGAAATAGGTAATCTAGCAGCACTACCTGGGCATGAAATCGCAAGAGGTTTGTACAGGATTGCATTAAAGTATTCAGTTGATAATGGCTATAAATATTGGGTCGCTGCAATAGACCTAAGTCTATTTAATTATCTAAAAAAGAAATACTGGATATTAAGTATATTTTATAAACAAATAGGAAAGCCTGAGTATTACGTTGGATCAATAAGTGTTCCAATATTAATAAGACCGAGAAAAATAATGTTATTATTTTTATAGGAAAATCATGACAATTAGTCTATATATACTTATAAGCATATTTGCAGCTTTATTAAATATCGTACTAGGGCTTATTGTTTTTTTTCGTAATAAAAATAAATTCGTTAACATTTCGTTTTTTTTAATGACCATATTTATTTCTTTATGGATAGTGACTTTATTGTTGTCCGACAATGTATCAAGTGTGCCGGTGGGTTTATTTTTGGTGAGTCTTACCGAGACTATGGGAGCGTGGCTGGCATATTTTTTTGTTATATTTTGTTTTACTTTCCCGGATGGTTTATCAGTAAAATTAAAAAAAATAAGTTATTTTTTACTTGTACTACCTATCTCTTTTTCTCTTTTGACTTTTTTTACAGAACAGATAATATCTGATATACAGCTTGAAGGTAATGCAGCAATTCCAGTATTTGGACCATTGGGTCTATTTTTCTTCTTTGGATACTTACTTGGTTTGGCATTATTAGGATTATTAATCTTATTTATTAAATATAGGAAAACAACGGGTCTATATAAATTACAATTAAAGTTTATGGGTTTTGGACTATCAATGACCGCAGTTTCTCTATTTATTTTAAGTATCATTCTGCCCAATCTCTTTAACATTTGGACAACGACAAATTTTGCTAGTCTTTCAACATTATTTTTTGTTGGTTTTACTTCTTATGCGGTTGTAAAACATAGGATGCTAGATATCAGAATGGTTGTAGCTCGCTCTATCGCATACTTAACATTACTGGCATTGCTGGCTACGTTTTATGCAGGTAGCGTGTTGGTAATTGAAAGATTATTTTTCACTGATAGCTTTGATCAGATTAATCTAACGCAGGGGGCTGTTCGGACGATTCTTGCTGTTATTATGGCCTTTTCTTTCCAGCCTTTACGTCGTTGGATTACTCGCAAAACGGATCGAATTTTCTTTAAAAATGCTTATGACCCCCAAAAGCTTTTGGATGATTTGTCTCACTTGATGAGCTCAACTATCGTTTTGGATGCGCTCTTGGTCAAAGTTTTAGAAATACTGATTAGTGATATGAAAATTTCACGAGGTATTTTTATCCTATTCAAAGAAGATTATTCTCTCTATAAGACACAGACGAGTGGGTACAAGGACGAGCCAAAGATTGATATGAAAGATGCGGTTAAGCTAGCCAGAAACGGAACGGCTGTCTATGATGAGCTGGACGAGGACTCTCAATATAAAGAGCCTCTGCGAAAGTTTGAAGCATCGATTTCTTTGCCACTCAAAACAGAAAAGGAAATTGTTGGAGTTTTACTTTTGGGTGAAAAAAACTCGGGGGATATGTTCAATCAGCAGGATCTACGTATTCTAGAAATAATTGCCCCAGAGGTGTCAGTCGCAATCGAAAATGCTAAATCATATGAGGAGATAAGTCGTTTCAATGTTACGCTCAAAAACGAAGTCAAACATGCAACCAAGAGGCTGGAGGAAAAGAATGCTCAGCTTCGCGAACTCGATCAAGCCAAAGACGAGTTTATCTCGATGGCTTCACACCAGCTTCGAACTCCACTGACAGTTATCAAGGGCTATCTCTCGATGCTTTTAGAAGGTGATGTCGGCAAGATAACCAAAAGCCAGGAAGAATTCATCCACGAAGCCTTCGATGGTTCTAGTCGTATGGTCGGGCTTATTAATGATTTGTTGAATGTCTCTCGAATGGACACCGGTCGTTTTTTTATCGAGCCGACAGAGGTTGACATGGAGGAGCTAGTAGGCCAAGAAGTCAAGGAATTGCAAAAGCAAGCAGAGGACAAAGGCTTGTATCTAAAAATTGAAAAAACAGGTAAGGTACCACACGTTTGGGTTGATGAGACCAAGATCAGACAGGTGGTCATGAACTTTATTGATAATGCTCTATACTATACTGAAAAAGGAGGAGTGACGATAAAGCTAGAAAAAGTAAAAGATAAAGTTATCTATGCTGTTTCAGATACTGGGGTAGGTATACCCAAGGCAGAACAGCCAAAGATATTTGAAAAGTTTTTTAGAGCTGGTAATGCTAGGAAGATTAGGCCAGATGGGACAGGACTAGGTATTTATTTGGCAAAAAGGGTTATAGAGGATCATGGTGGTGAGATATTCTTTGAATCCACAGAAGGCCAAGGTTCGACCTTTGGCTTTAGGGTTCCATATCGCAAACACCCAATGCCAGAAAAAGACAATCATACTCCTGAGCCAAAGATTTTGAGCGTAGATTAATATTTTTGCGACAAGAGCAGAAAAGAAAAAACCCCTGATGAGAGTCTGGGGCTTTTTCTTGCACCAGCCCACATTAGGGGCAGATTAGACGACTCGTGCAGAGTCGAATAATCGGGTAGCGGTTGTAATGTATTGTTACCTTGTGTTCAAACTGACCCTTGGTATCTTTCTCAAAGACTATCCCGAGAGCGGAATATGAGGATGGGTCTGTTGAGCTCTGGACAACCTCAGTAAGAGTGAAGGGTAGAGATGCAACCTGTCCATCGAGATCAAAATCGATAAAGACAGTCTCACCGATCTGAATTTGATCTAGTGGTACGAGGCTATCATGTGGCCACAGATAGCCGTTTTGGGCGACACCTTCAAGGATGGCCATTAGATTATTTCTAGAAAACGATATTCAGACGTGGGAGAGGGCTCGGTAGCGTAGATTAGCTGAGCATGGCCCGCCCATTTTCCGTAAAGGAGTTGGAGAGTAGCATCAAAGTGACTGATTTGCTGGCTACTATCATTGAGTATCTCACCAGAAATCAAGGCACAATCTACTCCATTTGGCTCTGTGTAGACCCTGGAAGCGTCTATCAACACCTTGTAGCCTATGCGTCGTTTTGGCAGAGACTGGGTGACTAGAATTGCTTCCACTCCGTGCAATGCTCCGCTTTCGAGAGCATCAGTAGAAGGGGTATAGACTGTCGGTCCAATTTTTAAGTTGAGACCGACAATTTTGACCATTAGTTCAAACATCAAGTTGCCTCCCAGCGGAAGATACAGTTTAGGACAAAGTTATTATATAACTAAATAAACGAATAGTCAATATTACCAGCGGGATTAGATTATTAATAAAGAAGAGCCCCGACCCGAGTTTTTTCTCGGGCCGGGGCTTGGACATGGTGGTGTGGGTGAAACGTCAGGCCATTGTGTGGTCAGACGTGATTAGATCTTTTTGACGACACGCCATCTTAGTGGTCGATTGCCAGAAAAGATCGTATAGTGTTTGATTTTGCCTTGTCTTACGAGCTTCTTGCCGAAATAGTCAAGGTAGCTTCTTGTCGCTCCCATCAGCTCCAATGTTCTGGAGTTGGGCCCACGATCTGCGACCTCGATAACGATTCGGACGCCATTGTAGTTAATCTCCACCCAGGTACCAAGAGGTAGGGACTGGTTTGGGTTGGCGGCACCAAAAAGGATATATTTTCGTGGATTCTTTCTCCACAATCGTACATTCTTACCACTGTTGCTGAGCATGATCTTGCCCGACGCTGTGTGGTTGCCATAAAACCCAGGTCCATACCAAGTCGATACTGTGTTTTTCCAGCCCGATACAGCCCGAAAATCACCAGTAACCGAATGAATGGTCTTGGTGTGAGCCATGGTCGTGGTGGCTGTTGTGCCAAGGAGCGTAAGCACGCTCACGGCAACAATTGCCAGATAGAGAACTTTGAATTTTGAAGACAAAACGTCTCCTTCAGTTGGTTTGGGTATCCTGATAGTGTTACCGGGACCCCATAACATGGCCTCTGGAGTTGTAAAGTTGCTTCACCCTATGTCCTCGGGCATATTAGCATAAAATTGATATATGTTCAAGCTTGTTGTGCGTTGATTATCCGATTTCAAACTTACAGAATTGATGAGCATAGAAAAAAGAGAACGCCTCAAAAACTGGCGATCTCTTTCTAGAGAGGGCGGCTTGTGAGGCGTATAGTTAGAATGTTTCTAGATGGAACCAAAAACAAAGAATTGCATTTGCTGAACTACCATTTTCTGCGGTGTCATCAGCGTAATATTTGATGTAGATGAGCTGTTTGTTTGGCAGAGAGCCAGCAATCAACCAAGGAGATTCCTCGTCGAGAGGTTTTTCTATAGAGGTAATCCGAACTTTAAAATGTTCCTTATTTGTGGAAAAATGGATTGTTTTGTTTCGCTCGGACCATTCACGATGAAATCTTCTTAGAGCCATCTGACTCGGGCCAGATGCCAAGACATATCTGTCATCCGTTTCAATCAAGGTACTTCCACCTCCAAGCAAAGTCGCTGGACTTATATAGTATACATAAGATTTATATTTATACGAGATTTTTATTGGGGTTAGCCAGTTGAGAACCCCATTTGGGTTCTCAACTGGCACCCGATTCTTTTTCACTACCATTATGAGGAGGAGTGTAAACATACATAGAGGGTTATCACACACAGTCCAACAGCGCTCGCGATAGTGCAAGCAATTGCAGGACCCGGACCGAGGTGAAACGCCGAGGTGTAGATTTTGTAAACCCCCACCCAGAAAGCCAGGCAAACTAGGGTGGCGATGTATACCGATGGGGGAATATTCCATTTGTAAAACATTTTCCCTCCAGACTCAGTCGGGATCTTTCTTGTAGGTGTGTACGAGATCTATCCCAATTAGGGATGGGTCTAGACCTTGTTCCTGAGCGAACTCGTAATGAGCATGACAATTCATAACCTGTAAACCGCTCGGGGTTACAATATAGGTTACGGTGTTGATTAGCCCCGGCTCAAAATATCCGGCTGGTTTGGGAGTGAGGTTGTCGAGTGTGAAGATGACAATTTTTGACATATCGTCGTCAACAAAACGAACTGCGAGGCTTTTTGCCACAGATCCATAGACGATGTCTTGTCGATCATTGAAAAACGACAAGTCATATTTGGCCGTGACAATTCTTGAATTATCAACTGTGCCGATGATCCAATACCACTCACAGCCATTGTCTTTTTCGTGGCCTTCTATAATCTCCTGCATGATCATCATCTCCTCATAATGACGATGACAAGGTTCGGTATTAAAATATACTATAGTACAAAAAAGCCCTATAGTCAAGATTCACGTAATGGTTCAATAGCTTTGCATCACTTTGGATTACAATTATGAATATGTATACAATAAACCCAAACATCCCCAAGGTTCGTCTAGAAGCAGTCAGAATGCTTCATAAAGGCTACT
>Ga0172374_1001694_pt1 | contig 14558 bp, 13 predicted proteins | sample LakKiv3m_FD_114536 | JGI IMG/M metagenome (GOLD analysis project Ga0172374, IMG submission 114536) | Freshwater microbial communities from Kabuno Bay, South-Kivu, Congo - kab_092012_10.3m | ecosystem: Environmental > Aquatic > Freshwater > Lake | place: Democratic Republic of the Congo... | reverse complement strand
TTCTTTCCGCGGACAAGGATCTCGCCTTCCTCCGACAGCTTGACCTCGACGCCCGGAATCGGCACCCCGACCGTTTCGGGTCTCACATCGTCGGCCCGGTGGGTGGTCGCAATGCCGGAGCACTCCGATTGGCCGAACACCTGCCGGAGATCCAGCCCCAAGGCCTTGAAGTATTTGAATATTTCTGGAGAAATGGCGCCGCCGCCGGTGACAGCCATCCGTACCCGTCCGAGTCCCATCTTGTTCTTGAGGGGCCGAAGCACGAGAAAATCGAAGACCCGGTAAAGGAACCGGTTCCACTGGCCCGGTTCTTTCCCGGCCAGCTCGGCCTCGGTGCACTTGAGGGCCTTCCGGATGGCGGTGTTATAGAAATACCGTTTGACCAGATCCGCGTTGTCCATGGCCGCCTGGATCGTCGATACGATGAACTCCCACACGATCGGGGTCCCGCCGAAATAGTAGGGCTGAAGCTCCAGCAGGTCCTTTCTAAGGGTTTCGGTCTCTTCCGGGAAGTTGTAATGGGCGCCCACCATCAAGAACCGGATCACATTATATAACTGCTCGCCGATCCAGGGGAGCGGGGCGGCCGAAAGGAGTTCGTCCCCCCGCCGCATCTCCACCATCTGTCCGTAGCTTTTGGAGGCCTCGATGAGATTCTGATGGCTCAACATGGAAAGCTTGGGCTTGGCCGTTGTCCCAGAGGTCGTGAGCATCATGGCAGGCTCTAAGGGGTCGATGGCCTGTGCGGTTTTGACGAGATAATCCTCATGGTGCAAGGCCTCTTTTGCCCCGGTCGCAATGATCGCTTCAAAGCGCTCCAGAAAAGGGTGCTTGTCATAATAGTGGCTCATCCCCCTCGAATCCCAGACGATGACCTTTTCCACTGTTTTCCGAACGCCTTCCCAGATGGCAAGGATCTTATCCACCTGTTCCTGATCTCGAACCACCAGGAACCTGGCGTCGGCATACAGGATCAGGTACGCCATCTCCTCGGCCATACTGTCGGGGTACGCGCCGGTGGGGAGCCCTCCTGCGGCCATGCATCCGAATTCGGCGATAATCCATTCCGGTTTGTTGTCTCCGATAATGGCCAGGTTGTCGCCGGTCTTGAAACCGAGCGCCTTCAGACCCAGGGCAAAGGCCTGGACCTTGTCGCTGAACTGTCTCCATGTCATGGGGCTCCAGACCCCGTACCTCTTCTCCCGTATGGCCACCTCGTCCGGCATCTCTTCAGCGTTTCTGACAATGAGACCGATCAGTGTATCCTCAAGCATGACGCGACTGCCTCTCCTTTTGTCTCCCAAGATAGGCCTCGATGACCTTTGGATCTTCCTGGACCTCCTCGGGTGTGCCCTCGGCGATCTTGGTTCCGAAGTTGAGGACACATACGCGGTCGGACAGGTCCATGACAGCGGCCAGGTCGTGCTCGATCCAGACGATGGTGACGCCCAGGTCCCGATGCACATCCAGAATATAGCTTGCGATATCCTCCTTTTCCTCCACGGCCATGCCCGACATGATCTCATCCAGCAACAGCAGCTTTGGCTTCATGGCCAGGGCGCGGGCCATATCGACCCTTTTGCGGACCCCTAACGGAAGGATGCCTACCGGCGAATAGCGGAAGCTGGAGAGGCCCATAAAATCGATAATTTCCTCCTCGATCTCGGCCCGGTGCCTCAGTTCATCGCGGGCGATAGTTGGAAGGCGTAAAAAGCTACCCAGAATGGAAAACCTCATCAGGAAATGCCGACCCAGCTTGATGTTGTCGAGAACGGTCATCCCCTGGAAGAGTTCCACCTTCTGAAAGGTCCGGGCCACGCCCAAGGACGCCACGGCATGCGGCTTGAGCCGGTTCAGTTCAATCCCGTCAAACAGAATCCCCCCGCTCTGGGGACGGTAGTGCATGTTGATGCAGTTGAGCAGGCTGGTCTTGCCCGCCCCATTGGGCCCGATAATGGAGAATATCTCTCCCCGCCTGACCGAAAGACTGATGCCGGTCAAGACCTGAACGCCCCCGAAGGCCAACCGCAGGCCCTTTATGCTCAGCAGGTTGTCGCTTTCCGTTTCTGTCACAGCCATCGTTTCCGTCTCTTGTACCTCTTGGCGTCTTTGTAGCTCTTTCGTTCCCGTTTGCCCGATCCCAGGTAGAACTCTCGCACATCCTCGTTTTCAAGGAGTTCCCGGGAACTCCCGTCAAGGACGATGCGACCTGTTTCCATCACGTATCCACGGGTCCCGATGTCGAGGGCGGCATGGGCATTCTGTTCCACCAGCACAATCGTGATTCCGGACTGGTTGAGCCCCTCGATGGTGCTGAAAAGCTCCTCGGTGATCAGCGGCGCCAGACCCAGTGAAGGCTCGTCAAGGAGCAGTATTTTCGGCCTTGTCATGAGGGCCATCCCGATGGCCAGCATCTGCTGTTCGCCGCCCGAGGCATATCCCGCCTTACGGTGTCTCAGTTTTTCAAGCACGGGAAAGAGGCTGTAAATCCCCTCGATATCGGCTTTCACCTGTTTATCCCACCGGGAGAAGGAGGCTGCGCCCAGGTTCTCCTCGATCGTGAGGTACCAAAAGACCGGGCGATCCTCGATCACATAGGTAAGCCCGAATCGCTTCATGATGTCGGTGGCATCGAGTCCTTTGATGGACGCTCCGTTCATTTTGATGTCACCATCAACAATGCTGCCGTCATAAAAATCGATCATGCCGGCCACGGATCGGAGAAGGGTCGTCTTTCCGGCGCCGTTGGCGCCGATAATGATCAGGATCTCTTTTTCGTTCAAGGTCAGGGAAATCCCGTTTAACACGGAGATGACATCGTGATATACCACCCTCAGGTTTTCTATGCCGAGCATCGCTCAAACCCTCTCAATCCTGATTTGCCCGAACAGGCCGTAAGGCCGGATCAGGAGCACGATCAGCAACAGCAGGTAGGGGGCCACTTCCTTGAAGCCGACCAGCCCCATCGGTTCGATATAGGCGCCGGCTAAAGACTCGCAGACGCCCACGATGATACCCCCGACCAGGGCGCCGACGATGCTGTCCATCCCCCCGATCAGCACCACAGGAATGGCCCTGAGACCGACAATGGACGACATGGAGGAGAGGGCCCCGAAGTTGGAGATCATGATGCCGGCAACTGCGATGCAGGCCGAGCTGATGGCCCACACGATCAGCAGGATAAACCGGGCGTCAATGCCGAAGGCCATGGCCTTGGCCTGGTTTTCGGACGTTGCCCGAATAGCAAGCCCCCAGCGGGTCCGAAACAGGAGAAAGAGGATCAAACCGAATGTGGATAATGAGAGGATCCCTGCCCAGATGGGATCCGAAAGAAAGAGAAGATCGCCAAACTCCTGAGTGATATCAGGGAGTTCGAGAAAGAAGGAGTAGCTATGTGAACCGAAGATAAGCTGAACGCATCCCCTCAGAAAGAAACCGAGGCCCAGGGTGATGATGGTCATGGAGAGGGGGGACCTCCCGAGAAGGGGTTTGATGGCGAACCGTTCTACCAGGGCGCCCACCAGGCCGGCGGCGAGCAGGCCCAAGGGGAGCGCAACGAGGAGGGGGATGCGAAGATCAAAGAAAAAAATATAGAAGAGAAAGGAACCGATGACGAGGAATTCACCGATGGCAAAGTTGAATGCCTCGGAGGCCCGGTAGATGATGACAATAGAGAGACCCAGCAGGGCGTAAACCAGACCCACCAGAGTTCCCGCGCCCAAGGCCTGAGTAAAATCCACCATATCGACCTCCAGGGAAATGGGATGTTGTCGTCCACACAGCTCCGCGGGCCTCCGTCAGTTCATCAACCTGGAGGCCCGGTGGGCGGGGGGAGGATTCCCCCCGCATGGACCCTGCCAACCGATCTACCACTTGACCTCATCTACATTGATCCAGTCGGTGATGGGAACGACCGCCCCTGTGGGGACCTTCTTTCCCTCAACATCCACCATGTTGACCTTTGCCTTGAAGATCTGGAGCATGGGTATGGTATGGGATTTGTAAGAAAATTTCTTGCCGCCGAACATGCCGTTAAAATCCCAGACCATTTTGTCGAGGGCCTTCTTGACCCCTTCACGGCTGAGATCCCCGGCTTTGTCGGCATCGGTCAGAACTTTCTGGAGCATGAGGGCATAGGTCAGACCCTCCATATAAAGGAACATGTCCTTGATGGCATCCTTTTCTTGAATGCCCTTCTGATATTCACTCGAACGGCTTTTCTTTGCGAATTCGTGGGCCATCTTCACCATCGGGTTGTCCATGGGTGTCTTGGCTCGCGGCACCGCATCTACAAAGGGACGTGTGGCGACCCCGACATACCCGTCATAGGCGTCCTGACAGACCAGGATCGGCATCCTTCCGGTGGTGTAATGGGTCCCCGTGAGCTGGACGTCTTTGAGAACCTGTTTGGCGGTCTTGAAAAAGATGGCGGTGCAGCCCGATGCGCCGGAATACCCATGGTAGATCACATATTGCGCCTTGGCCTTCCGGATCTCCATGCACTCGCTCGTAGCGGATGTGGCGCTGTAGGGATACTCGATTTCCGCGACGATATCGATCCCTTTTTTCTTGGCGTATGCCTTGGCCTCAGGGATCCCGTCTCTTCCCCAGGCCGTGGGGCTGTAAACGAGGGCGACTTTAGGGTTTCCCTTTCCTTTGTCGTTTTCCTTGATCCACTTCAGGAGGATCTTGAGCTGTGCGCCATAGGTGGCGCCCAGAGAATAGTAATAGGGGTATTTTGACGGTCCTCCATCGTCCCCGAAGATCTCTGTGGAATAGGAGCCATCCAGCCAGGGAATCTTCTCCTCTTTATTCACCTTGTCAATCAGGGGCTTGAGGCCTCCGGTGATGTATCCGGTCGCCATCAGGAATTCGTCCGGGGTGTGTTCTGCACAATACTTATTGAAGGTTGCGACCTCCACAGTGGGGTCATAGCGAAAATCTTCCAGGAACCATTTGATCTTTTTGCCGTTGACTCCGCCGCCCTCGTTGTTCACCCAGTTCATCCCGTCAATGAACCCCCAGCCAAATTCCGGCAGGGAACCCACCGGGCCGCTCATGGGGAACTGGGAAAGGGTCTTGATCTCTTTTGCTGAAAGGGGACCGCTGAAAAGTAAAAAAAGGGACAGGACACATACCAAAACAAAAAATGCTCTCTGCTTCATGACGCCTCCTTCTCTCGGCGGGGGCTACAACGGGTGGACCCCCACGGTTAGTAGATGAAAGGCCGACTATTTAGCGTTTTTCTTCGTCACCTCCTTAGATTAAAGTCTGTTCTGACATTGAAGGAAGCCCTCGTCCGAAGAAGCCATTCGGTGGGCATCCATGAGAGCGGTGCGGGTTTGTTGACGCGAGGATAACACCCTGATGGGTAAACTCCTTTCAGGAATTCAGGCCTGCCCGGAGTGCAGAGAGCGATATCTGACTGACGAGGCAGGCGGGGTTACGGCAGTTGACACCCCCGGATATTGATAAATTAGGCAAACTTAAAAAAACCGGTTTCCATTGTCAAGGAAATAATTCCTCAAAAACCCTCCAGCCTGGCAATGACTTCCTTCATGACTTCGTCGGCCCCGCCGCCGATGGAGAGAAGGCGTGAGTCCCTGAAGTTCCTGGAAATCAAGGATTCATTCATGTAACCCATCCCGCCGAACATCTGAAGGCAACCGTTGGCGACCTTGAAACTCAGTTCACCGGCCAGGAGCTTCCCCATGGATATCTCCCGGGTCGCATCAAACCCCTCCATTTTCATCCTGACAATATGGTAGGTCAGGTGTTTCAGGCACTCGATCTCGGTGATCCAGTCCACAAGCCTGTGCCTCAGGACCTGGTTCTTGATCAAGGGTTTGCCGAAGGCCATGCGCTGACTGATATAATTGATCGTCATGTTGATGGTGTCCCTGGCACTGATGTATGTTCCAGGCAGGGTGCAAAACCGTTCATACTGGAACTGCTTCATCTGGATAATAAAGCCTTCGCCCGCTTCACCGATGAGATTTTCTGCAGGCACCCTCAGGTCGTCAAAAAAAAGCTCCGCCGTGTCGCTGCACCTCATACCAAGTTTATCCAGTTTCCTGCTGACGACAAATCCGGGCAAGTCCGTGGGGACGATGAAAAGACCAAAAGAATGGAACCCGGGTTTATCGTCAGTCCTGGCTAAAAGGGTCACGAAATCGGCCTGACAACCGTTGGTAATAAAGAGCTTCGACCCGTTGATGACATACGAATTCCCATCTTTTCGGGCCTTGGTCTTCAAACCGGCCACGTCTGATCCGGCGGCCGGCTCGGTTACGCCAATGGCCGAAACCATATCGCCTGCGATGGCCGGCTTGAGATAGGTTTCCTTGAGATACTCGCTGCCGTACTCATGGATGGCAGGCGTGGCCATATGCGTGTGAACGGCAATGGCCATGGGCACGCCCCCTGCATTGATGTGCCCAAGTTCTTCCAGGAATACCAGATCAAACCAGTAGTCAAGTCCTTGTCCCCCGTACTTCTGATCGTAGGTGATGCCCAAAAGACCCAGGTTGCCCATCTTCTTAAATAACTCGTGAAGCGGAACGGTCTTCTCCTCCCATTCATCGACGTTCGGATTGATTTCCTTGTCCACAAACTTCTTGACCATATCCCTTAACGCGTGATGCTCTTCATTAAAATACATTGTCATTCAGCCTTTCTCTCCATGGAGTCTGTTGACGTTGAGATCTGCTGATCCCTGCCAGCCTATCGATTCCCTCCTCAGATGCCGATACCCCATAGCCTGCCCTTTTCATGCAATGCTGTCGTTTCAAGAGAAATCCCAATTCACATGTTGGAGGTTCCTGGCGAATCCATCCTCTCCCTGTGGATTTCGAGAACACAAAGCTGGGTACCATGTTACTACAGTATCCGCAGTTCGCTGTCAAGTCTGCCCGCCATGATCCCCTGGATCGTGTCAGGCGGCCGAATATCCGATGGTTTGGCTTTCAGTTGGTCCGCGAAGGCAAGATTGTTCTTCAACGCTTCATGAATCAAATTGCCCAAATATATCCCCATTCTTCTCCGCAACCATTCAGGTTTCACCGTATAGATCTGCTGACAAAAGATGATTTGAGTGGTAAGATATTAGAGGATTAGGAAGAGCAAGAGATTCAATCTTTAGAAAAGAAACATGGCATGAGAGCAGATGGATAATGATCCAGCATCCCATAGGAGCATTGTTGAATAAGGGCGTAGCGGAAGGGGTCTACCCGGGGGTGGCGCTTCTGGCGGCCCAGGGAGGTGTGGTACGTCTTTTTGAGGCCGTCGGGAAGCGCACCCTCGTACCCCATCCGCTTCCCATGGAAAAGGAGACCCTGTTCGACCTGGCCTCCCTGACCAAACCCCTGGGCACCACCCTGGCCATGATGAAGCTGGTGGATTCCGGAAGGATCGAGTTGGACAGACCGCTTCAGACGCTCTTTTCTCATGCCGTGCCGGAAGACAAGAGAGGGATCACTCCGCGCCTCCTGTTGACCCATTCCGCCGGGTTGGCAGACTGGATGCCATTTTATCTCGAGCTGGATCAGGTGGCCCCAAAAGACCGAAAGGCCGCGCTAAGAAACCAATTGCTGACCCTTTCCCTTGCATATGCGCCCAGTAAAAACGCCCTCTACAGCGACCTCGGGTTCATGTTGTTGGAGTGGATCATTGAAGAAACGGTCGGGATGGACCTGTCCCGGTTTCTGGAACAGGAATTTTATGCCCCCCTGTCACTCAAAGACATAGGCCTTTTCAGCGCCATGCTTCCCGGCCGCTTCACTCTGGACCGTTTTGCGGCCTCAGAAGACTGTCCGTGGCGAAAACGGATCATTCAGGGCGCCGTGCATGACGAAAACGCCTATGTCCTCGGGGGATATTCCGGACATGCTGGATTGTTTGGGACAGCAGCAGAGGTCTATGCCCTTGCGGATCTCCTGAGACGGCACTGGCGCGGGGAGAGAAGCGACTATCTCAAAGCGGAGACCGTCCGGGCTTTTTTCACACGGCAGGATATTGTTAAGGGAAGCACCTGGGCCTTGGGGTGGGACACGCCATCTCCAGCGAATTCCAGCGCCGGAAGCTATTTTTCGAAGACGAGCGTGGGCCATCTTGGATTTACCGGTACATCCCTCTGGATGGACCTGAAGCAGGATGTTATCGTCATTCTACTGACCAACCGGATACACCCGACACGGAAGAACGAGAAGATCCGGGCCTTCCGGCCTGTTCTGCACGATCGGGTCATGGAGGCGTTCGGGCTGGCGCGGTAGGTCTTGTTATTAACTGTCTCCTAACACAATGGATATTTTCGTCATGCCGGACTCGATCCGGCATCCAGAAATCCCGCTGTAGTCCAGCTTTAGCGGGAGATTCCGGCTTCCGCCGGAATGACAGCGTAAGGACAATTATGAGACTGTTAATAAGAGGAGAATGAAGATAGTAAAACAAGGAGGTAGACAATCCTATGGGAGAAATCAGGAGCACCCTTGACATTATCATGGAGAAGGCCAAGGGCGTGGAGGTGACGGAAGAGGATAGTGCCGCCTTCATGAGGCGTGAGGTGGAAGGAAAGATAAGGGGATCTCTGCAAAAGGCCTTGGATGGTTTCATCGATGCGCAGGGTCTCCAGTCGGAAATCGAGGCCCTTGGCGCGGATCGGCATGAGATCGCCGTGGCAGCCCTCAGGAGGGAATGCCTGGAACGGATGGTCCTGGAAGGGGACATCCTGACGCAGGAAAGGCATTCCGAACCGGCCCCGGAGACCGTGAAGCATCCCCCCGCTGGAGAGGGCGGGGCCTGGTTAGAAAATGGCCTCAGGGCCAGTAACGGATTTTAATATAACAAGATGACAGGTCCGGATTTTGTGGAGATTGCATGATGGAGGAGAATGGTTCAATGATCGGAAAACAATTGATCGACGTCCTGAAGAATGTGATGATAATATTTATAGATAATAATTCAAAGATGACCTTTGAAGAGGCCATCAGAAGGGCAACCATCGGGGCAAGGCAGGGGTCAGACGACCAGCAGTTGGACCCACCCCTTGTCCCTATGTGCACGTATGTGGGGTTGGCATATCGATATTGTCAGGAAAAATACAAGGACAATCCCGAACGGTGCAACATAACCGACGATTGGTTTACCACGACGTCACTATGCAGAAGATGATGGGTTAACAACCCAAGATATTGCAGCAGTCTTGGGTTGTTAGGTTTGCAGCAGGCGACAGCCTCTTTGCTCCTGTCACGGATCTTGTTCCGGGTGACCACCTCTCCGGGTCTCTTTGCCGGGAGGGCCATGAGCTTGAAGGCGATGGCATGCGAGGCCGACCGGATACCCGCGGTAGAAGAAAAATGTCTATTGTTGTTCCAGGAGGATAGCAGGTAGATGGGTCACGCGGGCGGAGCGGCTTTCTGTGGTGACAGGGAAGGCGTGAGAGGACATCATGAAGTTCATGCCTACCTGCTATGAAGGCTTTCCAGTCTGGTTGGAGGGACAATGGCATTTAATCCAATCGTCAAAAAATATTCGGGAAAGTTTGGAACGGTTTTGATACTGACGGCCGCTTTGGCATCATGGTCATGGGCAGGGGAAGGATCCCGAGACATGGCCCGGTATTTCTTTTCCGGTGACGGCAAGATCACATTGTATGGTGAAAAGACTGATAGGTCCTTTTCGGGCGTTTACCGGAAGGGGGTAGGCCGCTATGATGAAGAGGCGCTGAGTGAGATCTGCAGGGTATTCGGCGCTCCCTGTGAACCTTCCCGGATGGGCCTTTCCTTAAGGCTTATCGAGTTTATCGATTATCTGGAAGACCGCTTAAACAGCGGTGCAAGAATCACCATTACCTCCGGCTATCGGGTGCCGGAATACAATGCCATGCTTCGGGAAAGAGGGAACCTGGCGGCCAAGGCCAGCCTTCACCAGTACGGCATGGCGGCGGATCTCAGAATCCAGGGGGTAGAAGCCGAAGCTCTGTGGGATTATGTTAAAGAGCTTAAATTCGGCGGTGCAGGATATTACCATGGGGATGTGGTTCATATTGATGTGGGACCGGCCCGTTTCTGGGACGAAACCACATCCGGTGTAGGAACCGGCATTTCCGATGGCAACGAACTCATCAGCATGATAACCGATTATGATGTCTATCGGCCGGGGATGACCGTTACGCTTCGGTTTATTCGAATGACGGCTTTTCCCATTCGTGTAAATTCTGAATTTTCATTAATCCGTCAAAACGATCGGGATAAAATTGAACATCGCCTTGATTTTATACCTGTTTTCAACATTTCTCAAAAAGATCGTTGCATGGAGTTTAGCAATATCGATGAGATGAACACCATCAAATGGGAACTGCCCATGGACTTAAAACCCGGCCGCTATAAAATACAGGCCCGTTTTTGCGATGATGCGTGGCCGGATATGCCCCCACAGATCCAAACCCCGGAATTTGAAATAAACACGTTTTAAATGGTATATTATCGGAGTCATTTCTCTTGACACAAGAGCCCATTTCTGAATATTTTCCATTGGATCTCCCCCTTTGGCTAAAGGGGGATTAAGGGGGATTCGGTTTAATTGATTCCTTTTTCAAAATCCCCCCTGCCCCCCTTTACGAAAGGGGGGTTTTCGTTCGGCCACTAATTAGTGCGAGGATCAGCCATGAAAAGAGCAACACCTGTTCTGGTAGTGATGTTCATGCTTTTAGGGGGCACTGCATTTGCTCAGGAGTTGGGAAATCCGGCCATGTTCATCAAACAGGGACAGTTTGACGTGGGATTTCAATGGGCCTCCGTGTTCAAACAGGGGTTTGAGAACTATAATCTCAATCGGACCTATTCGGATGGTTACAGGGACAGCGGAAAAAAAAGCGCGGATTTCGAGAATGACCGGTATTATATGGGTACCTTTACCTATGGGATTTTGGACCAGATCAATGTGTTTGCCCGACTGGGCGTGGTGGACGGCGCAAAGTGGATGGACTACGAGGGAGGGAACAACTGGAAAGCGAATCTGGAGAGCAATTTTGTATGGGCCATCGGCGCAAAGGGGAAGGTGTTCCAATTTGACAACGGGCTGGGCTTAGGCCTGGGGGCCCAGTATATGCGCTACGACGACCGCAAGGTGAAAAACTGGCGATCTCTGGAAACCGGAGAGTCAGCCGGCGATATCGGTTGGGCAACAAATGATAAGATTAATTACTGGCAACTGGATGTAATGGCCAATGCCTACTGGACCATCGGCGCTTTTACCCCTTATGTGGGGGCAGGCTACACCTACTATGATGCAGATTACAGCGGGCGATGGACCCATTCAAATCCGCAATACGGATGGATTGACTATGACGCCTCGTTCAGCAACCAGAATCATTTCACAGCCATAGTGGGACTGGACGTGGATCTGGGAATGAAGTTCAAGGCCAATATCCAGGGGACCTTTGTGAGCAGCACCGCCTTGACCATCGGCATAAGCTACTGCTTCTAATCGTTCGCAGGTCCGGAAAGACCTTTTTCCCTATTGGGCCTGACCCGATCAACGGCGGTCAGGTCACCTCAGACAGGCAAAGGAGGGATCAGTGGGGAGAGACCTTTTTCCATGTCGGATCCGGGTCATAGATCTTGATGGTATCAACGACCGCCGCCGTATCCTTCCCGAGATCCTTTTCATGGACCACCCCATCCTGGTTCACCATGAACGTCATGATCCCCGAGGATCCGTATCGTGCAGGATAGGCCAGAAGGGCAAACCCGAGCACCATCTTTCCGTTTACCACGTAGTCCGCAGCGCCGCGTGCCGCATGGTTGCCCTGGCCCTTCAATATCCTGTAAAGATAGCCGTAATATGGGATGGGCTGTCCCATGTCCTTTCCTTTTGGAACCTGATACCCATCCCGGGCTGCGCGAGCGACCAGCGGCCCGAAGGGGCTTCTTTCCCGCTCCTCTTTGGCTTCCCAGTAGAGGCCGTCCTGTTTTCCCGAATCGCTGGCAATCTTCTGGGCATACTCCAGGATCCCGTCGCCGTTTCGATCTTTGCTGGCATATTCCCTTTGGGCATCGGCGTAGGCCATCAGGATTTCGATCACCGTCAGTTCGTTCCTCCCGATCCTGCGGTTCAGGATCTCTTCCTTTCCTCCCTTTGTATCAAAAACCCAGTCTTGGCCCTTCTTGATGATGGGGATGGGAAAGGGCCAATCCTTATCGCCCACGAATAACAGGGCCTTTTCCTCGCCCTCGTTCTCAAGAAAATGCTTTTCGCCGTAGGCACGGACAAAATGGTCCCGGTCCGCCCTGTCCTGAATCTCGTCGCCGGAGCCGATGAGCCCCTGTGCATCAGTGCCCAGGATAGCGAACAGCGACTCCTTATCGTCATGACGTACTGCCTCCACAAGGGCATGGGCCGCGTCCTTGGGAGACGCAAATCCCTTCTGCTTCCCATCCGCTGCATCAACCATCGGAAACAGGGCCACGAGGCCGATGATCACGGATACGATGACCATGGCGCCATAAAGGCCCCTTTCAGTCCGTTTTTTCATCCATGTACACAGAATCATTCTCCTGACCTCCGCAACACGTTCCGCTTTCAGCGATCTCTTTGATTCTCAGACCGTGACAAGATGGAAGTTAGCCCGCACGGCCGGCCTCATCAACGCATTCTACCCCCGCCCCCGTGTCCTCCGAAACCGCCGCCTCCATGGCCGGCGCTGCTTCCACCGCCGCGGCTGCTCATGCCGCGATCGCTCGCCATGGATGAACTGCGCCTGTCACTCATCCCGCCGAAGGCGCTCGTTGTCCCTCCGCCGAATCCACCTCGATCCCTGGGGACCGATTGGTCGCGATCAAAGGCTCCTCTCTCAGAAGGTCCCGATCCCTTGCGATCGGTCCCCGTTCCATCCCCCGATCTCTCCAGGGAGCCCGGCGCCTGGTCATGGATCTTCCCCCTCTGGGAATCGAGTTTTGGCCGGTCAACATCCTTTCCCTGAAAGTCGGCGGCCCTTCGGTCAGAACCACCCCCATCGTAACCCCTGGTCTCCCCTCTGGCCTGGCTGGCTCGCGATGGAGGCTGAGCGAACCGCTGGCTTGTGGCCTGATCCCTGTAGGCGACGCCATGCCTGTGCCCGGGGTCATGTGTCCATGCCTGGCTGTCCGGGCCATGATTTCCTCCATGGATGTTGACATTGCGGTTGAAGTTGGCGGTTCGGTTGACATTTATGTTGACGTCATGGTCATGCCAACCAAAATTGCACCAGCCCGCGGCGGCCGCTCCCACAAAGACGCCCGCGCTGAACGCCACAAAGCCGGCGCCGGGATACCAGGGGGGATACGGGGGGTAGGCCGGGTACCACCAGGGCCCATAGACCACGGTGGGGCTGTATGTCGGCACATAGATAACCTCTGGATTCGCGGGTTGGATGACGATGGTCTTCTCCTGCACAATGACCTTCTGTTCGTTGGTGCTCTTGAGGTTGCCCTTTTCCTGGGCCTTGGCCCGCAGGGCCTGAACCTCATCCATGACATCCGCCTGCTGGGCCAGAAAGGCGTCTCCAAGCCTGGAGGTCTGGTCCAGATTCTCGCTCATTCGGCTCAGAACGTCCGGAAAATGGGCCAGGGACTTGACGCTCACATCCCAATCCTGATCTTTGAGGGCGGCGTCCAGCGCATCACCCTTCAGCCCCGGGTTTTTCTTGACCCAGCGATCGGCCTCCACGACCTCCAGGGGGTATGTGGACGCCATCAGGATCTGGGCAAGGAGTGGATCAGGATAGAGCGCGACGGGAGCCAGCATCTGGGCCAGTTCTTCCTTGCTGAATTTGGCAGAATTTCCCCCCTGTGAGGCATCGTCTGCCATGGCCCCGGAAGATACCGTGAGCATCCATGCCATGAAACATGCCGCCATTTTTCTGGCGAATTGGGTCTTTTTCATATGATCCCCTCTATTCTGGCAGGTTCTTGGCCAAGTCGCCTGCCAATCGGTTGAAGGAAATGAGGAATGGAACAGTGATGCCGCGTACTGAAGGAATCGAAAATAGGGTATTTTCTTCACAGTGTCAACGGGAAATCGTAGCCATTTGCGGGTTCAAAGGTTCAGGGGTTTAACGCTGAACCCGGACCCTGTGAATCCTTACGGGAAATCTATCTTGCGCGGGCAACTGTCGAAGGCCGCCCGATGGTGCGCCTGGGTAGGGTCGTCCATCAGGCGTTTTGTCTTGACCTCCCTCCGTAATAACAGAAGGGAAAGGGTGATATGGGGAATCCTGTAAAGGCGATTTTCGCAACACCTGGTTGACAAAGATGTGCAAGGAAGGTAGCGTGGTGACATGGAAATCTAAATTTATTAACTGTCTCGTAATAGTGTTGACATTTCCGTCATGCCGGACTCGATCCGGCATCCAGAAATCCCGCTGTAGTCCCGCTTTAGCGGGAGATTCCGGCTTCTGCCGGAATGACAGTGTAAAGACAATTGTGAGACTGTTAATAAGGTTCAATTTTACCGGTATCATCGAATCCTTCGCTCAGAATTTTCTCAACCGCCGTCTTGTTCCCTGTGAGGACCCAGGCAGG
>Ga0172374_1001692_pt1 | contig 14560 bp, 14 predicted proteins | sample LakKiv3m_FD_114536 | JGI IMG/M metagenome (GOLD analysis project Ga0172374, IMG submission 114536) | Freshwater microbial communities from Kabuno Bay, South-Kivu, Congo - kab_092012_10.3m | ecosystem: Environmental > Aquatic > Freshwater > Lake | place: Democratic Republic of the Congo... | reverse complement strand
TTTCTTCAAAAACTAAGAAAATAATTTTTAGCCTATACTTGTTAGGGATTATTTTTTATATAATTTTTGCCTTAAATTTTCAACAACCTTTTAATTTAAAGCCTGTTTCGGTGACGAGCATTATAGTAAATAATGCTTTGGCCGAATATGAGAAAGGCAATTTATCTAAGTATTCGGAAACTTTAAGGGGAAATAGTCAGGAGCCAATGAGTTTTTTAATTGTGGCAAAAAATGACACTGAATTAGCGATATTTTTTAAAAAATCCGGATGGCTTGAAGCGGATTATTTTAACCGAAATTCAATGACAAGGATGATAATTGCTGCAGTTTTAAATCAAAGCTATCCGACTAACGTAATGACTCCTTCTTTTTGGAATAGCAAGGTAAATGATTTTGGTTTTCAAAAACCTACTCCAAAAAACACAATTAGAGAGCGCCATCATGTTAGGTTTTGGAAAACAAATATTTTCACAAGAGACGGTAAAAGACTTTATCTTGGTACGGCAAGCTACGATATAAGAATAAAGTGGCTAATTACTCATGAAATAGATGCAAATATTGATGCGGAGCGGGAATATTTATTTAAGGATCTTTTAAAAAGCAACATGATTTTAAAATACGAAAAAATTCAGCTTGTTGGAAAAACTAGAGGTAAAAACTTTGCAGGAGATGCTTTTTACACAGACGGTAAAGCTTATTTTATAGAATTAAGATAAGGTTATCCTGTTTCAACGAGTTCGAAATCTCTCTCCCCTTTTTTTGCTTCTAAAATTTCTTTTACCCTAAATTTTACTATTTTGGCTACAAGACCAAGAGGAAGCGGTTTGTCTAAAGGAAATTGCACAGAACCTTTTGCCCATTTGTATTTTGAAACTTCTTTCTTATATGCTTCAATGCCTGATGAGGTTGGATAAAATCCAATATGGTTTTTAAAAGCTGAAAAGTACACCAGGTGCCGGCCGTTCAAATTAAAAGTCGGAATTCCGTAACTGATTACTTCTTCCGCATTGGGGACAGCCCTTTTAATGGTTGAGTGGAGCTGTCGAAGTAAGGTTTGCGTTTCCCTTGGGTAGCCAGCAATAAATTCATCAATGGGATTATTGGGTGCCATAGTTTCAAAAAATCTCAATTTCGCTGAATGTAAAACTTGGCGGAGAGAGTGAGATTCGAACTCACGAGAAGCTTGCGCCCCTAATAGTTTTCAAGACTATCCTGATCGTCCACTCCAGCATCTCTCCAAAATTAGGCATTAGTTGTTAGTTAGCAACTAGTTCGAAATTATTATAGTAAAACTGAAGGCTAATTACTAGAGGCTTGAGGCTAAATGCTTTCAGTCTAAATAGGCAAAACAGGGGTTTTAAGATTTCTTTGCACATTCAGTAGTTTTAAACCCTCAAACCATAAAATACCAATTAAACCTGCGCTAAAAGTAATTAGAATATCGTCTAAGTGAAGCGGGGTAAAATGAAAAAGTTCATGCAAAAAAGGAATATATATAACTGTCGCAAGAAGGAAAATGGCAACTCCAGCAACCAAGAAGAGGGCAATATTTTTTTCTTTAAATATGTCTAAAATATTTTTTGACCAGGATAAATTAGTTAGGATTAGCATTAGGTTGGAAAATACGATAACCGCAAATGTAAGAGTTCTGGCATCATTTTCGGTTTTTCCAAAATAAAACAAGGAGAGAAGATAGACAATAAATACGATTGCAAGAACGCTTGTCCCCTGTAAAATACTTAATAACAACGCACCTTTGCCGAAAAGCGGTGTTTTAAGATTTCTCGGCGGATGGTTCATGGAATTTCTTTCCCCTTTTTCCGCCTCAAAAACCACTGATGATGCAGGATCAATTATAAGTTCTAAAAAGGCAATGTGTGCCGGAAAAAGTACAATTGGCAGATTAAAAATAATCGGCAAAAGAGTCATTCCGGCAATCGGGACATGAATTGCCATAATGTAGGCAATTGCCTTTTTAAGGTTATCAAAAATTCTTCTTCCCAAACTAACAGCTTTTACTATAGATAAGAAATCATCTTTTAAAAGAACTATATCGGCTGTTTCCCGCGCAACATCTGTGCCGCGCTCACCCATGGCAATGCCTATTTGAGCAGCTTTTAGCGCCGGAGCATCATTTACTCCGTCTCCTGTCATAGCAACTATTTCTCCATTTGCTTTTAGAGCGCTTACTATGGCAAGTTTCTGATTGGGAACAACTCTTGCAAAAATATTGATGTCTTTAATAATTTCTTTTAGTTTGTTTTTCTCCATTTTTTCTAAGTCCTCTCCTGCTAAAAATTTGTGAGGATTTTCTAAACCGATTTTTTCGGCGACAAACAGAGCTGTTCCGGAGTAATCTCCGGTTATCATCATTACCTTTATTCCTGCTTTTTTGCATTCCACTACCGCCTGGGGAATGCCTGGTCTAATCGGATCGGAAAATCCAAGAAGCCCTACTATTTCAAACTTAAAATCGTGCTGATTTTTAGGCAGATCTGCTTTGCCACAGATCCCTTTTGCAACGGCAATAAGCCTCATTCCCTCGTTCGAAAGTTTTTTTACTTTTTCAAGCATTTTTGACTCTTCGTCTTTATTTAAATGGCAAAGTTCGGCTATTGCTTCGGGGGCACCTTTTGCCGCAACAATATAATCTTTTTTATCCGGAGAATTCCATACATGGGAAAGAGCAAAAAGAGTTTTAGATAAAGGATATTCCTTAATTAAACTCCAATTATGGGGAATATGCTTATGTTCGGATTTATCAAGCATCTTAAGTCCGGTTAGTCTAATCTCTTTCTCAATTGGATCAAAGGGATCTCTTTGACTTGCCAAAATAGCATATTCCAAAAGACGATGGTATTTTTCTTCAAGTCCTTTTTCTCCCCGAGAAAGATCAAGAGTGTCTTCTCCTGCAACAAGAGCTTCAAGCTGCATTTTATTAAGAGTGATTGTGCCGGTTTTGTCTACACAAAGAACAGTAGTCGCACCAAGAGTTTCTATGGCGGAAGTATTGCGGGTTAAAACATTACTTTTGGAAATACGCCATGCTCCTAAGGTCAGAAAAACTATAAAAACCACAGGAAATTCTTCGGGGATAAGAGACATGCTTAACGACAGTCCGGACAAAAACCCTTGTAATAAATTGCCCCTAAGCAAAAAATAAAGAACAATAACAATTCCGCAGAGAAAAATACTCCACAACGCAAATCCCTTTACTAAATTATCAATTTCTTTTTTAAGAAGCGTATTTTCTTCACGTATTGATTGCAAAGACTTTCCTATTTTGCCCATTTCGGTTTGAATACCTGTTTTTACTATTTTTGCTATTCCATGCCCTTGAGAAATAAGAGTTCCGGAATAGGCAACCGGAATTTTTTCTTCTCCGGGTTTAAATTCTTTAAAATCTTTTTTTTGATCCCAATCTGTTTTATGTACGGCAAGAGATTCCCCTGTTAAGAGTGATTCATCAATCATCAAATTACTTTGCCATAGGATTATTGCGTCTGCAGGGACTCTGTCTCCCTCACGGAGAATAATAATGTCGTCTACTACGACTTCTTTCCCTCCCACCCTTTGCTGTTCTCCGTCTCTTATAACAAGCGCTCTTGGACTAGAAAGATTTTTTAGTGCTTCTAACGCTCTTTCTGTTTTCCGCTGTTGATAGAGAGTAATTCCAATAACCATAAAAACCATAACAAGCAGCATGTAAGCATCTTTTGGCTCCCCAAGAAGAAGATAAATACTTCCGGTTGCAATTAAGAGAAGCAGCATTGGTTCTTTTATAAGCGTAAATAAAAGTGTAAAAATATTTTTTTTCTTTTGTGAGGGGAGTTCGTTATAGCCGTCTCTTTTTAATCTTTTTTCAACTTCTTTTGCGGTTAAACCTTTTTCTCTTTCTAAAATTAAATCCATTCTTTTATAATAGCAAAAAGGAGAAAAATGCGGGCGGAGGAGGTGGGATTCGAACCCACGCGAGCTTATTCAGCTCAGGGGGTTAGCAACCCCCCGCAATGGACCGTGCTATGCGACTCCTCCAAATCAGGATCTAGCAATGAGTATTATAGCATTCGAAAGAGAAGATTAGAAGTTTATTCTTCCTCATTTGAGTAGTAAAAAATTTCTCCAGGGGTATATTCGTAAGAAGCAGCTTCTTCGGGAGTAATTCCTTCAAAATACATTCTCATTGGACGGATGGAATTTCCATGGGCGGAGATAAAGATTGTTTCATCGCTTTTTACGGTTGACATAAGTTGATCTAAAAAAGGAAGAACCCTTTTTTGAACATCTTCTATGGATTCTCCGCCTGGAGGGGCAACATTAAAAGACCTGTGCCACAATGGATATTGCTCCGGAAATTCTTTGGCAACTTCGTCTTTATTTTTTCCGGTTAAGTCGCCGTAATCACGCTCCTTAATTCTTGCGTCTTCAAAAACTTGTACATCATTATGATAACCATTTAAAACAAGTTCCAATGTGTGTTTAGAGCGGATTTGATCGGAGCAGTAGGCACGGGTTGGTCTCTCGTCTTTTAATTGTTCTCCTATTGTTTTAGCCTCCTCAACCCCGCTTTCGGTTAAATCAACTTCCCGAAAGCCTGAAAAAGTATGCGATAAATTATCCGTGGTTTGTCCATGCCGGAAAATGAAAATCTTGGCCATATGTTCAGTAACTAGCCACTGGCATCTAGCCACTAGTTAGATAATAATAATACTATTAGGGATAAATTACTAGCAAATAGCCGAACTAAAATTTTAAAACTGAAGGCTAGAGGCTGATTACTAATGTCTATTCTTGATTTTATTTTTCCAAAAAGGTGCGTGGTTTGTAAAAAACAGGGAGCATACATTTGTGATAAATGTTTTTCATATCTTTCCTTTGATACAAAAAGCTTATGTCTTGTTTGCAACAGACCGTCTATTACTGATTTAACTCATCCAAAATGTCGCGGAAAATATACAATTGACGGCTGTTTTTCCAGTCTCTCTTACAATAAAACCACGCAAAGATTAATTTATAACTTTAAATATAAACCATATTTAACCGATCTTAAACAGGTTTTAAGTGATCTGTTTTACGAGGGTTTAATTCAAAACGAGGGATTTATGGGGCAAATGGAAAATAGTCCCACTTCGCCATCCACTTCGCTAGAGCTTCGAGGATCAGGAAGGCTTCGAGGGGCAAGCAAATGGGTTTTAGTTCCGGTTCCTCTTTATTCTTCAAAACTTAAAAAACGTGGTTATAACCAGTCGGAAATTTTAGCTAAAGAATTAGGGAAAAGATTTGGATTTAAAACCCAAAATCTCCTAAAGAGAGTACGCGACACAAAAACTCAGGTAGGTTTAAAAGTGGAAGAAAGAAAACTTAACATCAAGGGGGCATTCGAAATCATCGATCATAAATCATCAATCATAAATCAAAGTATCTTTCTTGTGGACGATGTGGCTACAACCGGTTCAACATTGTTGGAAGCGGCAAATGTTTTAAAAAGAGCAGGCGCAAAGCGTGTTATTGGGGCAACTCTGGCGAGGGATTAAAAGGTTAATGGAGAACTTCAGGAAGAAAAAGATTTCCAAATCTTTTCATAAACATTTCCATTGCAGGAACAACCTCTATACTTACCTGTTCGGATAGTTTAGAAAGGTCTAATGGAAGAAGCACGGTGTTTCCCTGATCTGTTTTAAGATCCCTGGATAAATATCCGTTTCGGCCGGTTTTTAATCTTTTACTAATTTCCAAAATATCTTCCGGATCACTCCAATTTAGATAATATTTTTTTTCACCCACAACTATTTCGCATTCCAGCATCCGAATATCCATTAATTGAACCATGTCTTTAACATTAAATCCCATTCCTAGGGTTAATGGAGTTTCCTGAATTTGGACATTGTTGTTATCGGCAACAGCGTTTATATTTACGGGACCAAGCGGCATTTCGGCTTTTTTAATTTCCTCCCAGCCCGATTGGAAAACGTCAACCGCAGTAGCCTTAACACAGCCATCCATATTTTTGTAGCGTAGTGCTCTCCAGAGCAGTTCGCTTCCCGGTTCTGCTATTGGCATAGTCCTTAGATAATCTTGTGTCTCCCGGAAAGGTAAAACTTTTTCTCCCAAAGATATGGGAATTGGATGTTCAATAATAAAACGGGGTCTTTCTGTCATTGGAGAAGTTTACATCAATATTATGTAATTTTCAACAAAGAAAAACCTTGTCGAAGCAAATAAAATAAATCCTATTCTATAAAAAATAGCAAATTGGGTTATCGGCCTAACTCTGGTGAGGGATTAAAATCTTTCCTTACCTCTGTGAAAGATTTTTCTAACCAAACTTTTTTTCCCTCCTTCATGAGAACCCGTAGCAGGCTGATTTTGATTAGAAAAAGGTTCGAAGGGATAAAGCTTTAGTCGTTCAGCAAGCGATGTGGGCTTTTCCTCGTTAAAGAGGAAACTATAAAACTCCCTAATTTCTGCTTGCTTCTTGGGTGTTTGTTTTTCAATGTCTTTTAATCCTGGACATATCTCAAAATCAGGACCAAGATCAAGGCTTGGCACGCTTGTTGGCGATACAAATATTGGAAATATATTCAACATCTTGAGGATTATAGCATATATCTAGTAAAAAATTTATTTAAAGTTTTTAATAAAAAAACCCTTGAGTTAACAAGGGTTTTTGTGTGGAGATGTCCGGCAGTGAACCGGAGTCCAAGAAAACATTTTAAAAACCTCTACAAGCTTATTCTACTTTTAAGAGTCGCTTTATTCTTTTCCAATAGAAGGGAATAAATAAAACCAAGATTATAAATTCGATAAGGAGCTAATCGGCTTCCTTATTAAGTTCTCAACTGTATTTATGCTCATATTGCCCCATTGAGAAAAGACATTATGAACAGATCAAAAATTTATTTACGCGTATGCGTAAGCAAACTGATGGTCGCTAAAATTGCTTCTAGCATTTAATTTTTGATTATGTTTTACGGCTATTAATCAAAGCCGGCTTGCAGTTTTTAAAGTGCGAATCCTGTCGATGCAATGCATCCCCATTAACAGAAATTATAACAACTTAAGCTTTAAAAGTCAATCTTCCGAGGCTAAGTCCAAAGCTCTCTCGGTATCCCTTTGAATATCCCGTTTTTTTATGGATTCTTTTTTCTGGTATTCTTTTTTGCCCTTGCCAAGACCAATTTCCACTTTTATTAAGTGGCTTTTGTCGTAAAGAGAAATTGGAACCAAAGAAAGCCCGAGTCCATCTATTTTTGATTTTAAAGAAATAATCTGTGTTTTATGTAAAAGTAACTTTCTGGTGCGATTTTCATCATATTGACCTGGTCTTGCGTATTTATAAGGATAAATTTTTGCTCCTATTAAAAAAGCCTCATCATTAGTTATGCGGACATGACTGCCGGTAATGTCTACCTGACCCAATCTAATCGCCTTTACTTCTGCGCCGTAAAGGGTAATTCCAGCCTCGAAAGTTTCTTTAATTTCATAATCAAAACGCGCCCGTTTATTAAAAATTTTCATGATTAGATATTACTTCAAACCGGATAAAAAGTAAAACATTTTCCTTCTTTATTTTTAAGAGATCTTAGTATAAGATTGGGGCAGATGAGAGCAGAGAGCTTTCTCGGAAGGTTTTTATCAGAAATAGATAAACATCGGCAAACCGAAGCTGAGGCAATGATTTCTCACTATAAATCCTCAGAGGCTCGGGCTAGGCGTGCAGTAGAGATTAGAGATTCAGTCATAGTTCCTTTAGTAGGGTTAGTGCTAGATGCGACAATTGAAGCATTATCGCCCGAAGAGACTTTTGCTTCCGATAATGGATCTTCTCCTCAAAATATAAGAAAAAAACCGTTAATATTACTCCGTCCTCTTCAAGAATGTACTGCAATAAGAAAAGTCAATGTTAACGGTAAAAAACCTATGCTTTGCGTTAGAGAGATTTCTCCAATTTTTATGACAATTTTGGTTGAAGAAAAAAAACTTCCTGGCAACAGGGTATTTGGAGGAATAGTTGATGTTGAAATTGGTTCTGATTACGTTGCTTTTTCGGACATTTTCGGAGAATGTAAGGTAGATCTGCCAAAAGGAGACATGACTTTAAATACAATACGGGCATTTATGAAAGAAATGAAAAGCAGTATTAAGGTACCTAAACCAAAAATTAGAAAGTTGGGCAGAGAATTTTCATAAACAAGAACAAGATTTATTTTAGGTCGATTTCGTAGATTTTTCCGCCGGAGAGGATGAAGATTTTTTTACCCGACTCGTTTACCTCAAAATCTTTAGCAGTTTTAATCATATTTGCCTGGTATTGTTCTTTATAGCTTCCGTCTTTTCCTAAAACTATAATTCTTCCATTTCCATTGTCTAAGATATAAACATTACTAAAATCAACCCCTGTAAATATTTTTGTTGGAGAAGAAAGTGGTCTATCTAACCCGGAAACATTAAAACTATCTGCTTTTCCTCTAGTAAACTTTAAGATTGTGCCGTCATTTTCAATTATCCAAATAGACCCGTCTATTGCCATGCCGCCTGCTCCGGATAAATCAGGTGAAGTATTCCCTGTAAAGTAATTGGATTTTGAATATCCTGATCCTGCGGGAACAAACTTCAAAATTCCGCCTTTTGTTTTGTCCAAGACATAAATATTACTAAAATAAACACCAATTCCGGATGGATTTTCCCAGTTATTATCGTTTTTTATAACTTCCTTCTCTTCTTTAAAAACGCTTTTATCTGTAATGTAAAAATTGTTTTTTTCATCTGTGGTAAAACTTTTTCCCGAGTGTTTATTTTCAAAAGAGAGAAGACTGCTTGCATCATTTCCAACCTCTTTTGCTTCAACGGAATTAACACCCGATGTTTGCAAAAGAGCATCCTGAACTTTCTTTTCTAAATCCGCAATTTGTTTTGCTTGTTTTGAATCTTTAGGAAACTTATCTTTTGAGCCGTTTAGAATTTTTTCCGATGCTTGAAAGCTTTCTCTTGCCAGATTTTGGTTTAAACCGGTTAAGCTTTGTCCCTCATCATATTTTTTTTGAGCCTGAGGGTAAACATCGTTAAACAAAGCTGTTATTTTAGAGTCGTTTTGTCCTTTAATGGTTAAGAAAATTCCAATGGCAAAAATAGCTACTAAAATAATTACAATTGTTAGAAAACCCTTTTTAGAGCGTGAAATATTAAAATTTTGCGGCAATTTCTTTACGGTTGAAATTAGAGGATAAATAAAAGCAAAATAGTTTTTGGAGAATTTCTTCTTTTCTTCGTAGGTAGGGGACTCTATAAACTTTTCTTTTTCTTCGTATTCTTTTTCAGATTCTCCAAAAGTTTCTTCCTCTTCTTCTTTTGTATATTTAATAATAACCGCAGCTGCCCCTGCTTCTTCTCCCCCGTGAACCATCGGAGCTATGATCTCGGAAATTTCGGAAGGGGATTGGTGGTCTAAAACAGAGCTTAATTTTTCGGAATCAATAGCATCTGCGAACTGTTTAGTTTGGATAATAATTAAATCTGAATCCTGAAGATATCCGGAACCTGCTTTTTTATGATCGTCCAATTCGCTTGATAAAATTGTTCCGAATTCATTATCTCTTTTAATGTTTATTCGCCCGCCGCCTAAAACAAAGAAGTAAAGAACGTTTTTAACAATAGTAACTACCACAAAAGAATAATTTATCTCTTCCGGAATTTTTTTAGCAGTAATTAAGATTGCACCTTTTATAGTTTCCAGGTCTTTTGTTTCCAGGGAAAAGAATTCCTGTTCAAGTGTGGTAAAGATGTCTTTGCCCAAAACCCCAAGCGGTGATAAGCTTTCTTCGTCCGTTTCCTCACTATGTTTTTTTTCCAAAGATAAAACTGCAAAGAGCTTTCCTGCATTATATGCTTGCGACCAGGAGTTCCTGGTTGGAGTAGCAGCAATGTTTGCAAAAGAAATATTTTTGTCAGGCATTAATTTATAGTATAACAAGCGCTGTCAAAAAAAGCGAAATTGCCAAAAGCACCAATAAAATTGAAAAAATATGCAACAATAACGATGTTTGTTTTTGATTAAGAGACTTATTCATAGTTGCTACTTGATTAGATGCAATAATTGAAAAAATAATAAAGATAGCAATTAAGGCTAATAAGCCAATTTTTAAGATGAATAAAGGTTGTAAAAATTCGGGAATAGTTAGGTTAGCCCCAAACATCTTTATCTCCTCCCATTAAATTTTGTATTATTTCAGTTGCTCTGGCAGGTTTGGGAACTGCCAGAAAATGAAAATTTAACTTTTCTCCTGCGGTTTGAATAAAAACATCTCCATAATCAAAAAATGAGCGCATAAAACCTGCCTGAACGTAATTAATATCTTCGATTAAATTAAGCTTAGTTACTGCCATATTATGATAAATAACGTCGGAATAATTAAGATCAACGACCCTTTTGTCTGTTACTAATGAGATATTAAAAAACCAAGTAATATAACTAATAAAAAGAAAAGTAATTACAATTAAATAATAAAATAATAAAAAAACAATCAAAAAATTTATTGGAACAGTAAAGGGAAAAGGAGAAGAATCAAAAATCAGAAATAGGAAGATGGGCAAGATTAATAAAAAAAATCCGGCGATAATCCATGGGACGTTAGTTACAACATGTCTTCTTAAAAAGAGAAAAATCTCTTCATCTTCTGCCTGCTCTCCAAAAGAAACCCCGTAAGGTCTTACGCCAAAAGAAGTTAAAAATCCCATTCTTTTTTTAAAAGAATAGGGTTCATTGTTTTTGTTTTGTTCTGCGAGAGGAGTGCCTCTTTTTTCTTCCACGAGGATTTTTTTATTTCTTAAAATTTTATTTTCCGGAGCAGCTATTGGGTCTTTTTTAGGCGCCACGAAAATGTCTGTCATACTACCTCTGTTCCACATTATACAACGGCCCGACAATGTTTATATTACTTGGAGCTCTGAGGTTAAAAAAGGTTTTAAAATCCGATCCGGAAAAAGACACGGTTCCCTTATCTCCATTAAAGGTAATTGTGGTTGTTCTGCCGCTTCCTTTATCCCAATCGACCGATCCGCCGGAGATACTATTAAAAGGATTGCCTCCTTTTGAAGAAAGCTCTTGCTTTACTCTTGCCGCGTCCCAGGTGTCAACTCCATCCGGGTTTGGTTTGTCCACCTGTGATAAATGTTTTTGTGTTGAAGAATCTTTTTGAGAAAGCATTAAAACATTTATAATATCCGCGACCTCCTCCGATTTTAACCAGGCAGTGCCCGAATATTGGCTTCGAGCACCCCAGTCGCAATAGAACCAGGGAGACCCTTTATCGTAAGTATTATTATTGAGATCGGAAAAGCCACCAATAGATCCGGTTCCATCAAAAGAATTTCGTGTCCAGGGCTTATTTCCTCCTCCCCAAACATCACCGGATCCAAATGTGTATCCGCCCGCTGTGGAAGAAAACCAAGCTTGAATAGGATTTCCTCCATTTGTTAAAATTTGTCCGGCAGTGTCGTTTACGGCTTGAACCCAAGCGTCGGAATTAAGTTCTTTTTTAACTACCTGACAAGATTGAGAAGGACAAATTGATCCGGAGCCATTGTTTGTCGTAGCTAATGCGTAAGATCTTGCAGCAATGGCCTGGGCTTTTAAGGCACTAGAGTTCCATCCGGTTGGAATTTCGTAAATATGCTTAACATAATCTTCTATGCTCCAGTTGTCATCAAAAGATTGTCCGTATTCATTTGTGCCGACAACGTGGATATTGGTAGAAGTGCTAACGGTAGAAAGTTGAGTGTCCGGATAATAAAAACTCAAGATATCATTATACGATTGACCCGCATCGGCTCTTCCTTTTGCGCCATATTGGCTCATGCCGACCCGATGCGGAACGCCATAGGTAAATAATCCGAACTTAGGACTAAAACCGGGATCCTTGCCGTTTGTTAAGTCACTGGAGCACCCGCCTTGTGTTGTATAAGCAGACTTTGGAATATTTAAGCTTCCTAATTTTTGTGCTAATAAATCTTGTTGCTTTGCGGATAATTGAGCTATTTGTCCGGAAAGTTTTGACTGATAATCCTTTGCTCCCGAAACAATTTTGTCCAACTTTGCCGATTGCTCGTCTAAATTTGCTTTGGCGGCAGTTAATCTTACTTCCTCGTTTTCTAAGAGTCTTTTTCTGTTTTCCAAATCTCCAACTAAAAGGGCAATGTTCATAATAATTGCTTTATCCCGGTTGGTAGTTGCTCTGTGGTATGCCAGTAATTGAGTAATATCCGAAGCAGAGCTTGAGGATAAGAAGACCAAAATAGGAGAGTTGTAATAGCTTTTAATATAATATTCCCGGATAGTTCTGTCTAAAATCGTCTGTTGTTTGGCAAGATTTTTATAACCCTCATCAATATTTTTTTTCTTAACTTGAATATCTTGCTCGATTGTTCCAATTCTATCTTTAATTTGTTTTATTTGGGTTTTCATAGAGTTTAATTGGGATTCAAGAGGTTGAGTGGCTTTTACAGATTGGTCTAAAGCTTTGTTTAAATCTTCAAGCTGTTTTGTTATATCGGCAAGTTCATCCGAAGAAGATTTAGAAACAAAGATAAAAGAGAAAGTAAATAAAAAACAGAGAAGCAGTAATAACGAAAAAGCTTTTTTCATAGGGATATATTTATTATAACAAAAACGATCTTATTTTTTTGCAGCGTCTTATAGAATAAGGCTTGAAAACTTAAAACTTTGTGTTATACTACAGGGAATTATGGAAGACATAGGCCTTGGAGAGACCTCCCTAAATATTAATCCTAGACAATCAAAACGATTCCCTTCGCGATTTTTAATCTTAGTAGCTGTTGTAATAGTTTTGGCGTTAATTGTTTTTGGAATTTCCCAATTATTTTTTGCAAAACAAAGCCCTAAAAAAGAGTCTTTGGTTGTTCCGACCGTTGCTTTGACGCCGACAAACCCTCCGGAAGCAACTAAAGGAGCAGAGGTTACTCCGACAAAGGGAACGGATAAAACTCCAACTCCAAAACCGGGAACAAGCGCTTTGGATAAAACAAAAATATCTATTGAAGTCCAAAACGGCAGCGGAGAACCCGGGGTTGCTTCTAAAATGGCAGCATTTCTTAAAAATCTTGGATATAAAATTAGTTCTACAGGAAATGCTAAAAACTATGAATATACAGGAGTAACGATTCAGACAAAAGCAGGATTTAAAGATTATATTGCCGGTCTTAAAAAAGATTTAACGCCGGATTATATAGTTAGTGCGTCTTCATCGGATTTATCCGCTTCTTCAGCAGCGGAGATAGTAGTAATTGTCGGAAAATAAGGTTAGAGACTAACGACCAACAGCTAACTTCTAACTGCGTTGTTGATTAAAATTCTCTCTTTCTATATTATAAGTTTATGGATTCTTCTTTTGATTTAGTAGCAGTTGGAAATGCCACAATCGATCTTTTTTTATCCATTCAAGACACAAATAAACATTTTCATTTAAATGAAGAAACTAAAGAATTATGTGTCCGTTATGGCGATAAAGCCTTAATAGACAGGGTAGAACTTTTAACCGGAGGAAATGCTGCTAACGTAGCAATGGGTGTTTCAAGGTTAGGTTTTAAATCGGCAATATTGGCAGAAATTGGGACAGACGAATTTTCCCAAAAGATTGTTAACAGCCTAAAAAATGAAGGGGTAGACGATGCCCTCTTAAAAAGAAATGAAAATGCGCCCTCGCTTATTTCGGTAATTATTAATTATAAAGTTGATAGAACGATTTTTATAGAGGATATCGAAATGGAGCATGACTTTGACTTAAATAATTTAAGCGCGAAGTGGGTTTACTTAACTTCTTTAGGAAAAAAATGGGAAGACGCTTATAAAAAAGTAACCGATTTTTGTCAGCGAGAAAACGCAAAGTTGGCTTTTAATCCCGGGACGTGCCAGCTTGATGATGACTTTAGTAAAATTTCCTCAACTTTCCAAACTGCAGAGATTCTTTTTGTTAACAAAGAAGAAGCAAAAACGATCTTAAATGCTAACGGAAAAATAGTTTCTTCGCAAGAAGTTAAAGATTTACTTTTGCCCTTAAAAAACCTTGGTCCAAAATCGGTAGTTATTACGGACGGGAAAAACGGATCATGTTCTGTTAATAAGCAGGGGGAAGTTTTTGCTTATGGAATTATAGAGAGTCAGGCAATCGAAAGAACCGGAGCCGGTGATTCTTATGCCGCCGGATTTTTAGCAGCTGTATTGGCAGATCAAAATTTTAACACTGCAATGGTTTGGGGGGCGCATAATGCTTCTTCGGTAGTAACAAAAGTTGGTGCGCAGGCGGGGCTTTTGACAAGAGAACAGCTTGAGGAGAAGTTAAAATAATGATCCCAAATATTCTTGGTTACAACAAACCGCTTTTTATTTTACCCTTTGACCATCGCAGTTCTTTTATAAAAGGGTTACTGCAAAAAGAAGAAAGTCAGTTGTTAAATGAAGATAAGCAGTTTGTTAAGAGCCAAAAACAATTAATTTATCAGGCTTTTCAAAAAGCAATTGAGTTAGGTGTTCCCAAAGAAGAAGCAG
>Ga0172374_1001691_pt1 | contig 14561 bp, 15 predicted proteins | sample LakKiv3m_FD_114536 | JGI IMG/M metagenome (GOLD analysis project Ga0172374, IMG submission 114536) | Freshwater microbial communities from Kabuno Bay, South-Kivu, Congo - kab_092012_10.3m | ecosystem: Environmental > Aquatic > Freshwater > Lake | place: Democratic Republic of the Congo... | reverse complement strand
TGCAGGGCGCCCTGCAGCAGGACTGAGCGGCAGGATCCCTCGAACCCCGGGCCCGTCAGGGCTCGGGGTTCTCTGCGTCGTAGTCGCGGAAGCGCCGGTTGCGCCGCGCGAGCAGGGCGACCAGGGAGATCACGAGGATGCCCCCGAGCAGAGGCGGGAACCACAGGGCGGTGAGGGTGGCGAGCGTGCCGGCGTAGAGTGCACCGACGCGAGGGCCGCCCGTCACCACGACGACGAAGAGTCCTTGCAGGCGACCGCGCATCGCGTCGGGCACCGCTGCCTGCATCATCGTGTTGCGGTAGATGGAGCTGACGTTGTCGGACGCCCCGGAGAGCGCGAGCGCGATGCACGCGGCGACGATCAGTCCGATGTTCGGGTCCTTCTCGCTCGCCGGTGTCGAGAACGCGCCGACCAGGAGCACCAGGCCGAACAGCAGGATGGCGGCTCCGTACGCCTCCACGGCGCGCGCGATGCCGCGCCCGTGCCAGCGGTACTGCACCACGCGCCCGGAGAGCAGGCTCGATGAGAAGGTGCCGACGGCGACCGCGGCCGTGAGGATCCCGGTGGTGAATGCGCCTCCGCCGAGGATCACGGTGCCGAGAGCAGGGAAGAGCACCAGGGGCTGGCCGAAGGTCATCGCGATGATGTCGATGATGTACTGCATCCGGATGTTGCCGGCTCGGCGCAGGAACCGCCAGCCGTCGACGAGAGAGGCGAACCCCGGCCGAACGACCTCGCCCTCGGGGCGGAGCGCGGGAAGCGTCCACAGCCCGAGGAACATCGACAGCATCAGTACGACATCGATCGTGTAGGTCCAGCCGTACCCCGTGAGCGCCACGAGGAGACCGGCGAGTGCCGGACCGGCCATGACGGTGAGCCCGAACGCCACACCGTTGAGGGCGGATGCGGCGGCGAGCATGCGGCGGGGGATGAGCCGGGGCACGATGGCGGTGCGCGTGGCCATGCCGACGGAGTTCGCTGCCGAGTTGACGATGCTCAGCGCGTAGAGCCACCAGATCGTCTCGGTGCCGGTCCACGTGAGGGTGGCGAGCAGGGCCGTCGAGGCGAACGTCACGGTCGCGGCGATCAGGGCGACGCGTCTGCGATCGAAGGCGTCGGCGAGCATGCCGCCGTAGAGCCCGGCGAGGATCATCGGGAGAAGGCCGGCGACCGCGATCATCGAGACGGCGAACGTGCTCCCGGTGAGCACGAACACGTGGAGCATGACGGTGACGATCGTCAGCTGGCCGCCGATGCCGGCGAGCGTGGAGCCGATCCACATGCGAGCGAAGGCGGGACTCGCCTTCAGCGGGGTGAGGTCGATCAGATGGCCGCGTCGGGTGCTCACCGGTCGATCTTCTTCTGCACATCCCGAGCCTAGTCGACCCATGCGAGGGCGAGACGGCACTGGTGTCCCGCCACGCGCGATTCGGCTGGTAGACTCGTCAGGTTGCCGTTCGATCGGCCGCGGATAAAGAGAGCTCACGCATCAGGCGTCGGGCGCCGCGCAACAAGCAGAGAGGGGATCGAATCTATGGCACTGGAAGCAGACGTCAAGAAGGCGATCATCGAAGAGTACGCGACGCACCCCGGTGACACCGGATCCCCCGAGGTGCAGGCCGCGATGCTGACGCAGCGCATCAAGGACCTCACCGAGCACCTGAAGGAGCACAAGCACGACCACCACTCGCGTCGTGGTCTGTTCCTGCTCGTGGGTCAGCGCCGTCGTCTGCTCGGCTACCTCCAGAGCGTCGACATCGAGCGTTACCGCTCGCTGATCGCACGCCTTGGTCTTCGCCGATAAGGCACCACGGACCCAGCGTTCAATCGCGCAGAACATTCTTGAGAAGGCCGCCCCACGGTGTGGGGCGGCCTTCGTCGTACCCGAGCGGGTAGCGATGCTGGTTGCCACCTGCCGGACTTTCCGATAGGAAAGTCGTAGGGCTTTCCACCGGGAAAGTGAGGGAGGTCGTCATGGAGCAGAAGCCGATCGAAGGTCAGGACGCTCTGGTGCCCCCGGACCCGGAGACCGCCCGGCGCTATCTCGAGAGGGTGGAGGCGGTGGTGGACCGCCGCGACCGTGCCGTCGACCGACGCGCTCTCGCCCGACTGCAGATCGGCAACGCCGTGGTCATGGCGGCGTACTTCGTCGCCTTCGCGCTCGTCCTCCGGCAGGACGACGTGCTGGCGTCGCAGATCGTGCTGTTCACCCTCCTGGTCTGGGGGCAGCTGTCCACCGGGATGGCGCAGCGCACGGGCATGCAGTGGCGGATGACGCGTTCGCGGTGGCCGCTGCTGGTCGGCGGCGCAGCGATCGTCGTCGCGGCGCTCGTGGTGTTCGGGTTCGCGGCTCTGGATACGAGACTTCCCGTCGGGGTGGTGCTCATCCCGGCAGCCTTGGTGCTCGCCGGAGTGGGAGGGCACGGCGTCGTGCAGCTCAGACGGGCTGCGGGTGACCCGCGTCGTCCGCGTCCGGCTCCCCGTCCGTTGCCGCGCCGGCTTCGTTGGGGCACCGTCCTCGTCGGCGTCGCGTTCGCCGTGCTGACGATGCTCGCGGGATCGCCGGACGACGTGCTGAGGAGCGTCATCACCCTGCTCGTGATGCTGTGCCTCGTGGCGTGGATCGCCGCCTCCGCCTCAGACCTCGGTCTCCCCGCGGTCGGCGCGTCCTGGCGCTGGCCGCACATCGCTGTCTTCTTCATCGCCGCCTGCATACCCGTGGGCATCGTTCTGGGATCCGGATGGCTCGGCGACGCGGGACTCGCCGGCGTGGGCGCCGGCGCGGGCGTGATCGCGTCCTTCGTGGCTGTCTCCTTCGTTGCCGGGCGCGGCGAACGTGCGTGAGCCCGCCTCCGTCCCACACCCGCGCACGCGGCTGGACGACAACTTCGCCTCGCCGATCCGGTTCTCCCTCATGGCCGGATTGGGCGACGGGATGGAGCTCGACTTCTCCGCCTTGCGGGAGATGCTGCAGTGCGGCGACTCACCCCTGAGCAAGGCGATCGCGCACCTGCAGGCCGCCGGGTACGTGGTCGCGCGCAAGGGCACGGGCGGGGGCCGCTCGCGCACCTGGGTGCGTCCGACGAAGACGGGGCGCGATGCCTTCGCCGCGCACCTTCAGGCGCTGCGTGAGATCGTCGCCCTCAGTGGCGGTCCGGAACTGTGAGGCCCGTCAAGCGGTCGCGCTGACGAGGTCGGGGTGATGGATCGCCGCGACATCGGGGTGCGCGCGAAGGCGAGACTTGAGCGCGTTCTCGCCATAGGTCGCATGGATCGGATTGCCGGGGTCCTCGGTGACTCCGGTCGCCTGGGCAGCGAGGTCGGCGGGGAGCTCGAGCAGCGGCAGCTGCTGATCGAGCGCGGGGTTGAAGAAGAACGGGATCGAGATGCGCTCCTCCGGCGCCCGCGGTGAGATCACACGGTGGTTCGTGGCCTTGAGGTATCCGCCGGTGGCGTACTCCAGCAGCTCACCGATGTTGACGACGAAGGCGCCGGGCACCGGGGGAGCCGACACCCACTCGCCGTCACGCTCGACCTGGAGTCCGCCCTTGCCGGGCTCGACCCACAGCAGCGTCAGCACACCGGAATCCTTGTGTGCACCCACCCCCTGCTGCGGCTCCGGCTCGTTCGTGCCCGGGTAGCGCACGATCTTGATCAGTGTCGACGGCTCGCGGAACGGCTCGTCGAAGTAGGTCTCCTCCGCCCCGAGGGTGACAGCCCAGGCGCGCAGGAGCTTGCGCGCGATCTCGGTCAGGGTGTCGTGCCACTCCGTGACGATCTCCTTCAGCTCCGGCTGCGCTGCGGGCCACAGGTTGGGCCCGGTGAGCCGGTTGAAGGCGGGACCGTCGTCGACGGGTTCGCGCTCGGGGCCGATGTCGATCTGCTCGCGCCAGTCGACCTTCCCCTGCGTCCGCTCGCCACCCACTCGCGTGTACCCGCGGAAGTGCGGACTGTTCACGTTCTCGATCGCGAGCTTGTCCTCTTCGGGCAGGGCGAAGAAGTCCCGCGCGGCCTGGTGCAGGCGCGCTTCGAGGTCGGGGGAGATCCCCGTGCCGGTGAGGTAGAAGAAGCCCACGTCGTGCGTCGCGGCGCGGAGGTCGTCGCGGAAACGAGCCGCGGCGTCGGGGCCTTCGTCGAGCTGGGACAGATCCAGGATGGGGAGCGAGAGTTCAGCCATGGACCGAGGCTACGTCGGAGGAGCGACCCGGTCATGCTCTGTTGCGCTCCATTACTTCCGGTCACGGTGTTCGAGACGGAGCGATCCCGATGCTAGAGTCTCGTGAGTAAGGGCTGCCTTACCTCAGTCGCCATCAGAGAGTGTTCTTCCGTGCTCGCCACCTTCCTCATCGGGCTCCGCGAGGGTCTCGAAGCCGCGCTCGTCGTCGGCATCCTCGTCGCCTACCTGCGTCGTCTCGGGCGTCGCGACGCTCTTCCGAAGATGTGGGCCGGGGTCGGGCTCGCGATCGCCCTGGCTCTCGCCATCGGGGCCGTGCTCACGTTCGGTGCGTACGAGCTCACGTTCCAGGCGCAGGAGCTGATCGGCGGAGGGCTGTCGCTGGTCGCCGTCGCGATGGTCACCTGGATGATCTTCTGGATGCAACGTGCCGGCCGCACGATGAAGTCGACGCTGGAGGGCGGGATCGATCGCGCCCTCACGGCCGGTGGTCTCTGGGCTCTCATCGCGATCGGGTTCGTCTCGGTCGCCCGCGAGGGGATCGAGACGACGCTGCTGCTGTGGTCGATGGTGCAGTCCTTCGGCGACGCGCCCTCCGCTCTGCTGGGAGCGTTGCTCGGCCTCACCGTCGCGGTCCTGCTCGGCTGGCTGATCTCGCGCGGGGCCCTGCGCCTCGACCTCCGCCGCTTCTTCGCCTGGACCGGAGGCTTCCTCGTGATCGTCGCCGCCGGTGTCCTCGCCTACGCTCTGATGGACCTTCAGGAGGCCGGCGCGCTGCCGGGGCCGTTCACGGCCGCCGCGCCTCTCGACCCGGTCACGGGGGCGGTCGCCGTGGGGTGGGCGGCCTTCCCGTTCGGCTGGGCCTTCGACGTCTCCTCGGCGATCGCGCCCGGCGGCGCCCTCGCCTCGATCCTCCAGGCCACGGTCGGATTCATGCCGGCGATGACCTGCTTGCAGGTCGTCGCATGGGTCGTCTACATCGCCGTCGTCGGATGGCTCTACGTCCGCGGACTCCGCTCGGCGCGCTCGTCGCGGCGCGAGCAGAGGACCGCGTCCTCGTCCTCTCCCTCACTCTCACAGCAAGGAGCAGCATGATCACCTCGCACCGGGTCCTGACAGCGGTGGTGGCCGCTGGTGCCGCCGCCGTCCTCCTCAGCGGCTGCGTCGCGAAGAGCGATGCGAAAGCCGCGGCCGCCTTCGAGGTCTCCTCCACGGACGGCGACTGCGCCGTGTCCGGATCCACCGCGAAGAGCGGGACCCTGACCTTCGACGTGACGAACGACACCGACCAGGTGTCCGAGTTCTACCTGCTCGCCGAGGACGGCCTGCGCATCGTCGGCGAGGTCGAGAACATCGCCCCTGCGGCGTCGCGCACGCTCACCGTGGTGGCGCAGCCGGGGGAGTACTTCACGCTCTGCAAGCCGGGCATGGTCGGCGAGGGCGTCGGCCGGGCCTCCTTCACCGTCACGGGCGACCGCGTCGCCGTCGACGGACCCGACGCGGAGCAGAAGCAGAAGGCTGTCGACCTCTACGGCGCGTTCGTGAAGGATCAGGTCGGACAGCTCGTCCCCGCGGTGGAGGACCTGGTCGCCGCCTACGAGTCCGGAGACGATGAGACCGCCCGCACGCTGTTCCCGCAGACCCGGGCGTTCTACGAGCGCATCGAGCCGGTCGCCGAGGCGCTGGGCGACCTCGACCCTCGTATCGACTACCGCGAAGTCGATGCGGTCGCGGAGGGACTCGACTGGACCGGGTTCCACCGCATCGAGAAGGACCTCTGGGTTCCTGCGCAGGACGCCCTGAACGCCGACGGCGAGACCCCGGCCTGGCAGGACTGGGCGTCCTCGACGCCGGCAGAGCGTGCGGACTTCGGCGATCTGCTGCTCGCGGACGTGCAGGAGCTGTACGACTACGTGCACTCCGACGACTTCACGACAGCGCTCGACGACCAGGGCATCGGCGGCATCTCCAACGGCGCGATCGCGCTCCTCGACGAGGTCGCCACGGGCAAGATCTCCGGTGAGGAGGACTGGTGGTCCGGCACCGATCTGTACGACTTCGCGGCCAACGTCGAAGGCTCGAAGATGGCGTTCTCGCTCGTCCAGGACTTCGCGGCCGCCCAGGGCGACGACGGCGAGAAGCTGGTCTCCGAGATCGAGTCGGGCTACTCGGCGCTGGAAGCGTCGCTGGCGGCCCACGGCTCGCTGACCGAGGGCTTCGTCGGATATGCGGAGCTGACCGACGCGGACAAGCGCGAGTTCACGGACCTCATCAACGCGCTGGCCGAGCCGCTCTCGCAGCTCACGGGCACGGTGCTCGACTGACGGTCCGGTCACGGCGCACAGGAACGGTCGCAGAAGTGAACGAGTCGGAGACCGACACCGCAGACGCGTCGGCGGCATCGGAGGCGGCGTCCGCCGGGGGCGGGCTGAGCAGGCGAGGACTGCTCGGACTCGCCGTCGGTGGGGGTGTCGCCGGCCTCGCCGTCGGCATGGGGGCGGGGCTCACGGGCGGCGTCGCGCTCGGGCGGGCTCGGGCCGGCGAGGGCGCGAACCCCGTGTACGAGTTCTTCGGCGAGCACCAGGCGGGCATCACCACCCCGGTGCAGGACCATCTGCACTTCGCGAGCTTCGACATGATGCCCCGCACGGATCGCGACGACCTGATCTCCCTCCTGCAGGACTGGTCGTACGCGGCCGCGCGGATGACGCAGGGGCTCGAGGTGAGCGCGAGCGGCGCGGTGAACGGTCCCGCCGAGGCGCCTCCCGACGACACGGGGGAGGCATTGGGACTTCCCGCCGCCGGTCTGACCCTCACCATCGGGTTCGGCCCCGGACTCTTCGAGAACGAGGACGGCGACCGCTACGGCATCGCATCCAGGCGTCCGGCCGGCCTCGAACGCCTCCCGGCGTTCCTGGGAGACGACCTCGACCCGCAGGCCTCGCACGGCGACCTCTGCATCCAGGCCTGCGCCGACGATCCCCAGGTCGCTGTGCACGCGATCCGCAACCTCAGCCGTATCGCCTTCGGGCGCGCCCGGCTGCGGTGGTCTCAGCTCGGATTCGGCAAGACCTCGCGCACGACGGCGACGCAGGCCACACCCAGGAACCTCTTCGGCTTCAAGGACGGCACGGCGAACATCCTGGCCGATGACGCCGCAGCCCTCGCTGATCACGTCTGGGTGGCGGCCGACGACGAGCCCGCCTGGATGACGGGCGGCTCCTACCTCGTCGCGCGGAAGATCGCGATGCTGATCGAGACCTGGGACCGCGTGCGGCTGTCGGAGCAGGACACGATCATCGGCAGGGACAAGGGAGAGGGCGCACCGCTCTCCGGCGGAGACGAGTTCACCGCCCCGGACTTCCACGGCTCGGAGATCGACGCGAACAGTCACGTGCGTCTCGCCCATCCGGAGCAGAACGAGGGCGTGCGGATCCTCCGTCGCGGCTACAACTACGTCGACGGGAACAACGCGCTCGGACGGCTCGACGCGGGTCTGTTCTTCCTGTCCTATCAGCGCGACCCCGCGCAGTTCATCGCGCTGCAGCGACGCCTGTCGACGGACCGCATGAACGAGTACATCCGACATGTCGGATCCGGGATCTGGGCGATCCCCGCCGGAGCCGCCCCCGGGTCGTACGTGGGAGCGGAACTCTTCGCCTGACCGTCAGGCGGCCGTCTCGGCGTCTTCGAGGATGTCGACGACCGCGGCGGCGAAGGCGTCGGCGCCGAAGTGGTCGGCCGCGGTGACGGTCACCACGGCGTCGTCGAGGAGGATCAGCAGCTGGCCGTGTGCTCCGTGCAGTCGCCAGGCGCGCCCGGGGCCGCCCCAGCCTGCGAGCGCATACCGGGAGTAGCCGGGGTTCTCTCCGGCGATCACGCCGTTCCGGTGCATGCCGTCGATCCACTCTGGCGACACGAGCTGTCGACCTTCCCACATCCCTCGGTCTCGGAGGAGGAGTCCGATGCGCGCGATCTCGGTGGTGCGGAGATGCAGTCCGCCGCCTGCCTCGATGCGCCCGAGGGGGCAGCGTTCCCAGTGCGCCCCGTCGATGCCGAGCGGTCGGAAGAGACGGCGCTCGACATAGTCGCCGACGTCGCCCACGTGCGCCGCGAGGGCCGTCATGGCCGTGTAGGTGCTCGCGTTCGAGTACTGGAAGACCCGCCCCCTGGCCGGGCGGCGCAGGAACTCGACAGCGAGGTCGGGCCAGTCGGTCATGAGCGTCTCCGACCACGGCAGGTCGATGCCGCTGGACATCGTCAGCAGATGGCGGAGCGTCACCTCGTCGACCCCCTCGCCGTACGCGACACCCGGAAGCGAGGAGATCACCGGATCGTCGAACGAGATCGCACCCTCATCCGCGGCGATGGCTGCGGCCAGCACGCACACGCCCTTCGCGACCGAGTGCACGTCCTCGCGCGCATCCGGAGCCCAGCGGTGCTCGGCCTCGTCGGCGCCGATGCGCACGTGCAGTCCGTGGGCGTCGAATCCCGAAGCGGCCACGGTGCTGACGATGCGATCGCGCACGGCCTCGGCCGCGTTCACGACGCACGCGATTCCGGTCGCGGACGGCGCGAACCGGTCGGATCGTTCCGGCGCCCCTCGCGCGACGCGAGCTCCGGGTCCCGGAACAGCCACCGCGGTCGCGGCTCGACGAGCGGCCGGAAGAGCCACCGCACGGGCTTCGTCGCGAGCAGCAGGGCGACGACGACGGACAGGAGGGTCACCAGGGGGAGCCAGATCCAGGTGGGTTCGAGGTCCCGCAGAACGCCGCTCTCCCGGAACGGGTACAGCACGAAGGAGTGCAGGAGATAGACGTACATCGTGTACTGGCCGAACGTGGTCCACCAGTACGAGCCGCGGGGGATCAGCGCGAAGAACGCGGCGCACAGCACCACGGCGAGCAGCATCAGCGCGACACGGATCGCTCCCGCCCACCACTGCTCGCCGACCAGGTCGGAGTAGGAGTCCTCATAGAAGAGCCAGTGCCGCAGATCGACGGCCTGCCATACCGGCAGCCAGTTCCACGCCGCCCAGCCGGTCGCGGCGAAGACGGCGAGCGCGCACGCGCGGATCCACCACGGACGGAAGTCAAGCAGCCTCAGCCGGTCGACGATGCCCCGCTCGCGCAGCCACCAGCCGAGGGCGAAGAACGGCAGCAGGCCGAGCGTGCGGGAGAGCGAGAAGGTGCTGTCGACGTTGGGGAGGTACCCGGATCCGATCGAGATGATCACGGTCCACAGCAGCGGCCAGCGCAGCAGCGCGAGATAGGGCAGGACGAGCCGGAAGATGCCGAGGGCGAGCAGGAACCACAGCGTCCAGCTGGGCTGGGTGAAGTTGGGTGTGGCTTCTCCCTCGACGAGCCACTTCGTGAGGGTCCACAGCGTCTCGAAGATCACGTAGGGGAGGATGATGTCGGTGATGACCCGCGCCATCTGGGTGCGTGTGGGCGAGCCGGATTTCGAGAAGTATCCGGAGATGATCGCGAATGCCGGCATGTGGAAGGCGTACAGCGCCAGGTAGAACGCGAACGCGATGTCCGAGTCGTAGATGAGGCGCTGGATCGCATGGCCGAGGACCACCAGCACGATGCACGCGTAGCGGGCGTTGTCCCAGAAGGGCACGCGTCGTCGCCTGCGCTGAACGGATCCTGTCGTGGGCCCTGCGATGTCCGCCCCGGCACTGCTCATCGTTCGAGATTACAGGCCGGGAATAAAGTTGCTCTGAGCGCGTTGACCCATATACATTCAAATGAATAGAAACGGATGCCGAGTCATCCGGTTCGGAGAAACACGGAGCAATCATGAGCGAGCAGTCCAGCGCGCAGGCGATGCAGTTCGGCATCATGTCGGTCAGCGACATCACCCGCGACCCCACGACGGGGATCACCCCCAGCGAGCAGGAGCGCATCAAGGCGACGACGGCCATCGCCGTGCACACGGAGGAGGTCGGCCTCGACGTCTTCGCGATCGGCGAGCACCACAACCCGCCCTTCTGGTCCTCGAGCCCCACGACCTTCCTCGCCGCCCTCGCGGCCCAGACCGAGCGTCTCATCGTCTCCACGTCGACCACCCTCATCACGACGAACGACCCCGTGCGCATCGCCGAGGAGTACGCGATGCTGCAGCACGTCTCCGACGGACGCATGGACCTCATGCTCGGCCGCGGCAACACCGGCCCCGTCTACCCGTGGTTCGGCCAGGACATCCGCCAGGGGCTTCCGCTGGCGATCGAGAACTACGCGCTCCTGCACAAGCTGTGGCGCGAAGACGTCGTGGACTGGGAGGGCAAGTTCCGCACCCCGCTCCAGGGCTTCACCTCGACCCCGCGTCCGCTTGACGGCATCGCGCCGTTCGTGTGGCACGGCTCCATCCGCACGCCCGAGATCGCCGAGCAGGCGGCCTACTACGGTGACGGGTTCTTCGCGAACAACATCTTCTGGCCGAAGGAGCACTACCAGCGCCTGATCGAGCTGTACCGGCAGCGCTTCGAGCACTACGGGCACGGCACCCGCGAGCAGGCGATCGTCGGCCTCGGCGGCCAGGTGTTCATGGCCGCGAAGTCGCAGGACGCGGTGAACCAGTTCCGCCCGTACTTCGACAACGCGCCCGTCTACGGTCACGGTCCGAGCATGGAGGACTTCACCGAGATGACCCCGCTGACGGTGGGCTCGCCGCAGCAGGTCATCGACCGGTACGCCGCGATGCGCGAGCACTACGGCGACTACCAGCGCCAGCTGTTCCTCATCGACCACGCCGGGCTGCCGCTGAAGACCGTGCTCGAGCAGCTCGACATCCTCGGCTCCGAGGTGGTGCCCGTGCTGCGCAAGGAGCTTGCGAAGGACCGGCCGGCCGCCGTGCCGGATGCCCCGACCCACGCGTCGCGCGTCAAGGCCGAGTACGGCGACGGGCCCACCCGTCAGGCGCGTCCCGGTGCGAACCGGGGCGACAACCTGACCGGCGACTCGCCGTACCAGGACACGCCAGCACCGGCGGGCGCCGCATTCGGACTCGGCCGGAAGGAGGCCTGAGATGACCACGCGTCGCATCGCCGTCGTCGCGGCGGGACTGTCGAACCCCTCATCCACGAGGATGCTCGCGGATCGGCTCGCCGCGGAGACCGTCAAGGCGCTCGGCGAACACGACATCGAGGCCGACATCGAGGCCACCGTCGACGTGATCGAACTGCGCGACTACGCGCACGACATCACGAACAACATGCTGACCGGTTTCGCGCCGCCGGCGCTGGAGACCGCGATCAACACGGTGGTCTCGGCCGACGCCCTCATCGCCGTGACGCCGATCTTCTCGACGAGCTACTCGGGACTGTTCAAGTCGTTCATCGACGTGCTCGACCCCGACGCCCTCACCGGCAAGCCCGTGCTCATCGGTGCGAACGCGGGGACGGCTCGGCACTCGCTCGCCATCGACTATGCGATCCGGCCCCTGTTCGCCTACCTGCACGCGGAGGCCGTGTCGACCGGTGTGTTCGCGGCCTCCAGCGACTGGGGAGGCTCCGGAGACGACGTCGCCCCGCTCGCCAAGCGCGTGGAGAAGGGCGCCAGGGAGCTGGCGGACGCGATCGCCCGCCGGGAGGTCACCGCCGTCGCCGATCCGTACGACCCGGCGACCTACCTCGGCGAAGGGCGATCCTTCGGCCACATGCTGGGTGGCCTCGCGGGGGAGTGACCCGCGCAGCACGACCGGAAGTGCCCCGCTCCTGACCCGGAGCGGGGCACTTCGTCGTCTCGCGGTCAGGCGTCGTCACCCGCGGCGGCTCCACCGGCGAGGGCGGTCGTGACCTCGTCGTCCGCGACCTCGTCGAAGCGCCGGTAGTACTGCCCCACCGCGACGAAACCGGCGGGCTGCCGCACGCACACGAGCGAGTCCGCCGCCGTGATCCGTGATGCCGCATCCGGGGCGCCGACGGGCGCCGCGACGATGACCGTGCCGGCGCCGAAGGCTCGGGCGACGAGGCACGCCGCCTGCGCGGTCGCTCCCGTCGCGATGCCGTCATCCACGATCAACGCGGTGCGGCCGTCCAGGGGCCGGAGCGCGTGGCCGCGTCGGAGCATCCGCACTCGGGCGTCGAGCACGGCACGCTCCCGCTCCTCCACGGCGGCGACCTCAGACGCAGGGATCCGCAGGGAGTGCACCAGGCGATCGTCGAGGATGCGGACCCCCGCTTCGCCGATCGCACCCATGGCCACCTCCGGCTGCCACGGAACGCCGAGCTTGCGGACGACGATGACGTCGAGGGGCGCCCCGAGGCGCCGGGCGATCACGGCCGCGACAGGCACGCCACCGCGCGGGAGCCCGAGGACCACGGGTTCCGGCAGGACGGAGCCGGACAGCAGCTCTGCGAGCAGTGCCGCCGCGTCGTCGCGGTCCTCGAAGACCGCTTCAGGGCTCGTGGTCATCGCTGCGTCGTGTCGTCGGATGACGGAGGGGGATGCGGGAGCCCGAAGAAGCGGGCTCCCGCATCCGAGTGGTCAACCGCTCTTGCGTCGGAACTCGCGCCGCGTCTGCGGAGCGGCCGCACCGTGCACGGCGGAGTCGCCGTCGAGGTGGGCTTCGCCCTGCCGGTGGTGCGCGTTCTTCTTCTCGAGCGCTTCCTTGAACTTGCGCTTCATCTCCTCGGAGGAGCTGGCGCCTTCTTCGGTGCTCATGCCCCGAGCCTAGAGCACGCGTTGCGGCTGGTCACCCTCTCCTGCGGCGCACGCACAGGTCGATCAGCAGGCCCAGGCCGACAGCGCACACGATCGACACGGGCACGGCGACCAGCGGACCTCCGGGGACGACACTCGCGACGACCGCGCCCACGGCCGCCTGGTACAGCGCCCAGCCGGTCGCGGCGAGCGCGACGAGTCCGAGGTAGCGCGGCGGGTGGATGCGTGAGGCGCCCGCGACGAGATTGATGGCCAGCCGCGCGAACGGAACGAAACGGGCGGTGAACAGCACCGTGGCCGTCCCGCCGTCCAGCCGCTTCGCCGCCCAGCCGAGGGCCTGCCGCACCCGCGGGGTCCGCATCCACCGCCAGCGCTCGAGGCCGACCCGTCGTCCGATGACGTAGCAGCACGCGTCGCCGACGGACGCGGCCAGCGCCGCGCACATCACGACGCTCCACAACGGCGGCGATCCGGACGTCACGGCGAGCGCTCCGAGCGCCGTCACCGCGATCTCGCCGGGCACGACCACGAAGAAGGCGTCTCCGACGACGAGAAGGCTCATCAGACCCAGACTCCATGGAGACGTGAGTAGGTCGGTCAGCAGGTCCGTCGGCACGCGGTCCACTGTGCCCGCCGAGGGTGAACGGCAACCAACTACGGGATAGCCGGTGACCTGCTGCCCAGCATCGGGTGAACATCCGGTGCCCTGCGTCGTTTCCGGGCGGAGGCACCGCCGATCGCCGTCATCCTGGGGCTGTGAGAGTAGCGATCGTCACGGAGTCCTTCCTTCCGCACATGAACGGCGTCACCGGCTCGGTGCTGCAGATCCTCCGCCACCTCGAACATCTCGGACACGAGGCTCATGTCATCGCCCCCTCCGCGCTCGGCGCCCCTGACCAGGTCTCCGGCGCTCGGATCGAGGCGATCCCCAGCCTGCCGCTTCCCGGGTATCACCACGTCCGGGTCGGCACCTCGAGCTCCTCCCGCATCGCCGCGTCCCTGCGCCGATTCGACCCGGACGTCGTGCACCTCGCCTCGCCGTTCGCCCTGGGGTGGCGCGGTGTCCTGGCGGCCGACTCCCTCTCCGTCGCCTCCGTGGCCGCGTACCAGACCGATGTGGCGGCCTACACCGAGCGCTACCGGATCGCGGCGACCACCGGACTGGCGCAGACCCACATCGCCCGGCTGCACCGGCGGGCGACCCTCACCCTGGCGCCGTCCGCGGAGTCGGCGGGACAGCTCGCGGAGCTCGGGGTCGACCGGGTCAGACGCTGGGGCAGAGGAGTGGACGCCGAGCGCTTCCACCCGTCGCACCGTTCCCTCCCGCTCCGTGCCGGTTGGGGTGCCGAGATCGTGGTCGGCTACGTGGGAAGGCTCGCGCCCGAGAAGCAGGTCGAGGATCTGGCCGCGTTGCGAGACATCCCGGGGAGCCGGCTCGTCATCGTCGGCGACGGTCCGAGCAGGCCCCGCCTGGAGCGGCTGCTGCCCGACGCCCTCTTCCTCGGTCACCTCGAGGGAGCGGAGCTCGCCACAGCGATGGCCTCGTTCGATCTGTTCGTGCACCCGGGGGAGAGCGAGACCTTCGGGCAGACGCTGCAGGAGGCGCACGCCAGCGGAGTGCCCGTGGTCGCCACAGGGCGCGGCGGCCCGTTGGACCTCGTGCGGATGGGGATCGACGGCTGGCTGTACCGCCCGGGCGACCTCGAGGACCTGCGTCT
>Ga0172374_1001690_pt1 | contig 14567 bp, 21 predicted proteins | sample LakKiv3m_FD_114536 | JGI IMG/M metagenome (GOLD analysis project Ga0172374, IMG submission 114536) | Freshwater microbial communities from Kabuno Bay, South-Kivu, Congo - kab_092012_10.3m | ecosystem: Environmental > Aquatic > Freshwater > Lake | place: Democratic Republic of the Congo... | reverse complement strand
GGTGGGGGTGGGGGAGTGGCTCAGCCGGTGATGGCAGCCGATGCGGTCTCGGCGACGGCCAGCTCACCGTCCTCCTGGTCCAGCAGATAGCTGTCCCCACGGGTCATGCCGATGAGGGAGTCGAAGCCGTTGTTGACAACGATTTCGAGGTTCGCCGCGTTGGTCGACAGCGCCCGGATCTCGTCGATGAGCTGGTTCAGGCGCTGGATCTCCAGCGTGGGGAGGTCGTAGTCGCCGTTCATCCGAGCGACCTTCTCCTCGACCGCCTGGACGTAGAACTCGGTCTCGGTGAGACCTTCCTTCTTCCGCCAGTACTCGACCTGCTGCACGGTGTCCTTGTGCAAGCGCATCGTCTTGCGAAGGCGCTCCGGTGACTGATCTGTGGCGGTGTCGCTCATTCTGCCTCCGGCGTCGACTCTCAAAATCTGCTCGATTACGTGCATAATCGTAGCATCTGCTCAACTTGTGGAGCCACGGGATCGCCGTAGCGCCCGTGTCATCAGCCCCCGGCTGCCAAGCAGCGGGGGGAGAGGTCATCTTCACGGCACAGCCGTGTTCGGGAGGGGAGGTGAGACTCGGGCACACGTGCCCGTCCAGTCCTCGTGACCACGTTCCAGATCTGAGCGCAGGAGCTGACATGACCACCGCAATCGCCCCGCAGCTGTTCTCCGGCTCCCTCCGTCCGTTCCCTGGCATCCCGGAGGAATGGTCGCCTGCGAAGCGTCGCCGCGCCGAGGTCGTGCTCGCCGACGTGCGGGCTGTGTTCCCTTCGATGCTCGGCGACATCGAGTTCGACGCCGACATCGAGGACTTCTGGGAGGACGCCTGCCGCATCTCGGCCGCGTGGTGCGCAAGTCACACCGGTCTGGAGGCGAAGGAGCCTGGCGACGCGCTGACTCCGTGGAGCCCCGACGAGATGGCACGCCGGCTCGGCCCTGTCGCGAAGCGCGAGGAGGGTGGGCACCACGCTGAAGATCGTCTGATCGATCACCGGATCGTGCGCGAGCACGGCGGGCGCGGGATGCTACTCGGCGCGATCGGGGGAGAGGACCCCGACACCGACATCGTGACGTGGCTCGCCGCCCGACACCGCGACCACGGCATCCACCGCGGTGTGGTGAAGTCCATCGAGCGGAAGAACGGCATCTGGTCGATCGAGCTCGACAGCGACCCCGAGGTCGTCCGCGATCGCCTGATGCGAGCGATGGACTGGACCTACATCCGCCTCGAAGGGATCGAGCGCGCTCTGCTCGCCCAGGACGCCCTCGAGCTGGAGTGGGAGTACAGGCTCTTCGTCGTCGACGGGATCGTCATCTCCGGCGCCGGGTGCGTCGAGGAGCTCACTCCGCTCGACCGGGAGCTGTACGCCGGCCCGTTCGACACGCGGATGCGTCGCATCCGTGGCCACCTGCACCAGGGGGCGCCGTCCGAGGTCGAGCACCGTCCGGAGATCGCTGAAGCGCTCATCGCCTTCGGTCGTGATCTCGCGCGCGGACACGGTGGCACCGTCGTCATCGATGTCGCCTTGGACCGCAACAGCGGCCGCCCCGTGGTCGTGGAGCTGAACGACCTGCCGAACTCCGGCCTGTACGCGTCCGACCCCTGGCTCGTGACCACCGCACTCATCGACGCCCGAGACCGTGGCTACGCGGCACTGGCGGAACTCGCCATCTGAACCTGAAGGAGACCATCATGAGCAAGACCGATCGAGACCAGCGCGGCCGCCCGCGCTCGGGCAAGGGCCACAAGTGCCACGGCTGCCCCTACTGCGGAGCGGGGGAGTACAAGCCGTTCGGGCGGCGTCAGACTCGTCGCCAGAAAAGGGCGAGCATCGCGGAGCAGCTGGCGTGACGCGGCCGGAAGAGACCTCCGCGCCGGAGGCCGGTGCAGAACCGCTGCGGATCTGGTGGAACCGGAATCTGCAGGGGAAGATCAGCCCCGGGAAGCTCGCTGCCCATGCCGCCCACGCTGCCCTCGCCGCCTACGGGATCGTGTACGCCCACCCGATCGTCGTTCTCGCCGCAGGCAAGGGGCGCGTGGAGGCCATGCCCATCTCGATCCGAGACGCCGGGCACACGGAGCTCGCGCCAGGCACCGTCACCACCGGGGTCGAGAGCTCTCGCGTTCCGCTGGTTCCGCCGGCGGATGCAGAAGCGATCCGTTCCACGGCCGTGGACGGGCTCGTCGGTGCCAGCGAGGACGGCTACTGGCTGCTGAAGGACGCGACGTTCCGCCGCGATGAGACCGGTCGGCTCGTGGCTGACGTCTACGACGAGGACGGGCAGGTGACGTCGAGCTACGTCGTACAGATCACGGTGGGGGAGCGGGTCACGCCATGACTCGCCCAGCCGTGATCGTGGACGTCGACGGGACTCTCGCCGACGTCACCGGCATCCGCCACTACGTGCTCGATGACCACAGGAACAAGAACTTCAACGCGTTCCACGCCGCGGCGTCCTACGCGCCGCCGATGCCGAAGGTCGCAGAGCTCGTGCGAGCCCTGCACGCGCAGGGCTACGCGATCATCGTCCTCACCTCTCGCAAGGAGATGTGGCGATACCGGCTGAAGGTCTGGCTTCGGAAGTGGGAGATTCCCGCCGAGGCGATCGGCATGCGCGCTGATCTGGATCAGCGTCGCGACGACGACGTGAAGCGAGACCTGTTCATCCGAACCCGCCGTCTGGGCTTCGAGCCCGTTCTCGCCATCGAGGACAACCCCGTCGTCGTCCAGTTGTGGCGGCGGCTCGACATTCCCACCGTGGTGGTCCCTGGATGGATCACCCGTGAACCTGCCCCGGAGGTGCAGAGATGACCGAGGCTCAGAACGAACCAGTTCCGGACCGCATGTGGGTCGTGCAGAAGGACTACCCCTTCGAAGGCTACGAGAACGTCGCGGTCTGCCTCTCTGAGGAGATCGGTCTCGAGCTGGTGCGCGAGCTGAACGCGATGAGCACCACCCGCCACATTCTCGAGCCCGTGCCCCTGGTCGTCGACGTGGAGTCTGCCCTCGTCGAGGTCCTGACCCTCAGCCAGGAGATCTTCCACGGCGGCGTCATCGGTGACTACAAGGAAACGCACGAGCGGAAGTGGTCGTTTCAGGTAGGAGACACGTCCGTGAAGATGCTCGGCACTCAGACGGCAATCGTCGTCTCCGTCAGCGGCAAAGACCACCGCGACGTCCGCGAGCAGTTCGTCACAGCCAAGAAGCACGGTTTGGAACGCGCCACCCGCGATCAGCAGGCACCACGATGAAGGAGAGAACCATGCCGCAGTCGACACCCATCGCTTTCCGCGATGACCCTGTGACCCGCCGAATCACACAGGTCGTGCAACACGCCGCAGACCTCGCGTACCGGGCCCGCATCGACCGGGCCATCGAACGCCGTTTCGGCGCCGGCGATCTGGCAGCGCTCACGAAGGCTCGCCGTGAGGCCGGCATCACCGAGGAGCGCTGGATCGCTCTGAACCAGTCGACCCGTCAGGCGGCATCGCCGGGGGAGTTCCAGGCCTTCGCGCGCGTGCTCAGTGTCTCGCCGCGCTGGCTCTCGATCGGAAGCGGATGGATCGATGAGCCGCCGACCGGCTGGTTCCCGTTCGGGAGCCACGTCGATCGTCCGGACGTCAACCAGCTCGAGTTCTCCAAGGAGCTCGACGATGGCCTCATGCCGCTGTGGGAGCGTCCGCTCGAGGCGGTCCCGGCGTGAGGACAGCATCCGCCGGCGGCGCCGGCGCGGAAGTACGCCTGATCCAGGAGTTCACGCGCTCCACCACCTGATCGCGGGGATGCCCGCGCACGAAAGCCCATGCCCGTGCGCGGGCATCCAACGACAGGGGAGAACCATGCGTTCCGCCACGATCCACACCCAGACCCAGGCCTGCACCCAGGCCGCTCTCGACCACCTCCGCGAACGAGGCGAAGCCACATCCAGAGAGTGGATGGAGATCGTCGGCGCTGCGCTCTGGTCTCCGTCTTCGACCGTCGATCTGGGCTGGTGGATGGAGCACTACCACGACAAGGGCGAGCAGCTGCGCGCCCTGAAGGTGTTCACGGAGCCACGCCTGATCGATGGTCTCGTCGACTACGTGGTGACGCACGCCGTCGACCTTCCGTCTCAGACTCTCATCACAGACCAGAGGCCGGGTTGGGCGGTCCTCGGTGAGGAGCAGTTCTGCTTCGGCGGATCCACCGCCGTCGCCTCGACCGACGAGACCCATATCGGGCTCCGCCGGATCAGTCCCATGTCCTTCTGCCTGGAGGTGTTCACGCGATGACCGCAGCACGAATCCTCATGACCGGCTCCCGCAGCTGGACCGACAAGCAGGCATCCACCGACGCCCTGAACGCAGGTCTCGCCTTGCTGGATGCAACACCTGTCGAGTCCCGCCTGGTGCATGGAGCCGCCAAGGGTGCCGACCTGCTGCTCGCGCAGACGGCGACTGCCCTCGGGATGGCCGTCGAGGCGCACCCCGCGCAGTGGAGCGTCCACACCCCGGCGTGCCCTGATTGGGATCGCCGGAACCAGACGTGCAAGCTCGCCGGCCACCGCCGGAACGCCGAGATGATCGCCCTGGGCGCAGACGTGTGCCTCGCCTTTCCGACGCACGGGTATCACCTCGCGCCGGGAGAGAGTCGCACGAACACCTCTCGTGGCACCTGGAACTGTGCGGAGCAGGCGAAGAACGCAGGCCTTGCGACCCTGGTCGTCTGGGCTGGTGCGCTCTACCCGTTCGGTGAAGCCGGTGCGCAGATGCTGCGTCGCGATGCCGAGAGGAAGCGTCTCTCGCTCGGAAGCGCCGGGCAGATGCTGCTTGTCGACGCCTGGCTACCGTTCTGACGATGCGGCAGGACGCCGAAGAGCCCCCTCGAAGGTGTGAAACCGACGTTGTGAGGGGGCTCTCCTGCGCGATGGTTACGCGCAGGTCGTGACGTCCACCTGGACGGCATGGGCGAAGTCGGACGCGATCGCCTGCGCCTCCTCGGCCGACGTGATGCTCGACAGGTCCTTCGTCATCGTGACGAAGGCCTGGTACTTCTCCTGGTACGGGCTCTCGACAGCAGCGAGGGCCTCCATGGCGGCGATGGCCTCGGGGGAGACCTCGGTAGCCTCGCCGGTGGCATCCCCGACTGCCACGAAGGCGTCGATGGCGTCACAGAGCTCTCCGCTGACGATGTGGCCGACGACCGCTCCACCGCCTTCAGCGATCGCGGCATCTGCGGCCGCCCGTTCCTCCGGGCTCATGGTGGCCGCGGGCGCCGGGGCTGCCGGCTCAGATGCGCCGAAGATCTGGGGGAGCACGAAGAGGGCTACCGCGATCACCGCGGCCGCGCCCACCAGTCCGATGCCGCCAAGCTTCACCCAGCGCGGCACCTGACGAGTCGTCGATGGCTCGTCCTCGACCACGGGAGTCGCAGCCGCCGTGGTCTTCGGTGGGAGGCCTCCGAAGAAGATGGGCTTGTCGCCGTCGCTCATGCGCGTCGCCTTTCTGCTGCGGTCGTGGACCAGAACAGCATACCGGGAATGCGCGTTTTCTGCTCATATTCGAGCAGATGTGAGGAGACTCAAGACTGCCGAGGTGGGTAGCCTCGACCTCTCAGACCGACTCTGCGGCCTTCTTCGCCTTGCAGCGTTCCTTCGCGGCCGCGACGGTCAGCGGGATCAGCTGAGCGATAACCGATCCGATGACGCCGGCAGCCATGTCAACGCGGTTCGCGTGCTGCTGGGAACGCGCGGCGTCCGCTGCAGCCCGGAGCTCGGCAAAGACCGAGCGGCGGCCGTCATGGAACCCCTGACCATACACCTTGCTCCCCATGATTTCTCCGTTTCCGAAAGCGCTTGACGACGAGCATATCGTGGTGGGATACTTGCGGGAGAGTCGAAGAAAAACCCAGGTCAGACCGCAAAACTGACATAAGATTCATTATCGGTTGTTGAACTGCCTGAGTCGCGTCTAATGCAAGAACTGAGTAACCAACGGCATCGCCGACGACGGGCAGCATGGGGAACAACTCAGTACGCGCTGACACGGGTGGTTGCCAGTCCCAACCTTCTGCATTGTCCTGTCGTTATGCTTGATCTGGCCGTCTCGGGAGGCAAACCATGCTCGTACGCAGAATCACTCGCCGGAAGCTCGCAAGTGAGTTGGCCAGAGCCGCCGCACGGCACGCTGGTCCCGGGGATTACCGCTCGTACAAGCTGATTGCTTCGGCCAATGACCTACTCAACCGGCTCGACGAACGCAAGGTGTCAGCGCAAGAAGTGGCCGACCGCTGGCGCGAGGCTCAGAATCGTGAGCAGATGGTTTTCATCGTGTTGGGGTTCTATGTGAAGATCCCCAAGGTGAAGAAGCGACTGATCCGCATCGTCTGAGCGGCGGAATCATCGCTCGCTGTGCGGTGTTTGCAGTTGCGTCAGGAACCGATGGAAGGCAGCATCGGCATCCTCCTGACTGGCGTGCTCTCCGAGTTGCACACGATGCAGCGGCAGCCCGTCGACCTTCAACTCCGCCTCGAGCAGGATCCCGTGAGCACCGTGGCGCTGGTTCTGCTGGACGCTCGCCAGGTGGTCTGCGTTGATCCAGAGCTGGGCGCGGCCATCGGCGTCCGGCACTGGGATGAGCTGCATGCCCACACACTATGTGAACGTGCGTACATACGACAGAGCGGCTCAACCGATCGGCTGGATCAGCGATGCGTCATTCGGGTCCGCCCGGAAGGTGCTGTTGACCTTCGGATCCACGTCGTAGGCGGTGATCCGCTTCGCCATCTGCTCGGATTCCGCGGTGAGCATGCCCAGCATTCTCTCCTTGCCGTCGACGTCGAGCTTTCCCGGCTCGAGCCACTCATCCCAGGCGCTGCGCGCCAAGAACACCGGCATCCGGTCGTGGATCTCGCCGCTGGCATCCCGCGCCTCGCGGGTGATGATCGCCGTCGAGAGCAGCCAGTCATCGCCGACGCGACGGGCGGTGTAGATCGCTGCGGCGGACAGCAGCTCACCTTCGCTGTCGTGCAGAAAGTGCGGCTGCTTCGACCCTTTCGGACAGGTCCACTCGAAGTAGCCTCGCATCGGCACCAGCGCACGCGACGACGCGAAGGCGCCCTTCCACAGACCACTGGTCATCAGATTCTCGATGCGGGCGTTGAAGTTCGGCTTCTTCTTGCTCTCGATGAACGCCGGCCAGAAGTCCCAGCGCACCACGTCGAGCGTGCGGTGCAGCTCCCCTGACTCCTGATCGACTCGCTCGCGCACCATCGGCACCGGATTCGTCGGGGCGATGCTGTACGACGGCCGCCAGTCCCTGTAGTCCCCACCTTCCGCGACGAACTCCTTGATGAGCTCGTCGGTGTGGGTGTCCAACGCGTAGCGGCCGCACATGCCGCCAGTCTCCCACCAACCACCGACGGTTGGTCACCCCTTCCCTCCGACCCGAAGGAGCCCACCCCATGACCGAACGCTTCCAGCGCCTGGCCGAACAGCTCGATGCGTCCTTCGCGCGTCTGGGCGTGCGCGGCGCCGCCAACCCCGTCGACGACGGCGTCAGCATCCGCTGGGCCGCCGTGCAGCAGCTCCGAGCCACGATCTCTTCGATCGAGGGCGGTAGTCGGGGCCCATTCATCCACTCACTGCTGCGCACGCCTGCGCACACCGATGTCGTTCTCCGAGGGGACGAGCCGCATCATCTCCGCCGTGCGCTGGACGAACTGGCGCGCCAGAAGAGTCGAAACGACCAGATCGACCGCGGGCAGATCCCCGGCACGCTCTCCGGTGCTGAGGTCACCCGCCTCATTCGCCGCCACCCGCGACTGTTCGTTGGCCGCCCGAGGAAGGACCCGTCGTGACCGAGAACGCCCCTGACACCTCCCCCGTTGACCGGCGGCCGGCGCCGGCCCACGTCGTCGACGTCGCCGAGCGCTTCCTCAAGATCGGCGGGCCGATGGAGACCGCGAAGCTGCACTCGCTGCTCTACCTCGCGCAGGGGCACCACCTCGCCATCACGGGCAGGGCCCTGCTCGATGAGCCGATCGTCGCCTGGCCCGAAGGTCCAGTCGTGGCATCGCTCCACGAGCTCCACAGCGGCGAGACGATGGTCTCGCCCGGGTTCTTCTACGACAAGCTCCGCAAGCTCGACTCCAGCCCCACCGACGAGCCAGCGGCCGCGGCGACCGAGAGCACCGGTGACTACCAGGCGCACATCTACGATGGCGGCCGCTGTGTGTTCTGCGACACCAACGACCTCGACAACGCCCTCTACGGACCGTACGAGTGCATCTACCGAGGGCAGTTCGTCTACACGACCGAGACCCCTCCCCCTCCCGCGTCGCACAGCGACGTCTGACCCTAAGGAGACACTGGACTCATGCGTGAACCAGTTGCCAGCGATCTCGAGACCACCTGCCTGGACGCGACCGCGGGCTTCATCCTGGAGTACGCGATGCTCCTGGTGGACACCGGCCTTGAGCTCATCGGCGACTTCGGCTCCCGGGTGCTGCACGCGACCGAAGAGCAGCTTGCGACGATGAACCCCTTCGTCGCCCAGATGCACACCGAGACGGGCCTCCTCGACGAGGTCCGTGCATCCACGCTCACCGTCGAAGAGCTCGAGGACGAAGTCGTCGAATGGCTGGCCGGGTTCGGCCACGTCGAGCACGAGAACCCCGCCGACCGGACGGCCGCCATGCTCGGTGCCAGCAACCGGCTCGACCTGAACTTCGTCGACGTGCACATGCCGCGGCTGTCGCGCGTGCTGCACTACACGCCGCTGGATGTGTCCGGGCAGCGCGAGATGCTCCGGATGTACCTCCCCGACTTCGAGTACAGCCTCCCCCGGGAGATGCAGCTCGAAGACGGATGGATCGCACACCGTGCCGCCAGCGACATCCGCTGGACGCTCGAAGAGGCGCGCAGCATCCGCCGTGCTCTTCGCGAGTACCTCCCCACAGCTTCACTCCCCCTCTCCGCCTGATGAAAGAAGAATGCGCATGAACCAGACACCTGAGCAGCTCCCTTTCTCACCCGAACAGCTCCCGCAGCCGCTCGGAGACGAGGTCCTCGTTCGCCACGGTGACCAGCTGTGGCGATTCAGCAACGGGCGGTGGAAGAAGGGTCGAGTCATCGACTCGCTGGGTTACGAGTACCTCGTACGCGACAAGCGCATCGCCTGGATCGGGCCCATCAGCCTTCTGATCGGAATCGTGCTCAGCATCTACCTCTTCCTCTCGGGATGGGCGGACACTGAGGGCGCGACGTTCTCATGGACGGTGGTCACGGTGCTGGTGTGGCTCGCTTCGGCGGGGCTGGTTCTTGCCGGCCTCCTGTGGACGTTGTTCGAGCTCCGCGATGCAATCACGGCACATCTGGCGCTGCGAGTCGTCGTCCCTGCAGATCACTCGGAGGGGTCGGAACGACTCGTCCGACCGGACCTCATGAGCCCGACCCCGCAGTTCATCGATCTCACCCCAGCCGCCGACGGCTGATCACCCACCACCAGGAGGACCTCCATGCCGATCCGACAGAAGATCCTCACCGTCTTGGCAGCGCTCACCCTCTGCGTGTCCCTCGCTGGATGCCAGATCGTGCAGTTGCCCTCGATTACGGCTGCCGGCGAAGAACAGGTCGACGCCCAGACCCCGCAGGTCGCAGAGATCATCCGCATCGTCGATGGTGACACCATCACCGTCGCGCCGACGGATTCCCTGCCGGCAACCAACGAGCGGGGCACCGAGCACTACGTGCGCGTGCTGGGCATCGACGCTCCCGAGATGAACAAGATGGGCGAGGAACCCGCCGAGTGCGGCGCCGCGGATGCCACCGATCACCTGGTGGCGCTGCTGCACGATCACCCGAGCATCGCTCTCGTCTTCGATCCCCTCAGCGACCACACCGATCGCTTCGGTCGATCGCTCGCCTACGTCGAGACCCTCGGCGATCAGCCGGTGGACATCGGCCAGGAGCAGGTGCGAGCCGGCTTCGCCGAGGCTTGGTATCCGCACGGCGAGCCGGAGCCCGGCCGCTTCGCCGGATACCTCGAGGTGCAGCAGGAAGCTGCTGCGGCGGGCGCCGGCGCATTCGGCTCCTGTGACACCGTGGGGCGGTGAGGTCGACCCTCTCCCCCGCACCAACGACAGAACCCCCGCGAGCTCTTCGGAGCCGCGGGGGTTCTTGTTTCGCCTCGAGGGCGGTGGATCACTTCGGGTCAGGGAGTTCGGAGGTGGCGAGCAGCTGTGCCTTTCCGTCCGCGGAACGGACGGCAGCGAAGGCCATTCGATCGTGTGGTGAGTCGATCAGGATCTCCTTCATGCCCGTGGGCGCTTTCTCTTCGAGCGCCCCGAAGACGAGCACTTTGCTGTCGGCTCCCGCTGGACCAGCGAGCACCGCAGTGGGTCGGTCGCAGACCGTGATGACCTCGTACGTGCCGTCAGCTGCGAGCATGGCAAGGTTCTCCTTCGCCCAATCGAGGAGGCATGCGTCCGTTTCCGTATACGGGAACGCCGGTTCCCCCTTCTGAGCATCGGTGCGCACAAGCCCGAGATCACCAGAGAAGCCGGTAGTGAGCTCATCGGTCACATCCACCACAGTGTCGAGATCCGCATCAGTGGGAGCCTCAACGGCCGGCTCGCCGGCTGGCACCTTCGGCGGTGCTGACTCGATGGTCTCGTACTGGGGCACGAACTCCGGCGCGGGCTTCAACAGCACCACGGCTCCCGCCACCAGGGCGACAGCTGCAACAGCTGCCGCCCCGATGACGATGGGGCGCGTACGGCGGGTCATGGGATGACCGTGATCGTCGTGTTCGCCCCATAAGGACTCGTGATCGTGCGCGGGTTCTGCGGAGTGTCCGCACCCGAGTTGTCCACCCACGGAGTGAAGCACTGGTACGCCGGGTTGCTGTAGACCACATTCCTCCTGGCGCCGGTCAGCCAGTAATCACCCCATCCGAACGGGTGGTTGTACGAGACAGGGTTCCAGTCGGTGGACGTGAAGTTCGACCAGCCGACCCAGGAACCCGCCGGGCAGTAGGTGATGTAGTCGATGCGAATCGACACGCAGCCTCCGGTCACATTCTCCGTGCCGTAGTAGCAGGAACTGCGAGTCTGGTAGGTGGGACGACCTCCAGTGTTCGCGCCGTTCCAGACGTTGATCGCGTTCCATCTCGGAGCCGCCGGCTGAGCCATCGGCGTGGTGAAGTTCGCACCCTGGCCATTGTGGACAGGGCTCGAGAGCCCAGTGACGTTGGAGACGCACTGGGTGTCCACTCCCACGCCGTAGGAGTATCCCTGCAGCGCGTAGCTGGGGGCCCAGGCGTAGCTCTTGGTCCCCGCCGACCATGCTGTCGTCTTCTTGACCGCGGTGTCGTAGGTGCCATTGCTCTGACCTGTGCGGTTCTCCAGGACACGGCTGTTGAGCGTCGTCCCGGCGGGGCACGTCCCGGAGAAGTTCCACGTGACGTTCCCCTTGGAATCAGCCCGACTGCTGCCCGTGTGCGTCCAGGTGATACCTGTTGCAGCCGGGGTGGTCGGCCACTGACCGGTAATCGACTGCGTGGGCGAGGTCCCGGTCATGGTGTCGACCGTGGCCTTCACGCTGTAGTCGGTCTTGTTTCCGAAGTTCGTCCCCGCAGCGTAGTTGAGCGTCTGCGTGAGCGCCGAGGTGGCCGCCGGAGCGTTGTTCTCGGCGCCCACAGCTGCGCGCTTGCTGACCTGGAACGTGGTGGGCAGGCTGCTGACAGCCGTCCAGTTGAGGACGTGCTGGTTGGCGCTCGTACCCTCCTTGACGGTCAGGATCGGAGCCGGGACAGCCTGGGTGTACGACGTACGCGCGACACCGATCGCGGTCTGGGAAGACGTCGGTGCCACTGCGCAGCGGGTGTTGACCAGCAGACTCCCCTTGGAGCCGTTGGCCACACCTGCGAGGTTGTACCCATACGATGCCCCGGTGAGCACCTGGGTGCCTGCCTCGGCCTTCACCTCAGGCAGACCGCCGGAGGGCTGCCAGGTCATCGTGACCTGAGTGGGGGTGTTGCCGTAGCAGCGCCCACCCGAGTACAGCGCCATGATGCCCTCTCGAGCGCCGGAGTACATGCTTCCCACCACCGTCGACCTCACGGCGGAGACCGTGAGTGCCTCGGGCTTGTAGAAGGCGTCCGTGGCGGAGATCGCCGGCGCAGACTGAGCGCCGCTCTCAGCTGAGACGCAGCGGCTCTGCACCTCGACGACTGTGCGCGCGTACTCCGGAGTCGTGACTCCGCTGAGCTGGCGGCCGGTTCCCCACTCACTCAGCGAGGTCCAGCTCACCGCCGTGCTCGTGCCCGTCTGCTGGTGGTAGCGGGATGCGTACTCAGGAGTCGAGCCGGGCACACACGTCACTGCGGTCCAGTTCGCACCGGTGAATGTCGCTGTCACCTGGCTCGGGGCCGGCTTCGGGAACGGGGTCGTGATCGTCGCCTTGACGTCCGGGCTCACGTTCCGATCGATGACGGCCACGACCGTGTACTCGATCGGGATGCCCAGGGTCGAACCGACCTTGTTCGTCGCGGTGTACTTCAGCTGGTCGGTGTTGGTCGAGAAGCCGGTTGCACCGATGCGCCACTGGACGTTGAACGACGTCGGCAGGCTGGACACCTTGACCCAGCTGAGCTCGTGGACGTGCGCTCCGGATGCCCCCTGCGTCACCGTGAGGGTCGTTGCGGGGATCGACTGGGTGTAGCCGAGCGCATCCTTCACGACGACGCCTTCGTCGATGCAAGTCGCGGCGACCTCCACCTCTCCGGTGGAACCGTTCGGGATCGAGCCGAGGTGGACGGTCGTGGCAGCACCCGTGAGCTCGGCGTTCACGGTCGTGCTCACCGCGGGCGCCGCGATCGGGCTCTGCTGCGTGTAGGTGACCGTCACCTTGGTCGGACGCGCCTCGCAGATGGCGCCGGTGAACGTGACGGCAGCACCCTCGCGCACGCCGACATACTGGGTGCCGTGCGTGGTCGAGCGCACGATGCCGGTGATCTTCACGGCTCCCGGGATCGGATCCGTGCTCGGGGCCGGGACATACCGGAGACCGTCGGCGGCTGCGGTGACGGCGACGACGTTCGTGTAGCCGGTCGACACCGACTTCTTCGCGGCGGCCGCAGTGTCCTCGCTGAGCGACTGCAGCGTCATCGTCACCTTGTAGGGACGCACGTCGTCCCAGTTGGACGCCTTCGTGCCCTCGGGCTTGGCGCCCGTGGTCAGCGTCGCCGCACCAGCAGCGTTGAAGGTGATCTCCCTGCCACCGAGGTTCGCGTACGTGAAGACGGGCTCGTCGATGTTGAACAGCAGCTCTTTGCTGTCCTTCGCCGAGCCGGCCTCGTGGAGAGGGGTTGTCGGGGTGCACACGCCGTCGACGGTCTTGATGTCGACCTGGAGGCCCGTCGCACCGTCGTGCTCGATCCCCTGCCAGGTCTGCACCTCGCACTTGTCGTCGGGGAGATCACGAAGGAGGCCGACGCGAGAGTCGTCCGTGCCGACGACGAGATCGGCCTCGTGCACGGCCTTCTCGAAGGCGACGTTCGCGTTCTGGAAACCGGACGATGTGTCGGCACTGGCCGTCGACACCGCCCAAAAGGCGAAGCCGGTGGCGATGACGCCACCGACTGCCGCGATGATGATTGCCTTCAGCCCGGCTCCTGCCATGGCCTCGGGAAGGCTCGCTGAGATACCGCGCTTGTCCCTCAGAACGTCACGGCGTGTTCGTCGTACCAGGTGCATTGTGTGGCCCCCTCTCATAAATCATGATACCTGCATTATTTCCACGTATACGAGGAAAAACCTTCCGGCACTGGCATGCGGACCAGCTGCTGCGGACCCCCGTCGTAGCTCATCGGCCACAGCCCGGGCTTGGCGCCAGTGCCCGATCCCAGGAGGTTCCCGGAGCGGTCCAGGAACGCGAACGCCTCACCACCGGCGTCCCCTGCGATCGCCTGGAAGCTGGAGGTCGTGTAGCCGTGCGGCGTGACCTTCGTTGCGGACAGGGTCGGTCCACCGTCGTAGGAGAGCTGGAGCTTGCCGGTGAAGTGGACCTGCCCGGTGACGTCGAGCATCAAGGCTCCGGTCTTGCTGCCCTGGACCGCGAGCATCTTCGGCGCATTCGGCACGCGAGTGGCGACGTCGGCCTTGGTCGTTGCACCCATGCCAAGCTCGCCGTTCGTTCCGGTGCCCCAGGCGTACAGCGTGCCGTCGGCGGCGATGGCGTAGCCAACCGTCGCGCCTCGCGCGACCGAGGTGAACTTCACGCCCGACGGCGACACCGCCGTGCTGCCGTTGACGACGAGGACGCCGTCCTCGCGAACCAGGGCGACGCCGCCGTTCTCCGAGGATGCCGCGACCGAGGTGTAGCGGGTCCCCTTGTCGTAGGCGCGCCAGTGCGCACCGTCGACGTCCGCGTACCCGGCCTGGGCTGCGCCGGCGACGTGAAGCTCGCCGGCCATGCTGAGGCCCACGACGTTGTTCTTGCCGATCGCGAGCGTCATGAACCTGGTGTTGGGCATGTTCGGCACCAGGGTCGGCTTCATCACGGGGTTCTTGTGCCCGAGCCCGAGCT
>Ga0172374_1001688_pt1 | contig 14569 bp, 11 predicted proteins | sample LakKiv3m_FD_114536 | JGI IMG/M metagenome (GOLD analysis project Ga0172374, IMG submission 114536) | Freshwater microbial communities from Kabuno Bay, South-Kivu, Congo - kab_092012_10.3m | ecosystem: Environmental > Aquatic > Freshwater > Lake | place: Democratic Republic of the Congo... | reverse complement strand
CTCTTCCTTATACTCATTTCCACTAAATATTTTCAAAGCAGAACTACTGTCAACTTCTGTCCCCTCAAACTTTTCCCACTTTTTGACAAGTTGGTGCATTTTTTGTTCTAACTTAGAAAAATCTGATTCTGTTATTTTTAACTCTCCAAAATCAATATCATAGTAAAAGCCACTTTCTATTGAAGGTCCAAGCGTCAATTTGGCTTTTGGATAATATTCAAGTACTGCAGCTGCCAGCAAATGAGCGCATGAATGTCTAAGATTGTCTAAATTATTGTCCATATTTTTAATATTATAAACTATTAATAAATGATAGCATAAAAAAACCCTCCTCTCGGAGGGATAGTGCTATGCACAACAATATCCCTCCATTAGGAGATGATAGTGGTAGTGCAAAGAATCTTCATAGTGGACGATACAGGACTTGAACCTGTGACCTTTACAATGTCAATGTAACGCTCTAGCCAACTGAGCTAATCGTCCTAATTAGACAATTTTACCAAATAATTTACCTTTTTTATATTCCAAAATTTTTATTGTTTTTAACAGGCCGTTAAGATCTTTTTCAGTTTTAATGTTTACAGGTATTTGATTGTCAGCAAGAGCTTCTTGATAACCGTCAGCTCTGTTGCCTAGAAATAGTGACAATGTCGTTCTTCCAACATTTTTATTAAGAAATTTTTCGTATTTTAACTTTCCTAATTTTGCTAATATTTTTGCTCTTTTCATCTTCTCTGATGAAGTTGGTTCGTTTAAGTTTTTTGCCATATAATGCGCGGCAGTATTATCTCTGTTTGAAAATCTGAATATATGGAATTTGGATATAGGGGACTTCTCCAAAAAATCTACGGTTTCCATAAAATCCTCTTTTGATTCATCAAGAAACCCGACAATGACATCTGTAGCGATTAAGGCAAGTGGGTTAATTTTATGTAGCTTGTTCAATTTCAACATCATTTCTTCGCGAGTATATCCTCTTTTCATTAATCTTAATGTTTTGTTTGAACCTGATTGGACAGGTACATGAAAGAAATTAACTAAACGGCTAATCGGCAAGATCTTTTTATAATATGTAAAAAAATCTTCATTGATGCTCCAAGGGTGGATTGAACCAAAGCTTATTCTTGGAACAACTGTTCTTGATAAAACTGACTCGGTAAGTTGTATCAATGTTTCGCCACTGTCCAAGCCAAATGCCTCCGTGTTGATAGCCGTCAAGATAGCTTCTTGTAGATCTGGATACTTATTAATTCTGGAAACAATATCACCAATTTTAGTTGATTTTGGAGTTCCTCGCAGATATGGAACAATACAATAAGTACAAAATCTTTGACACCCGTCTTGGATTTTAAAAAGAGCTCTTCCTGAGTTCAAATATTTGTCTTTTCCAGGTATATATTGAGTTTTATCGTTATGACTAGCCTTTTTTTTAAACTTTTTTTGAATCAGCTTGACTAGGAACTCTTTGTTGACGTTGTCAATTAGCAAATCTATTGGAAGATCTTTAAGTAGCTTATTCTTTTTCCAATAGGTTGCCGAACAACCCGTTACGATAACTTGTCCTTTTGGGTTTTCTCGTTTGAGCCTAAAAATAAGTTGCTTAGCTTCACGCTCAGCTTTATGGGTAATTGCGCACGTGTTTATAACCGAAATGTTTGGTAACTCTTTTTTGAGGCTAAAACCACTTTTTTGCATCTCCTGATCAATCACCTCTTTTTCAGCTTGATTTACCCGACAACCGAAGCTATATGTGTAGAACGTTTTCATGGCTATTATTATAACTATTATTTATTAATTTATTATGAGTTTAGAGAGTTTAACGAGTTAAATAAAACTCGCAAACTCGTGAACTCGCTAATAAATAATTGAAAAATATTATACAGGTTTATCTTTTTATTTATTGACATACCTATAGTTCTGTGCTATAATACTAACCAGATCCTAAGGTTCTTCTAATTTTTAGAAAAGCTTTAGGATTTTTTTTATGAAAAAACTAATTTCAATAATAGTCTTTTCACTAATTATTCTCACTTCTTCATCTACTGTGAAGGCCGAAGTTATGGCCGGTGCATCAGCTCCTTTGGTTTATAATTCATTCATAAGTACTAACGATATTGAAATTCTTCGACAAAATAAAATGAAAATGGCTATTGAAGCTGTATTAAAGAAGTATGATTCGCCTATGATTGAGGAAAGCGATTCGTTTATTAAAGCCTGTATAAAATATCAAATAGACTGTTATCTTTTACCATCAATTGCTGGTCTTGAATCAACTTTTGGAAAGTTTATTTGGCCAAACTCTCATAATGCCTTTGGTTGGGATCGCGGATACATGATGTTTGATTCATGGGACGAAGGAATTGATACTGTAGCTAATGGTTTACGAAAAGGCTATTTAAACAAAGGGGCTCTAACTGTTGACCAAATCGGTCCTATTTATTCAGAAAGCCCTACGTGGGCTGTTAGAGTGAACAGTATCAGAGACCAATTTGAAAAAGAAGAAGCTAAATTGACGTTGCTTTCAAACCAATTTCCTGTACAATTATAAAGATGTATAGATACAAAAAGGAAAAACTTCCAAAAAATACAACCCAGCTGATCGTAGACGTTCCTAAAACTGATGTAAAAAAAGAAGAGTCAGAGGCATTTTCAAGACTACAAAAAAATCTTACAGTTGAGGGATTCAGACAGGGCAAGGTTCCTGCGGAAATAGCTAAAAAACACCTCACAAAAGAGGTCGTATATCAGGAACTGGCTCAAAAGATGATCTCACGTATATACCAAGAAGTTTTGACAAAAGAAGGGTTGAAGCCAATAATTTCTCCGAAAGTTGATTTAGTCAAGGCAAAAGAAGGTGAAGATTGGCAAATAAAGATAGTTTTGGCCGAAAAACCAACAGTGACTCTTGGAGACTATAAAAAAGTGATAAAGGATGTAAAAGCTAAGGTAAAAAAATCAAATATTTGGGTTCCAGGGAAAGATAAGGATGCAAAAAAACCTGAAGAAGATAAAAATCAACTCTTAAATGAGGTGTTAACTGCTTTGTTAAATGAATCTAAGATTGAAGTTTCCGATCTTGTTATTGATGATGAGGTCAATCATCGTCTCACCCACTTGATAGATGAGATTCAAAAGATCGGTTTGACCACGGAAAAGTACTTAAAATCAAAGAATTTAACCATGGATAGCCTTAAAGCTCAATTTAAGAAAGAAACTGAAGACACATACAAACTGGAGTTTATCCTTGCAGAGGTCGCTGATAAAGAGAACTTAAAGGTTGAACAAGCCGATCTGGATAAGATATTCGTTAATATTAAAGATGAAAAAGAGAGAAAAACGGCCGAACAGAACAGCTATTACTACGCAACAATCTTGAGGAAGCAAAAGACACTTGACTATCTGATTAGCCTGTAGTAAAATATAGGCATGGCAAAAATGCAGAATACTAAGGTAAAAAGCCAAAACGATCCAGTCAAAAATCCACTTGAATCACTTCGTGAATTAGGTACTTCTACTGCTAAAAATACCGCAAATGCTTTTGGAAAGATCGGTGGAGGAATGCTTGATCAGTTCTTTGGTGGACAAAATGATGAGGAAGAATCCAATCTAAATTCCGAATTCAATTTTAAAAAAGAATCCAGTAAAGGAAAAAGCGGAAAACAGGAAGTTAAAATCTTCAATTACCAAGAATACTACGAAACAACCCTTATTAAAAAGCAGATTAAAGAACTAACAGAAGCTATTAAAAAAGAAATAGATATGATAAAAAAAGCTGACGACTCACTTATCAACGATGTTAAAGACGTTGAAAATTTGACAATTAACGGTCTACCAGAAAAACCAGGGGTCTATCATATTCGTTTCTTAGAATTAGTATTAAGTATCCTGAGGACTTTAAGAGCTAAAGTTGGCGAATCAAAAACGTGGCTTCAGGCCTTGATGAATAAAAAAAAGAAAAGAGGCTCGGCCTTTGCTTCAAGAAGTAAAAAACAAGGTACTCAATATTCAATGTCTCAAGAGCTATCTAACTCTAGAAGTGTACAATAACCTAAATCATTCCAAAGCTTTCAAAAAAGTATTTACGCCGTGTTGCCAACTACCGTTTGATGATGGAGTATATTTGGCCATAATTGCAGAAGCTGTTACCAATCCCTCATCAATATAATTTTTTTTGATACCTCTTCCCACCGTTTCAATAGCGTCATCATAAGATTCAAATCTGGTTACAGTTGTACCATATATCCCCCAACCCCAACAATTATATGAATTCTCTGGGATCAGTCGGCAAAGATTAGATTCTTGCATTGCAATTGCCGGAAGAAGTCGGTAATCAAATTCATATTTATCTGATACTTCAATTATTTTTTCAGCATGGTTATACAAATCTGAATTATATTTACGCAAAAAGGCCTTTAAATTAGCTGCTCTAGCGTCTCCCGACTTGATCTCAGCTGAATAACCTTGCGACAGATCAGCCTTATATGATGCGGTAAATTGGTAGTTTTGGCTATTATTTTTTCTATCGGTTATTTCACCCAAAACAGCCGCAAAATCTTTGCGTGTATTTGCATAAACGAAAGTCTTATCAATGAGAAAGAGATTTAAGATATTCAAAAACAAATATATTATAAAGAGAATAGTCGTTTTCCTTATCATAATTTCAATATAGAAGAAACGAACAAGAAAATCAATAGAAATATGTGAGTCCGCGGGGACTCGAACCCCGAACCAATGCCTTAAGAGGGCACTGCTCTACCAGTTGAGCTACGGACCCAAACATGACTGTGCTCCCAGGAGGAATCGAACCCCCATCACTGGTTCCGAAGACCAGTACTTTATCCGTTAAGCTATGGAAGCTGTCAAGCATTTATATTATACTAAAACATGCCCCAACTTATCTTATATTTATTTATGGTGTTTTCACTTTTGATTTTCCTTATTTTTATGTCAATATACGGGATATCCTTGATCTTTTCTTCGTTAATGGGCGCTCCATACGTTCCAACTAAAAGTAAATTGGCGGTTGATATATTAAAGGAAATAAAATACAAAAAAAGTGGATTGTTTGTTGAACTTGGAAGCGGAGACGCAAGAATTACACGTGCAGCTGTCAAAAATTATCCTGTCCATGGAATGGCAGTAGACGTCAATGGCTTACTGATAATTTGGTCCAAACTCTTAAGTAAATTTGATGGTACAAGAAATAAAATAGATTTTGTTGTAAAGAACATCTTATCAGTTGATCTGACAAAAGCTGATTATATCTATCTATTTCTTTTTCCTGCTTTGATAGATAAATTATTACCAAAATTTAAAAAGGAGTTAAAAAAAGGAACAATAATTATTTCGCACGGGTTTCCTATCAGTAAATATAAAAATAGAATGATCAAGCAAGTAGATAGAATTCCATTTCCAACGTATTATTATAAAGTCAGTTAAAAATTAAGAATTAAGATTTAAAAGTTTAATTAAAAATGAAAAGTTTAAACTATTTTTTATTTCTTAATTAAATTCTTAATTTTTCATTCTTAACTCTTAACCATCAGATAATTTCTTCCTTCCTTTTCCTTACAAAGCTTATCCATTCCTCGACAACTTCAAATATTAGCTTAAATGGAGCTTCAATAATAAAGTCAAAAATAAAAATAAAAAAATTCAACTTGGCTATTTCAGAGCTAAAAAACTTACCCATGGATAACAACGGCATAAAGAAAAAATCAACGATAGGTGAAAGTATGCTCGATTTTTCCTCAAGCCTCAATTCTTTGGTAATTTGGCGGATTCTATATGAAAAAAACGTAACGACACTGACAAAAAATATAAATATTACCATGCTGACTAGATTGAAGTCTATCAATTTCAATGCTTCATATATTAGGCTAAAAGTAACCAAAAAGGTCAAAGAATAAAATATTGTAAATCCGAAGATCAACATTGGACGTTTTGGGGTCGATTTTTTAGGGAAAAATGCTACTTTGGTTTCAAAGCTTTTATCATTGTCGATGATTTCCACTATTCTTTGATAAATTTTTTTCGTATTTTCCTCACCCGGGATCTTAAAAAAACCAAGGATTATTATCATTAAAATAGGGGGAAAGATGCTGTTGATTATGATTGCCTGATTATTTACTTCTCCGTACAGATAATTAGAAATAGGAACTTCAAGGATAACGGCGAAGATCATCTTTGTCAGTAATATGTATATAAAACTACGGACAGCTAATGTACGAACCCTGCCACCAAGCTGTTGATATTTTTCACGACATTTTTGATCGACCTCATTCCAAAGCTTTTCCTTGTCGGTCAAGATCGTATTCATTTCAGATGCCTTGTTTTTTATAAGAGAAAACAGAACTAAAAATGGAGGCATTTGTTTTCTAGTAAACTTTACTATGTTGTCAACATATGGATTAGTGATCATGTCATCAATCTTCTTAAATATAGATGGAAGCTTAGGAATGATATTTTTTAACTCCTTATCAGAATAGTTACCCAAAGTCTTATAAAATGTAACAAAAAGATGATATCGCAAGTATGCTTGATCACTTTTGCCAAAAACTTTCTCAATAGATACTAAAAAGTAGGCGTCTTTTTGATCTTCTTTTAAGCCTTCAATCTTAATTTTCTTTCTGAGTACCTGATAAATGAAGAAGGATAAATTTGACTGAATTTGGGCCGATTGAGGTAATAAGGATTCTTCGATCTCACAGGTAATCAGATCAAACAAATACTTATCTAAAAATACTTTAAGCTCATTATCGCGGCCATATACTATCTGATCTCTCATTTGCACATATTTACTTATTAGGTCTTGGATAACAACTATATCTTCGCCACCCAAAACGCCGTTATCAAAGTAACGAGCCCAAAGAAGTTCTCTTAGCAAATTCTCTGCCTCACCCTTACCAGTTGAATTTAGTGAAAAGCGACGTCTTAATATTCGCTCAATTGCTGCTCGTAAGATAAGATGGTCTTCTCGATACTCTACCGCATTACGAACACGCTCGTAAACAAGTGCAAAAAACGATACTGTTTGAGATACAGATAAGGCAGAATTGTCATCTGGTTTAGCTTTTGGTTTTATTGATTTTAAGGTGTCAAGAAGGGCTCTGGTATAGTCTGAAAGAATTATTACTTGATCTTCTGTTTTTTTTACTTCTTCGTCTGGCATAAAACACCTAATTATATGAAATTTAGGCAATTTTAGCAAGTTTAGGCTCCTTTTATGATTTAATCCAAAGAAGATACGTTGACGCCAGACTTAAAGTCAATTTCAGGCAAACTTCGAAGTATTTTGCCAACCTGACTTTTCAACAGGTCATATTGTTCTTGAGATCTACCTTCAAATTTAACTGTCAAGTATGGTCCATTTTGAGAGGCGCGAACGATCATCATCTCTTCTTCAGTATCCATTCTTACACCGTCATTTTCAACATATTTTGCCATGGGATGAAGCTTCTTTATCTCTCCTCCTATCTTATCAGTGACAACAGAAAATTTAATATTATCGGCACAACCAACTTTTATTTCTGGTGAAGAGAAATAGTGAGGAAGTTGTGAAATAACTTGTTTTAATGACTGGTCAACACGTGTCAAATAGGCTAATAACCGAAGTGAGGCAATTGCACCGTCATCATGACCATAAAAATTATCAACAAAAAAGAAATGACCTGATAATTCTCCACCAAAAATGGCCTTTTCCTCTCTTACCTTAGCTTTTATAAACGAGTGTCCTGTTTTCCACATAATTCCGGTTCCGTTATTTTTCTTAATAACCTCATCTACTTGTTTAGAACATAAAACATTAAATATTATCTTTGATCCCGGCGCAAAATCCAGCACATCTTTAGAAAAGATTGAGACCAAGGTATCATTCCAAATAAGATTACCTTCCTCGTCGACCACACCCATGCGGTCGCCATCAGTATCATATGAAAATCCAAGGTCGGCTTTTTCTGAGATCACTCTTTTAGCTAACCTCTCTTGGACTTCTTTTTCTGTTGGATCTGCAACACCGACAGGAAAAGTTGGATCAGGAGTTGTATTCTGCTCAATCACTTCACATCCGACAGACCCTAATATCTTAGGTAAAAATAAACCTGTCGTTGCCGCACAGGAGTCGACAACAATCTTAAACTTTTTTATTTTTCCAATTCTTCGCAAAAGGTCTTTTTGATAATCAGGAAAAATATCATATTTAATATGTTCGCCCTTTGTCTCCAGAGAAATGAATTTACCTGATTTGACCAGTTCACGAAATTCAATAATTTCTTCAGTTACCATCGTTTCCGAGTAACCTGTTCCAAATTTAAAACCATTGTATTCTTTTGGATTATGAGAGGCTGTGATCATCACCATTCCGCGGGTTCTAAAATAATATTGAGCAAAATAACAAATCTGAGAAAGAGTAATTCCAATGTCATAAACTTTTATACCTGATTCGGTCAATCCTTTGACGAAAATATCCCTAAATCGAGGAGAAGATTCTCGTGAATCAAAACCGATAACACAGTCATATATCCTTCTTCTTAATAAATAGGTAGAGTACCCTTTGGCAAGAATAAAAACGTTTTCATCATCAAGATCGGCACCCACTACACCTCTCAAATCATATCCACGAAATACATGATCAGGAACTTGTTTCATAAGTCAATTATAAGTAATAACAGGCCAAGATATCAAGCGACTTTTTTACCGAAAAAGGTGTTCCGTTAGTTTTTGAATTAACATCAACCCTATGCAATCCCTCATAAAAATTAAGTAAATTTTTTAAATCCCAAAACTTTGCCTGATTAGAGAGTTTGGCAATCTGCCAGGACATTAGTTTTGGAATTTTTTCACCGGTTTTTACTATCAGAATATTTCTCATATGACGAGCCAACATTATGAATATAAATATATCCTCAGTCAATCCTGAAAGACCGTTTAAATTTTCTAAAAATGTATTAAGATTACCAGGATAACAAGAATCTAAAAGTTTAAAGATGTTCTGGCTTGGTTTAAATTCCTTGACGACTATTCCCTTAATAGACTTAAGATCTCTTGCGGACGTATCTTCCTCCCAATCATAAACTTGCACTTCTTTTGAAGCAATTATATCCTTAATTTTTTTCTCTGTTTTACTGTTTAATTTTTTTAAAACCTTCTTATTCAAACTGTTAGTAAAATAAATACGTTTTGTAGAAAATAAAGAACTTTCAGAAGCACCTGTTTCATCCATCTCCAAAATTTGGCGATGATCAAGGTCGACCACTTCAAAGTTTTTTTCCTTAAATAACTTTTGTTGCTCGATAAAGTAGTTCCTTGATGCGATCGAATCTTCTCCACAAATAATCGTCAACATGAATTAATTATATCATTGAAAATTCTGTTATTATAAAACTATGTATGATCTTATTTCTGTTGGAAATATCGCTGTAGATTTGTACTACAAAGGGAAGTCGTTGACTCATAAAGACGGTAGGTTCCAATTGGCAATCGGTGGAAAATATCATGTTGATAATTTTTATGAAAATATTGGCGGGGGAGGTTGTAATGTGGCCGTAGGAGTGGCTAAACATGGATTGAAAACAGCTGTTTTTGCAAGGGTCGGTAATAATAACTTTAAAGAAACGATTCTAAATAAATTAAGACAAAAAAACGTTTCCTCAGAGTTTTGTCAATTTGAGGAAAACTATAATATAGTTTCCTCAATTTTTTTAACCGATTCTGGTGAAAGAACGATCATAAGCTACGACACCCCAGGACACATGATAAAAAAGTTTCTACTACATGACGAGCTTAAAAAAGCAACAAATGTCTATGTTTCTTCACTGAGCAATGTTTCACTTGAAGATAAGATAGAAATAATTTCATATCTCAAAGGCGATCAAACACTAACTTTTGTAAACCTTTCTATTATTGATTGTAAACGTGAGCCACAAGCTCTTTACAAAATCTTTGACAGTCTAGATGTTCTGATCATCAACACTCACGAATATTCTGAGCTTATAAAAAAACCATATGAAAAAATTAATTTTAAAAATTTAGAAATAACTCTCCCCTACCTCAATGATAGGATTTTGATCATAACCGATGCTGACAAAGGTAGTTTTGGCTACTATAAAAGAGAGAGATTCTTTCAAAAGGCAATCAAACCAAAAAAAATAGTTGACACAACGGGTTGCGGAGATGCTTATACGGCCGGTTTTATCGCTCAATATCTAAAATCAAAAGACATTATTTCTTCAATGAAATCCGGGGCTAAAGATGCTGCAGAGAAAATAGGAAGAATCGGGGCAAATTAAAATATTTAATCGTAGGGGTTTCATTTATGAAACCCAACATCAAAAGGGTTTGATGAATCAAACCCCTACAAATTTGAATAAATATACGCAAGTCCACAAGCGACTGCGTCAGCTTCGTCATCCTGCTTAATATCAATCGCGGTTGTTAGTTTGATCATTTTCTGAACGGATTTTTTATCAGCCTGTCCATAACCCGTCACAATCTGCTTAATCTGTAGCGGAGTTAAAAATTCTACATTAATATTATTTTGAGCTGCAAGCAGCATCGCAACACCCTGTGCTTGGGCTACACGAATAAACGTTTTTTGATTTTTGAAAAATAACAGCTGCTCTAAGACCATAATTTTTGGATTATATTTTTTAAAAACCTTTTCAAGATTAGAGTAAATTTCCTCCAATCTCACCTCCGTTGACAGAGATTTTGATGTTTTTATAAGTGCGGATTTCACGTACTTTTTGTCTTTAAAAATCGCATAACCTGTCCGCTCAATACCAGAATCAATCGATAGAATTGTCATAAGCTGATTATACGCGGAATTCTCGTTAATTAATTCGTATTTTACTCGAAAAATTTAATGAAGTTGTAATAGAAAGTATTCAACCCTTCTTTTATACTACTGAGAAAAAAGATGGGAGAGTCGCTACTTAGTACCTCTCGGCTAAAACCCTTGCGGGCCTTACACCTGAGGCCTATCAACCCCGTATTCTTCGGGGAAGCTAATGGGAACTTCTAATCTTGGAGTTCGCTTAACACTTGAGATGCATTCAGTGTTTATCGTTTGGAAATTTAGCTACCCGGCGATGGCCTTATATGCCAACCGGTAGACCAGTGATTTCCTCTTCCAGGTCCTCTCGTACTGTGGAAGAGTCTCCTCAAAAGTTCAATCGCTTGCACAGGATAGAGTCCGAGCTGTCTCACGACGCTCTGAACCCAGCTCGCGTACCGTTTTAATGGACGAACAGTCCAACCCTTGGGGCCTACTTCAGTCCCAGGATACGGTGAGCCGACATCGCAAAAAATTCTTCCAATTACTTGAAAGTTTAGACTATACCTTCACCCCACTTTAAGTTGTGGGAGCTAGCCTTATTACCTAATAATAAATTATTAAGTCCCCCCGCCAAAGCGGGGAAGTCGTTACGGGTCCTGAACCGATCTTTGATCTGATTCATGGGTTCCCACGGTATTGTCCTTTTATTGCTAAAAGGAGTCCACCGTTATGAGCTAGTATAAAATTTCAAAAAGACCCAAATTAAAAAAATGGATTACAAGCGTGAGATTACTCTCATGGCGCCCCAATGTATTAAGGTGCCGAACCGCGTCGTCGATATGAACTCTCGGACGCGACTAGCCTGTTATCCCCGAGGTAGCTTTTATCCGTTAAGCCCTGACCGCAATCACGGCGAGTCAGGGGATCACTAACACCTGCTTTCGCATCTGTTTGAATAGTCATTCTCACAGTTAAGCCAGCTTATGCGTATGCACTTATAGTCCGATTTCCATCCGGACTAAGCTGACCTTTGCGCCCCTCCGTTACTCTTTAGGAGGGAACCGCCCCAGTTAAACTGACTGCCAAGCACTGTAGTTCGCCTTTTGGCGGACTAAGATGAAAAAAAATCAAAGAGAGGTGTTGCATTGTCGCCGTGAGGCTCCCTCCTACACTAAACAGTTAATTTCCTTCCATCAATACCTAGCTTCAGTAAAGCTCTCGGGGTCTTTTTGTCCATGTGCAAGTAGGCCGCATCTTCACAGCCAATTCAATTTCGTCGGGTGGCGGTTTAAGACAGTTATTAAATCGTTAGACCTTTCATGCGGGCCGGAACTTACCCGGCAAGGGGCTACGCTACCTTAGAACTCTCAGGGTTAGAGCTGTCGTTCACTGGAGCTTACACCTCGAGCTAACCAAATGAATTGGATCACCCAAAGCGGTTGACTTACCAGTACTGGACAGGCCTCAGCTCCTATATATCCCCTAAAGGGGTTTGCAGGAACCTGTGTTTTTGCTAAACAGTCGTTTAATAAACTTTTGTTGTAACCACGAGGTTAATCGTGGCAGAGCATATCGAAAACTTACGCTCAGCTTTTTTGCCGAATTCCTTAAACTACCTTTTCCCGAATGCCTTGGTGTACTCCACCAGTTCACCTGTGTCGGTTTGTGGTACGAATTGATTTAATAATCCTTTATAGATTTTTCCCGGAGGCTTAAGTCATTCACCTCTCCTGTCTTGCGACAGAATTGCATTAATTAATCGCCTAAATCTTGCGAAATAGATTTATAATTTAGACCTCCATATAGAAGGCGTGACCTATCAAACCTCGTCATCTAAAAAATATAACTCATTAAACCAAGTAGCCGAATATTAACGGCTTGTACATCCCCCGTACCAGACGGTACGCGGTTAGATTCGACTTACCCTCGGATGATTGACATTACCGAGGAAACCTTGAACTTACGGCATTCCGAGTTTTCATCGGAAGATTCACTACTTATGTCAGCATTCTCACTCCTATAATCTCCAGCAGATCTTACAATCTACCTTCGCAGTTTATAGGAAGCTCCTCTACCACGCGATATTACTATCGCATCTCCGTCTTCGGTGGACTCTTTAGCTCCGATCATTTTAGGCGCAAGATCTCCATTCCAATAAATTGGAAATATTCAGGTGAGCTGTTACGCACTCTTTAAAGGGTGGCTGCTTCTGAGCCAACCTACCTGCTGTATTGGAAATCAAACGGCCTTTTCACTTAAAAGTCACTTTAGAACCTTAGACGAGAGTCTGGGCTGTTTCCCTTTCGCCGAAATCCGCTTATCCGGATTCGACTGACTCCCTAGCACTAAATTACACGTATTAGGAGTTTGGTTGATCCCGATCGAAATTAATCTTTCGGGACCATCCAGTAGCTCTACCCCGTATAACGTTAACTAGAGGCTATACCTAAATATATCTCGAGGAGAACCAGCTATCTCTGTGTTCGATTGGCATATTACCCCTAACCACAAGTCCTCCCATGTCATTTCACCGACAACGGGTTCGGACCTCCTCTCTCCTTTCGGAGAGAATCATCCTGCCCATGGTTAGCTCACACAGTTTCGGGTCTTACGTTTACGATAAAAGCGCCCTATTAGGACTCGGTTTCCCTACGTCTTCCCCCAAATATTTCGGGGTTAAACAAACCGTAAACGTAAACTCGCTGACTCATTCTTCAATAGGCACGACATTATCAAGCCTTACGGCAAGACTCTGTCTGCTTGTTAGCCAATGGTTTCAGTTTCTATTTCACTCCCATTTCTGGGTTCTTTTCACCTTTCCCTCACGGTACTAGTTCACTATCGGTCAGTTTGAGTATTTAGTCTTGGGTCGTGACCGACCCGGATTCCTACAAGGTTTGCCGTGACTCGTAGTACTTGGGAACAGAATAGGGTTATCTTGGATTTTAAATACAAGGCTATCACTTTCTATGGCCGCTCTTTCCAAAGCGTTTTTTTATTCTTGATAAATCCCACATTATCTGCCCCGCAACCCTCACAACTTGCGTCATGAGTTTAGACTGTGGCCCGTTCGCTCGCCGCTACTAGGGCTATCACTATTGTTTTATTTTCCTTCGGGTACTGAGATGTTTCAGTTCCCCGAGTGCCCTTCTTAAAGAGGAGACTAAAAGGCAGAAGCAAGAAGAAAAATTTCTCCAACTTCCAACCTCTAGTTTCCTCTCTAAGATCCACTGACTTTCATCAGTAGGGGTTACCCCATTCAGAAACCAACGATTGATAACGTCTATTTAAGGACTCATCGTTGTTTTCGCGCTTAAACACGCGTCTTTCTTCGGCTCAAACTGCCAAGGCATCCACCATTGGCATTAATCTCTCCCATCTTTCTTATCAGTAATCACAAAAAAAACTTAATGTTGCCTACTTCTACTAACAACCGGATTGTTAAAGTGCAGTGGACCTATGGGGACTCGAACCCCAAACCTTCGGAATGCAAATCCGACGCTCTAGCCAATTGAGCTATAGGCCCAATCTCTAAAAAGCCCAATCACTGAAAACCAATTATAAGGCCCAAAACCCAAACACAAAAATCCCCTCTGGATTTTAGTTTTTAGTTTTTGGATTTGTTTACGTGAGGCTGATAGGAGTGCAAGTTGTGCATCCAAAATGCCTTTACGAAAGTTGTCTCATCATTGGTAAAGGAAATGATAGCAAACAATATTTTTTTTGTCAATGGATAGTGTTATCCAATCAATAATCGGACTCTAATTGACCCGATTGCTCATTGAAAAATCGGAG
>Ga0172374_1001687_pt1 | contig 14576 bp, 14 predicted proteins | sample LakKiv3m_FD_114536 | JGI IMG/M metagenome (GOLD analysis project Ga0172374, IMG submission 114536) | Freshwater microbial communities from Kabuno Bay, South-Kivu, Congo - kab_092012_10.3m | ecosystem: Environmental > Aquatic > Freshwater > Lake | place: Democratic Republic of the Congo... | reverse complement strand
GCGCTCGGGTCGTACGAGGGCAAGATGCACATCCAGCCGCTCATGGTGCACGCGGTCGACGAGCCCAGCGCGTACGAGGTCGTCGAGGAGGGGACCGACCTCAACGAGGCGCGTCCCCGGTCGATAGGGTGAGCGCTCGCTCGACTCCGTACGCACCGTCCGAGCCGGCAGCCAGCCGGCCCGACCACTGAAGGACATGCACCGTGCCCAAGCCCGCACCCACCGCCCTGGACAACGTCGTCTCCCTCGCCAAGCGCCGGGGCTTCGTCTTCCCCTGCGGTGAGATCTACGGCGGCACCCGCTCGGCCTGGGACTACGGCCCGCTCGGCGTGGAGCTCAAGGAGAACATCAAGCGGCAGTGGTGGCGGTTCATGGTCACCCGCCGCGACGACGTCGTCGGCCTCGACTCCAGCGTCATCCTGCCGACCCGCACGTGGGAGGCCAGCGGCCACCTGAGCACCTTCAGCGACCCGCTGGTCGAGTGCCAGTCGTGCCACAAGCGCTTCCGAGAGGACCACCTCCAGGAGGACTACGCGAGCAAGAAGGGCATCGACGACCCCGACACGGTCGACATCAACGAGTCGATCGCGTGCCCGAACTGCGGCACCCGCAACGCGTGGACCGAGCCGCGCAACTTCAACATGATGCTGAAGACCTACCTCGGCGTCATCGAGGACGAGTCCGGTCTGCACTACCTGCGCCCCGAGACGGCCCAGGGCATCTTCCTCAACTTCGCCAACGTGGTGACCTCGAGCCGCCAGAAGCCGCCCTTCGGCATCGCCCAGATGGGCAAGAGCTTCCGCAACGAGATCACCCCCGGCAACTTCATCTTCCGCACCCGCGAGTTCGAGCAGATGGAGATGGAGTTCTTCGTCAAGCCGGGCGAGGACGACGAGTGGTTCCGCTACTGGATCGAGGAGCGCACCCGCTGGTACGTCGACCTCGGCATCAACCCCGACAACCTGCGCCACTACGAGCACCCCGAGGAGAAGCTGTCCCACTACTCCAAGGGCACGACCGACATCGAGTACCGCTTCGGGTTCTCGGGCCGTGACTTCGAGGAGCTCGAGGGCATCGCCAACCGCACCGACTTCGACCTCAAGCAGCACAGCGAGTTCTCCGGCAAGGACCTGTCCTACTACGACCAGGCCGCCGACGAGCGCTACATCCCCTACGTGATCGAGCCCGCTGCCGGTCTCACGCGCTCGCTGATGGCGTTCCTCATCGACGCCTACACCGAGGACGAGGCGCCCAACACCAAGGGCGGCGTCGACAAGCGCGTCGTGCTCAAGCTCGACCCGCGCCTCGCGCCGGTCAAGGTCGCGGTGCTGCCGCTCAGCCGCAACGCCGACCTCTCGCCCAAGGCCAAGGCCCTCGCCGCCGAGCTGCGCGAGAACTGGAACGTCGACTTCGACGACTCCGGCGCGATCGGTCGCCGCTACCGTCGCCAGGACGAGATCGGCACCCCCTACTGCGTCACCGTCGACTTCGAGACCCTCGACGACAACGCGGTCACGATCCGCGAGCGCGACACCATGTCGCAGGAGCGGGTCAGCCTCGACGGCATCACGCGCTGGTTCGCCGAGAAGCTCGTCGGCTGCTGAGGAGTCCGTACGCCCGTCCGGGCTGCGACGTGCCAGAGTGTCGTCATGTGCCGCCCCCGGGTCGTGACCGTCGCGCTCGGAGCGGTCCTGGCGGTGTCGGCGTGCTCGCAGTCCGAGCCCGCGGCCGGGCCCGAGCCGTCCACCGCACCGGCGACCGCCGCGGCGACCGACGCCACCGACGCCACCGAGCCCGGTACCGACCTCGAGCTCGGCGAGGAGGCCACCGTGGCCTGGCAGCCGACCCAGGACCTCGCGGGCGAGATCGAGCTGACCGTCGAGTCGGTCGCCGAGCAGCGGGCGTCGGTCTTCGACGGGTGGGTGAGCGAGGTGGTGCCCGACGCGCGCCCCTACTTCGTGACGGTCACGCTCACCAACGTCGGCGACACCGACCTCGGAGGTCAGGACGTGCCGCTCTACCTCCGCGACACCGGCGGGACGCTCGGTGCGCCGTGGACCCTCGGCGGCGACTTCGCCGCCTGCCAGAGCGGGCCGCTCCCGGTGCCGTTCGCGGCGGGCGCCGAGGCCGGGATGTGCCTGGTCTACCTCGTGCCCGACGGTGGCCGGATCCGCGACCTGGCCTTCGCGCCGACCGAGGGCTACGACCCCGTCACGTGGTCCGGTGACGTCCAGGAGCCCGTACGCCCTCGTCCGGGGCGCACGGAGCGCGGTCGCGGCTGATTTGGGCAGGGACGGGACCGGGTTCGACAATGGGCGGGTGACCGCCGCGCTGCCCGACTCGCTGACCCTGGGGTCGGTGCACGTCGACACCCCGGTCGTCCTCGCGCCGATGGCCGGGATCACCAACGCCGCCTACCGCCGGCTCTGCGCCGAGCAGGGCGCTGGACTGTACGTCTGCGAGATGATCACCAGCCGCGGCCTCGTCGAGGGCGACGAGACCACGAAGAAGATGCTGGTCTTCGACGAGCTCGAGTCGGTGCGCTCGGTCCAGCTCTACGGCACCGACCCGGTCTACATCGGCAAGGCGGTGGAGATCCTCTGCGCCGACCACGGCGTCGCGCACGTCGACCTCAACTTCGGCTGCCCCGTGCCCAAGGTGACCCGCAAGGGCGGCGGGGGAGCGCTGCCGTGGAAGCGCGGGCTGCTCGGCGAGATCCTCGAGCACGCAGTCGCGGCCGCCGCGCGCTACGACGTGCCGGTCACGATGAAGACCCGCAAGGGCCTCGACGACGACCACCTCACCTACCTCGACGCCGGCCGGATCGCGCAGGAGAGCGGCGTCGCCGCGATCGCCCTGCACGGACGCACGGTGCAGCAGGCCTACTCCGGGGAGGCCGACTGGGACGCCATCGGCGCACTCGTCGAGCACGTCGACATCCCGGTGCTCGGCAACGGCGACATCTGGGAGGCCGCCGACGCGCTGCGCATGGTCGAGCAGACTGGTGCCGCCGGCGTCGTCGTCGGACGCGGCTGCCTCGGGCGCCCCTGGCTCTTCCGCGACCTCGCGGCAGCCTTCCACGGCGAGGACGTGGCGACCCTGCCCACGCTCGGCGAGGTGAAGGCCATGATGCGTCGGCACGCGGAGCTGCTGTCGGAGCACATGGGGGAGGAGCGGGGCTGCAAGGAGTTCCGCAAGCACATCACCTGGTACCTCAAGGGGTTCCCCGCCGGGGGCGAGCTGCGCCACCGCCTCGCCCTCGTCGACTCGCTGGCGAGCCTCGACGTGCTCCTCGAGGACCTCGACGACACCGCGCCGTTCCCCGAGCGGGAGCTCGGCACGCCGCGTGGCCGGCAGGGGGCGCCGCGCAAGAAGGTGGTGCTCCCCGAGGGCTGGCTCGACGACACCGACGGGCGCGGCGCACACCTGCGCGAGGACGCCGACGAGACCACGGGCGGCTGAGCGCACCCGCCCCTCGATCCGTGCCGGGTGAGCCGGAACACGCGCGTTTTTACCGTGGAGAATTGGGACAGGCCGAGAATCCTGTGCTTCACTCGATGATCGCGTCGACGTGGGCACGAGTTCTTCCCCCGTTTCCGGGCTCGTGGATCGGCGCAGTCCCCCGTCAGCAAATGCAAAGGATCAGCGCTGTGGCTCAGCATCGCCACAAGCGGGAAACCCCTGCTCACCCCCGTCCGAAGTCCATCCCCCGTTCCGTCCAGGTCGCTGCACCGCTCGCCGTCGTGGCGACGCTGTCCGCCGTGACCATGGGCGTCCTCGCAGCCGAGCCCGCGACGTCGGGCGAGGACCTCCTCGCCTCCTCCAGCAGCACGTCGCAGTCGATCTCCGGCTCCGTCTCCGACAGCACGGCCCTGAGCCGTCGCGGCGCGACGACCGTCTCGCGCTCGCAGATCCGCACCGCGGCCCGCGCCGAGGCGGCCGTCCGCAAGGACCTGACCACCGACCGGCAGGCACGTCGGCTCGCCAAGAAGGTCGACGCCGAGCTGTGGACCACCGAGGCGCTGAACCTCTGGTCGGGGCCGGGCGAGAAGTCCGAGAAGCTCGGCGAGATCGCCGCGATCAAGCAGGTCGCCGTCACCGGTCGTGAGCAGGCCGGGCGCACGCAGGTCGTCATCGACGGCCAGTCGCGCTGGGTCACCTCCGACTACCTCAGCCAGGACAAGCCGAAGCCGGGTCCGAGCCTCGGCGGCGCCTGCACCAACGGCTCCGCGATCGACGCCGGCCGCGCCTCGCTCTACGAGATCCACGACGTGGTCTGCTCCAACTGGCCCGAGGTCACCAGCTACGGCACGTGGCGCGGTGACGGCGAGCACGGACAGGGTCGCGCCATCGACATCATGGTCAGCGGCGAGACCGGATGGGCCATCGCCGACTTCCTCCGGGCCAACTACGCCGCCCTCGGCATCGAGTACATCATCTATGCCCAGAACATCTGGTCCGTGGAGCGCGCCGGCGAGGGCTGGCGCGGGATGTCCGACCGCGGCTCGACCACGGCCAACCACTACGACCACGTCCACGTCACGGTCTACTGACCGTCCTCTCCCGCGGCGGCGTCCTCGGTGCTCGGTAGGCTGACCGGCCGATGAGCATCGAGGACCAGTACGACGACGCCGCGCGCGAGCGGATCGTCGCCGAGCCGCCCAAGCGGGTCGACGCGCCCGTACGCCTCGCGTTCGAGCGCGACCGGGCTCGCGTCGTCCACGCGGCCGCGTCGCGCCGCCTCGCGGCCAAGACGCAGGTGGTCGGTCCGCAGACCGACGACTTCGTGCGCAACCGGCTCACGCACAGCCTGGAGGTCGCCCAGGTCGCCCGCGACCTCGCCCGCGCGCTCGGCACGCACCCCGACATCGCCGAGACCGCGGCGCTGGCCCACGACCTCGGTCACCCGCCGTTCGGCCACAACGGCGAGCGGGCGCTCGCCGGCCTCAGCGCCGACTGCGGTGGCTTCGAGGGCAACGCGCAGACCCTGCGCCTGCTCACCCGGCTCGAGTCGAAGACCTTCGATGCCGAGGGACGCTCGGTCGGGCTCAACCTCACCCGCGCCACGCTCGACGCGTGCACGAAGTACCCGTGGAGCCGTACGGAGGCGTCGGGCCCCCACGGCGTCCACGCCGACGGCACGCCGCGCGTGGTGGTCAAGTTCGGCGTCTACGACGACGACCGGGCCGTCTTCGACTGGGTCCGTACGGGCGTCGAGGGTCGCCGTCGCTGCCTCGAGGCCCAGGTGATGGACCTGGCCGACGACGTCGCCTACTCGGTGCACGACGTGGAGGACGGCATCGTGGCCGGCCGCCTCGACCTCACCCGCCTCGACCGCGACGCGCTCTGGGAGACCGTCCGCGCGTGGTACCTGCCGGGAGCCGACGACGCCACCCTCGACGCCGCGCTGGCCGACCTGCGTGCCGTCGGGAGCTGGCCGGCGTCCGCGTACGACGGCAGCAGGCGTGCCCTCGCCGCGATCAAGAACCTCACCAGCGACCTCGTCGGACGGTTCTGCGGGAGCGTGCAGCGCGCCACCTTCGCCGCGACGGCCGGCGAGCCCCCCGTACGGCACCGCGCCGACCTCGTGGTGCCGACGGCCACCGAGGTGGAGATCGGCGTGCTCAAGGGCATCGCCGCCCTCTACGTCATGCAGGCCGATGGCCGCGTCGCCCTCATGGAGCGGCAGCGGCAGCTCGTGGCCGAGCTGGTCGAGGAGCTCTGGGCACGTGGCGTCGACGCCCTCGACCCGGTCTTCGCCGAGGACTGGCACGCCGCGGCCGACGACGCCGGCCGCCGGCGCGTGGTGATCGACCAGGTCGCGTCCCTCACCGACGCCAGCGCCGTCGCGCGCCACGCCGCACTGGCGTCCTAGGGCCCGCCGACTAGGGGAGGTCGCCCTGCGGGTAGGGGTTGTCCTGGCGCGCGGTGCTGTCCGGGTGCAGCTGGTCCTCGAGGTCGGAGTGCCCGGACCGGTGGTCGCCGTCGCCCGACGGGGTCACCTTGTCGGCGGCGGCACTGGCGGCCGAGGTGACCTTGTCCTTCACGACGGGCGCCGTCTGCTGGGCCGTCTCCTTCACCACGTCTGCGGCCTGGTGCGCCTTCTCCTGCACGCGCGGGTCGTCCTTGACGCGCATCGCGGTCTTCTTGATCTGCTCGTATCGCTCACGACCCGCGCGAGTGCCGAGCACGTACCCGACACCTCCGGCGAGCAGCAGCATCAGCTTCTTCATGAGGGTGTCCCTTTCCCTGGTGGTTCGGTGGTCCGTCGGTGGTGGGTCAGTGGTCCGACCGGCGCCGCCACAGCAGCAGCACGACGCCCATCGCGACGAGCGAGCCCGCCGCAGCGAGCACCTCGTTGCGCGGTCGACCGTCGTCGGTCGTGATGGAGTCCTTGAGGGACGCCACCTTCTGCTGCGCCTGCGACTTCGCGTCCAGCTTGGCGGCGAGCTCGTCGACCGTGTCCGCGAGCTGCTCGCGCTGGACGGCGATCTCCGCCTCGAGCTCCTCCGGCGTCTTGTGCTGGTCAGCCATGGTGGTCTCCCTTCACCGTCGCGACGTCCTCCTTGAGGCCGTGGATGGCGCGCTCGGGCGCCGCGGGCGTGGCCTCGGTGACCTGTCCCTTGCCGAGCAGGCCCGCGACGGCGGCCCCGCCGAGCAGCAGCAGGCCGACGAGCAGTGCCGCCAGCCAGGCGTCGACGACGAGTGCCAGGCCGAGGATCCCGGCCGCCACGAACGAGCCGAGCGCGAGGAACCCGAGCATCCCGGCAGCGCCGAACATGCCGGCCCCGATGCCGACGTGCTTGCCCTTCTGGGCCACCTCGGCCTGGGCGAGCCGCAGCTCCGAGCGGACGAGCTCGGGGATCTGCTGGGACAGCTGGTGGACGAGTGCTCCGAGAGTCTGACTCTCCGGCGCTCCGTGCTGAGAGGTCATGCCTCGACACTGCCAAACTCGCCCACGCACCACCAGCCCGGACAACCCGGAGGGGTGGGCCGCGCGGCGATGTGGATTCCCCGCCACCGGCGTGGGAGCGCGCCCGTAGACTCCCCGGCGTGGCAGGCCGGATTCGCGACAACGACATCGCCGAGGTGCGCGAGAAGGCGCGGATCGACGACGTGGTCTCCGAGCACGTCACGCTCAAGCGCGCCGGCGGCGGATCGCTGAAGGGACTCTGCCCGTTCCACGACGAGAAGACGCCGTCCTTCAACGTCAACCCGGCCCGGCAGTTCTTCCACTGCTTCGGGTGCGGCGAGGGCGGAGACGTGATCTCGTTCCTGATGAAGGTGGACGGACTGACCTTCACCGAGGCGGTCGAGCGGCTCGCGGAGAAGTACGGCGTGCAGCTCCGGCGCGAGGACGGCGACGACGAGCCCGTACGCCCCCGTGGGCCGGCGCGCGGCCGCCTGATCGAGGCCCACAAGGTCGCCCAGGACTTCTACGCCGAGCAGCTCGCGGGCCCGGATGCGGTGGTCGCGCGCCAGTTCCTGCACGAGCGCGGCTTCGACCAGGCCGCTGCGCTGATGTTCGGCGTCGGCTTCGCGCCGCGCGACGGTGAGGCGCTGACGCGCCACCTGCGCGGGCGCCGGTTCACCGACGAGGAGTCCGTCGCGGCCGGGCTCGTGGCGCACGGTCGCTCCCACTACGACCGCTTCCGCGGCCGGCTCGTGTGGCCGATCCGCGAGGCCAACGGCGACACCATCGGCTTCGGCGCCCGCCGGATCTTCGACGACGACCGGATCACGGCCAAGTACCTCAACACCTCCGAGACCGCGATCTACAAGAAGAGCCAGGTGCTCTACGGCATCGACCTCGCGCGCTCGGGGATGAAGGAGAGCCAGCAGGCCGTCGTCGTCGAGGGCTACACCGACGTCATGGCCTGCCACCTCGCCGGGGTGACGACCGCCGTCGCGTCCTGCGGCACGGCCTTCGGCACCGACCACGCGCGCGTCCTGCGCCGCTTCCTCGGCGACCACGGCACGACCAGCGGCGAGGTCATCTTCACCTTCGACGGCGACTCTGCCGGCCAGAAGGCCGCGATGAAGGTCCTCGAGAGCGACCAGGTGTTCGCGTCCCAGACCTACGTCGCCGTCGCGCCGGAGGGCATGGACCCGTGCGACCTGCGGCTCAAGGAGGGCGACGAGGCCGTCCGCGAGCTCGTCGCGAGCCGGCAGCCGCTCTACCGCTTCGCCCTCGACAACATCCTCACCCGTCACGACCTCGACCGCGCCGACGGACGTGTCGACGCGCTGCGCGACGCCGCCGGGCTGGTGGCGAGCATCCGCGACAAGACCAAGGTCGAGACGTTCTCCCGCGAGCTCGCGCACATGGTGGGCGTCGACCTCGACCAGGTCCGCGAGGAGGTACGCCGCGCCGCGAGCCGGCCCGCCCGCACCGACGAGCGCCGCCCGACCCGCGCCGCCGAGCCGGCACCGCAGCCGCCCCGGCCGGCACTGCCGAGCCTGTCCGACCCGCGCTTCCAGATCGAGCGCGAGCTGCTCAAGCTCGTCATCCAGCACCCCGCCGGCGTCGGGCGCACGACCGCGCACGTCACCGGCGCCGACTTCACCCACCCCACGTTCCAGGGCGTGTGGGAGGCGGTGACGGCAGCGGGCGGTCCCGCCTCGGGCGTCGACGACGCGGGCTGGGCCAACCGGGTCCGCGGCGCCGCGACCGAACCGGCGGTGGTCGCCGCCGTCACCGAGCTCGGCGTCGAGCCGGTGCGTGGGACCTCCGACCCCAACCCGACCTTCGCGGTCGCCTACGTCTACCGGCTCCAGGAGCTCACGACCGCCCGCCGCATCGCCGACGTCAAGGCGCGCCTCCAGCGCACCAACCCCGTCGACCAGGCGCTCGACTACAACCGCATGTTCGGTGAGCTCGTGATGCTCGAGCAGCACCGACGCAGGCTGCGCGAGGGCGCGGTCGGACAACCAGGAGGACAACCCTGATGCTCCCGGTCAGCTGGCGGAGACGATCCCTGGTCCCGCGGATCGAGGTCGATCGCCGCGAGAAGGTCCTCGCCGTGACCACGGCGAGCGACGGTGCGGTCCTCGCCGGCACCCGCGACGCGTTCTACCTCGCACGCGACGGCGAGACCCGGCGGGTCCCGTGGGAGCAGGTGGAGGCCGCCGGCTGGGACAAGGACACCGACACGTTCCAGCTCTCCGAGGTCGGCTCGTGGGGGGAGCAGCGGCCCGTCCACACGGCGGCGCTGGCCGACCCGGGCCGCCTGCTCGAGCTGGTCCACGAGCGGGTCACCGCCAGCATCGTCCTGCAACGCCATGTCGCGGTCGCCCACCGTCGCGGCCTGCGCGTCATCGCCCGCCGTGCGCCCTCCGGGGAGGGTGGCGTCCACTGGGTCTACGAGTACGACGAGGGCGTCGACCCCCACGACCCGGCCGTTCGTGCTGCGGCCCGTGAGGCCCTCGAGCTGGCGCAGCGCGACGTGGGACTGCCCTGATTTCACCCGCGGTGACGAGGCTTGCTAGTGTTTCGCCTCGCTGCACAAGCGATCCCCTGTAGCTCAACTGGCAGAGCATTCGGCTGTTAACCGGAGGGTTGTTGGTTCGAGTCCAACCGGGGGAGCACCGTGAACCGCCTCCGACCCCCAGGGTCGGAGGCGGTTCTGTGCGTCCGGGCGCAAGGCCGTCCGCCGTGAGGCGGATCGGCACGCGACATCCGGGTACTGCGCACATAGGTCCCTGCGACGTCGCGACTTCACAGGGGCACAGGCCCGGGTGGTCAAGAAGCGGCCACCCGGGCCGCCGCACCTCCGGCGTGGGGTCGCCTCCATACGATGCGTGCGGGTCGCCCACTGGGAGGGAAGGCTGCAGGATGGATCGTCACGAGTTCGGGCGTCGGCTGGCCGATGCCGCGCGCGAGATGTCGGACACGCGCCGTCCCGCCGATGCCCTCGAACGCGTTGCGGCCATGGCTGTCGAGCTGATCGGCGCCTGCGACGTCGCCGGGGTCTGCGTGCTGCGGCCGGGTCGCGACGACACGTGCGCCCACACGCACGCCTCGCTCCAGGTGATGGACGACCTGCAGCGCGACCTGGGCGAGGGCCCGGCCATGGACGGCCACAGGACCGTGGACGTGATCTCGGTCGGCGACCTCACCCGGGACGCCCCGTGGCCGAGCTGGGGTGCGCGCGTGGCCGAGCGGACGGGGGTGCGGGCCTATCTCGGGTTCAGGCTGTTCGTCGACGCCGAGAGCCTCGGGATGCTGAACCTCTACGCCTACGAGCCGCAGGCGTTCGACCACGCGGACCAGCTCGATGGTCTGGTCGTTGCTGCGCACGCCGCGGTGGCCCTCAACGCCGCCGTCACCCAGGACCAGATGCACGCCGCACTCAGCAGCCGCCAGCTGATCGGGGAGGCGACCGGCATCCTGCGCGAGCGGTTCGCGCTGACCTCCGAGCAGGCGTTCGGCGTGCTCAAGCGGATATCGTCGCAGCAGAACATCAAGCTGTTCGCGGTCGCCCAGCACGTCGTGGACACCGGCACCCTGCCCGGGTAGGCCGAGCGGCCGCCGGCACCGCCGCCGACACGGGCGGCCGCGGCCCCGGTTGCCGCGGCGTAACGCTTTCGCGCCCGGTGTGAACTGTGCGTTACGCCGCCCGGTTCCCTCCCCGGCCTGCGACAGGCTGGGTCCATGAGCGTCGAGCACACCCAGGCCGAGGAGGCGGACGTCGTCTTCGTCGTCCGCCCGGACGGGACGGTGGTGGGCGACGACGGGGCGTCCGGGACGCTCGCCGGCGCCCTTCCCTACACCGGTCGCCTGGCCCGGCGCATGGGCGAGCTGGTGGGTGCCGGCGACCTCCGCTCGCTGGAGGCGTACGGCCTGCACCGGCTCTCGGTCGGGGTCACGTGGACTCCCGCCGGCGAGGGCACCTACCGGGCGGCGCTGCGCCGGCTCGAGGCGCGCGTGCTGCCGACCTACATGGTCGTCGGTGCTGTCGACACCTCAGCCGCGGTCTCGCACTGCATCGATCGGGTCATGACCGTCGAGGGGGTGCGCTGGAGCTCGGTCGTCACGGCGGGCTCGCGGGTGATCGCGGCGGCGGGAGATCGCCGCGAGCTGCACCACCTCGCCGAGGTCGGCAACCGGATGCTCGCGATCCTCCGCTCGCTCGAGGACCAGCACGCCACCGGCTTCATGCGCCTGCACTTCGAGGCCGGGGCGGTCGTCGGGGCGTCCCTGGGACGCCACGCCATCGTGACGTACGCAGTGGCGACCAGCGACGACGAGCTGCTCGCGGTGATCGACGAGGTCCGCGCGATCCTGGCCGGCCACGATCTGTCGACGGTGCCCACGGAGTTCGACCCCGACGCGCCGGAGCCGGGAGCCGAGGAGGACCCTCGGTACGACGAGCAGCAGGCCCGCGAGCCGGCGCCGCAGGCGCCGCCCCCGCTGGTGGGGGCCCGCTTCGCAGGAGCCGGCCAGCGCGAGCCGAAGAGGCCCCGGCGACGGTTCGGGCGCTAGCCGGACGGTCGGCCGCTCAGCCCCAGCCGAGCGGGAACACCTCGAACGTCGCCGCGTGCGTGACGCCGAGGCCCTGCCCGCCGCCGCGGAGGATGCCGTCGAGGAACTCCTCCGGGTCCCATCCCTCCCAGCCGAGCCCGTCGATGTAGGCCCGGTGCTCCTCGAGCGACGCGACGCCCGCGGCGAAGGTGTCGGTGACGTCGACGGCGTGCGTCGCCTGTGGCGACCCGCCCGCCCACACGGCGCGTACGCCGCCCCAGGGCTCGAGTCCGTCGCCGAGCTGCTCGGGGAAGACCCACCGGTTGCCCGCGTCGCGCACGGCGTCGAGCAGCGCCCTGCCCACGGCGATGTGGTCGGCCTGGTTGAGGTTGGTGCCGCCGAAGGTCTCGCGGAAGTTGATGGTCATCGCGATGTCCGGGCGGTGCTCGCGCACGACCTTCGCGATCGTGCGCCTCAGCTCCACCCCGTACTCCAGGATGCCGTCGGGCAGGCGCAGGAACACCACCTCGTCGACGCCGACGGCGGTCGCCGACGCGATCTCCTCGGCCTCGCGCAGCGGCCCGCAGTCGTCGGGGTGGATCCCGTCGATCCCGGCCTCGCCGCTGGTCACCATGCAGTACACGACCCGCTTCCCCTGGCCGGTCCACCGGGCGACCGCGGCCGCGGCGCCGTACTCGATGTCGTCGGGGTGGGCGACCACGAACAGCGCGGTCGCCCAGTCCTCCGGCAACGGCTCGAAGGACGGGGAAGTGGGGCGCGCCTCGGTCATGGGCAGAGCATGACACCGCGAGTGTTGTCTAGTGAAACGCATGACTTACTCATATATGGTTGCAGCCATGACCTCGTACGCGCCCACTCGTCGTGGCTTCCTCGCCTCCGCCGCCGTCGTCGGCGGTGCCGCCCTGCTCCCCGTCTCGGCCCGGCACGCGGCGCCGGCCGCCGCCGCGGCGCCCGCGATCCTCAAGCCGACGCCGTCGGCGTGGTTCAGGGACTTCGGGACCAACGCGGAGATGCTGTGGGGCTCGGTGGACCCGCGGGCCCACCTGACGCCGCAGTCGCGGCTGTTCGTGCGCAACCACACCCGCACGCCGCAGATCAGCCGGTCGACCTACGCGCTCCGCGTGTTCGGCGACGGCCTGGCGACGGCCCGCTCGGAGGCTGACGCGCTGACGCTCTCCCTCGCGGACCTGCAACGCCTGCCGCACCACGACCTGACGGCCGTGATCGAGTGCACGGGCAACGGCCGCAGCTTCTTCGCGAGCCAGCAGGGCCAGCCGGTGTCGGGCACGGCGTGGACCCTCGGCGCGGTCGGCACCGTGCGGTGGAACGGCGTACGCCTGCGCGACGTGCTGCGGGCGCTCGGCCTGTCCCGCGACGCGGTGTCCGTCCAGGCCACCGGCCTCGACGACCCGTTCGTCTCGGGCGGCACCGACTACGGCCGCGTACGCCGGCCGTTCCCGATCGCCAAGGCGCTCGACGACGCGCTCCTGGCCTGGGGAATGAACGGTGAGGACCTGCTGCCCGACCACGGCTACCCCCTCCGCCTGGTCCTGCCCGGGTGGGTCGGCATCGCGAGCATCAAGTGGCTCGGGTCGCTGGAGGTCTCCCGCGACGAGCTGACCTCGCCGTGGAACACCACCTTCTACCGGATGACCGGTCCGCAGTGGCCGGCCGACTCGCCCCCGCTCACGGTCAACCCTGTGCGCTCGGCGTGGGAGCTGCCGTGGGGAGCGGTCGTCGCGTCGCGCCCCGGCACGCTCACTGGTCGCTCGTGGAGCGGGGCCGGCCGGATCGCCAGGGTCTCCGTGAGCCTCGACGGCGGCGACTCCTGGCGCCCCGCGATCCTCGACCGGCGCTCCCGCAGGGACGAGGGCTGGACGCAGTGGTCCGTGCCCACGGGCCGGCTCCGCCGAGGCAGCCGCGACCTGCTCGCGCGCGCGAGCGACGTGCACGGGCGCACGCAGCCGCTCGAGGCCGCGTTCAACACCCAGGGCTACTTCTTCGACGCCGTCGTGCGGCACCCGGTGACCGTGGTCTGAGCCGTCAGGCCATCACGCCGACGGCCTGTGGAGTGAAGCCCGGGAAGACCTGCGCGACCGAGACACCGAACCGCCTGGTGACGACCTCGGCCAGCACGCTGCGGTAGTCGGTGGTGACCAGCAGGTCGCCGTCGAGCGTGTCCTGGAGACCCGGCCACGAGCCGTAGTAGCGCCCGCCCCGCACGCCTGCCCCGGCGACGAACATGACGTTGCCGAAGCCGTGGTCGGTGCCGTAGTCGTCGTTCTCCTTGACCCGCCGACCGAACTCGCTGAGCGTCACCAGCGTGACACGGCCCGCTGCGGGACCGAGGTCGGCGAAGAAGGCCGCGATGGACGAGGCGAGGTCACCCGCGTTGCGCTTCATGTCGCCCCACTCGAGCGTGCCGGCGTCGGTGTGCATGTCCCAGTCGCCCTGGTCGACCGTGATCACCTCCGCGCCCACGCCCGAGCGGACGATGCGCGAGACGTCGGAGAGGGCCTTGCCGAGCCCGGTCCCGGGGTACGCCGGTGCGGGCGCGCCGGCCGTCGTGTCGCGCGCCATCCCGAAGGTCTCCGCGCCGGCGATCGCGTCACGCACCGCACGGCTCATCGGGCTGCTGCCCGTCCACGCGTGCTTGAGGGAGGCGAGCCGGCGGCCGTCCTCCTCGGTCCCGGCGACCTTGGCGTTGTCCACGCGGTTCACCACGAACGCGGGGTTGGCGCCGAAGAGCGCGGTCGGCACCTGGTTGCCCATCGCCGTGCCCTGCAGCGGCGAGGTGCCGGGCAGCTCGCCGAGGAGCCGGTTGAGCCAGCCGTTGCGCTCGGTCGAGCCCGGCGCCGCGTCCTCGATCGCCTCCATCGCGGCGAAGTGCGAGCGGTTGGGGGTGGGCATCCCGGTGGCGTGGACCGCGGCGAGCGCGCCCGCGTTCCACATCGGCAGCAGCGGGGCCAGGGCCGGGTGCAGGCCGAACATCGCGTCCGGCGCGAGCAGCGACGCCGCCGGGATGGCCAGACGTGGCCGCGCGGCGTAGTAGACGGGGTCGGCGTGGGGGACGACCAGGGACAGGCCGTCG
>Ga0172374_1001686_pt1 | contig 14582 bp, 11 predicted proteins | sample LakKiv3m_FD_114536 | JGI IMG/M metagenome (GOLD analysis project Ga0172374, IMG submission 114536) | Freshwater microbial communities from Kabuno Bay, South-Kivu, Congo - kab_092012_10.3m | ecosystem: Environmental > Aquatic > Freshwater > Lake | place: Democratic Republic of the Congo... | reverse complement strand
GGGAACGGGATCGGCTTCTCGCGCACCATCCGCAACTCGGTGCGCTCGGTCCGCTCGCCGGACAGCTTGTCGAGCATGACGTCGGCGGCGAAGCGGGCCGCTCCCACGCCGAGACCCGTGAAGCCGGTCGCATAGGTCACTCGCCCCTTGCGGGCGGTTCCGAAGAACGCGCAGAACCGGCTCGACGAGTCGATCGCCCCGGCCCAGCGGTGTGTGAAGCGCAGGCCCTCCAGCTGCGGGAAGGTCGTGAAGAAGTGCGAGGCGAGCGTGCGGTGGCTCTCGATGCGGTCCTCGTACTCCGGGCGGATCCGGCCGCCGAAGTGGTAGATCGCGTCGTAGCCACCGAACAGGATGCGGTCGTCCCCGGTGAGCCGGTAGTAGTGGAACTGGTTCGCGCTGTCGGCGAGCCCCTGTCGGTTCGACCAGCCGATGGAGGCGAGCTGCTCCGCCGAGAGCGGCTCCGTCATCAGGACGTAGTCGTACACCGGCACGGTCATCAGCCGGTTGCGCTTGAGCAGCGAGGGGAAGACGTTGGTGGCGAGCGCCACGGCGTCCGCGATCACGCGGCCGTTCGGGGTGGCCAGGGTGATCGGACCGGACCCGTCGCCATCGATCGCGCGGACGATGCTGTGCTCGTAGATCTCGACGCCGAGATCGACGGCCACGCGGGCCAGCTCCACACCGAGCTTCGCGGGGTGCACCAGTGCGCACCCGTCGCGGTCCCAGTCTCCGGCGAGGAAGGTCTCGGAATGCACCTCGGCCTGCACGGCTTCGCGGTCGAGGAAGCCGGGCTCTTCGCGGTACCAGTCCACCTGGTGCGGCTCGACGGCGACGGCCAGCTGGCCGGTGCGCTCGAACTCGGCATCCATGCCGTAACGCTCGATCGTCTCCCCGATGCCGTCGAGGTTGGCGTGGCCCAGCTCTTCGAGCCGGTCGATCTCCTCCGGCCAGCGGTTCACGCCGTTCTCGTGCCCGTGGGTGAGGCTCGACTCGCAGAAGCCGCCGTTGCGACCGGATGCGGCCCAGGCGATGCGCGAGGCCTCCAGCAGCACGACGCGGCGTCCGGGGTCGCGCTCCTTGGCGCGCACCGCGGTCCACAGTCCGGCGTACCCTCCGCCGACGATGGCGAGGTCGGTGCGGACAGTGCCGTTCAGCTGCGGGTGGGTCGGTCGATCGACATCGTCGAGCCAGAACACCCGCAGGGCGGTGTCGCGGAGCGAGGCGTCGATGACGCCCGCTGCAGGCCGCTGGCGTTCGAAGACGGTGGTGCCCATGGTGTCCTCCGAGGTGTGCGGTCGCGCGTCAGCGCGTGCCCCAGTTGTAGAGGTCTTTGTAGAGACCGGCGTAGAGCATGCTCTCGGTGTGCGCGACACCGGGGATGGTGCGGATGCGGGTCGCGATGAGATCGAGCAGGTGCTCGTCGCTCTCGCACACGGCCTCGACGAGGATGTCGAAAGCGCCGAGGGTGACGACCACGTACGCGAGTTCGGGGATCGCCGTGAGCTCTTCGGCGATCGTGCGGGGATCCCCCGAGACGCGTATGCCGATCATCGACATGCGGTGGAAGCCGAGCTGCATCGGATCGGTGACCGCGACGATCTGGATCACGCCCGCCTCCGTCAGCCGTTGCACGCGCTGGCGGGCGGCGGCCTCGCTGAGTCCGACCTCCCGGGCGATCTCGGCGTAGGGGCGGCGTCCGTCCTCCTGCAGCAGCTCGACGATCCGCTTCGAGATGTCATCGAGGGCGGGATGGGACGACTTCGCGCTCATGTGTCGATATTGTCACCGCCGAACGGTCTGCGCAACCGATTCAGTCGTCTCGTCCATTCTGATCTTCAGATTCCGCAGGGTAATCGATACCATGACCTCATGCTCAGTCAGCTTCTGAAGGATTCCGCGCCGCTGCAGAACTTCATCGGCGGGCGCTTCGTGCCCGCGCATGGCGAGGGGCGGATGCCTCTCATCGACCCGGTCACCGAGGAGACCTACGGCGAGCTCCCGGTCTCCGAACCCGGTGACGTGGATGCGGCCTACGCCGCCGCATCCGCCGCCTTCCCGCTCTGGCGCGACACGACGCCGGCCGAGCGGCAACTCGCGCTGTTCCGCATCGCCGACGACATGGAGGCCCGCGCCGAGGAGTTCGCGGATCTGGAATCGCAGGACACCGGCAAGCCGCGGGGGAGCCTGGTCGCCGACGAGATCATGCAGTCGGTCGACCAGCTGCGCTTCTTCGCCGGCGCCGCCCGCAGCCTCGAGGGCAGGGCGGCGGGGGAGTACCTCGCCGGGCACACGTCCTTCGTGCGGCGCGAGCCCGTCGGCGTGATCGGGCAGGTCACGCCCTGGAACTACCCCCTGAACATGGCCGTCTGGAAGATCGCGCCCGCGCTCGCCGCCGGCAACACGGTCGTGCTGAAGCCCGCCGAGTCGACACCACTCACCACGCTGCTGCTCGCCGAGATCGTCGCGCAGCACACGCCCGCCGGCACCCTCAACGTCGTGCTCGGCGACCGGGATACGGGCGTCGCGCTGGTCGAGCACCCGACACCGCAGATGGTCGCGATCACCGGCTCGGTGCGGGCCGGCATGGCGGTCGCGCGCTCGGCGGCGAACGACGTCAAGCGCGTCCACCTCGAGCTCGGCGGCAAGGCTCCGGCGATCGTGTTCGCCGACGCCTCGATCGAGAAGGCGGTCGCGGGCATCATCGCGGGCGCCTTCTTCAACGGCGGACAGGATTGCACGGCGGCGACCAGGGTGCTGGTGCACGCCTCGCGGCACGACGAGCTGGTGGCGGCGCTGGTCGAGCGGGCGCGCACGCATGCCCGCACCGGAGGTCCGCACGAGGAAGGGGTGCTCTACGGGCCCCTGAGCAGTGCGGCGCAGCTCGCGCAGGTGCAGGGTTTCATCGATCGGCTGCCCGCCCACGCGACGATCGAGACCGGCGGTCGCCGCCAGGGCGATCGGGGGTACTTCTGGGAGCCCACGATCGTGTCCGGGGTGCGACAGGACGACGAGGTCGTGCAGGGCGAGATCTTCGGACCGGTCCTCACCGTGCAGGCGTTCTCGGCCGATGACGAGGCGCTGGCGATGGCGAACGACGTGCCGTATGCCCTGGCGGCATCGGTCTGGACGACCGATCACGCGCGGGCGATGCGGTTCTCGCGCGACCTCGACTTCGGGTGCGTGTGGATCAACACGCACATCCCGTTCGTGTCGGACATGCCGCACGGCGGATTCAAGCACTCCGGCTACGGCAAGGACCTCTCGCAGTACGGCTTCGACGACTACACGCGCATCAAGCACGTGATGAGCGCGCTCGACTGACGCGGAGCCGCGGGCGGGACGAGCCGGGCACGGAGGCTCAGCGCAGGGGCTTCACCCGACGATGCTCGCTCATCGTGAGCTGCGGGCGCTCCTCGATCTTGATGGCGCCGTCCTCCACCCAGCCGTGCCGGGCGTAGAAGGCGTCCGCGCGCTCGTTGCCGTCGAGAACCCACAGATAGGCCCGTCGGTATCCGGAGTCCGAGATGCGCTGCTCGGCGGCTTCGAGCAGCGCGTGCCCCGCGCCGGTCGACCAGGCCGAGGGGTCGGCGTAGATGCCGTACACCTCGCCGTCCGCGAGGCCGTCGGGGTCGCGGCCCGATCCGAACGACGTCCACGCGACGACCTGTTCGTCCCGCGTGGCGACGAGGAGTCCGAGCGTGGTCGGCAGCGGGTCGGCGATGTTGCGTCTCCAGCCGTCGGCCCGCTCGGTGATCGAGAGGCCGTCGAGGACCGACTGATCGATGAGCCCCCGATACGCGGCCTGCCAGGAGCGGACGTGCACGCCCGCGATCTCGTCGGCGTCTTCGGTGCGGGCGTCGCGGATCACCAGCGGGCTCATCCATCCACCCTAGAGGGCGGGCGGAGGCGAGGTCGCAGTGGCGCCGGACGCGTCGATCAGCTCACGTTCTTCTGAAGCCACGGCATCGGGTCGACGGGCACGGTGTTGATGTGGACCTCGAAGTGCAGGCAGGACCCGAATACATAGCCGGTCGATCCGACGTCGCCGATGTACTGACCGGCTTCGACGCAGTCACCCACCTCGACCGCACGGCTTCCGTAGGTCATGTGCGAGTACACCGTGCTCACGGCCTGACCGTCGACGATGCTCTCGATCTGGATCGTGACGCCGTAGCCCTGGTAGCTCTCGGTGGAACGGGAGACGCAGCCCTTCATCGCGGCATTGATCGGGGTTCCGACGCCGGCCGCGAAGTCCTGGCCGAGGTGCGACCGTCCCGGGCGCGAGGCGCCGAAGCCGTCGCTGAACGAGTAGCTCCCGTCGGCCATCGGCATGACGATGCGATCCGCGACCGGGATGTCGATCGCGCTGCCCAGGGGCATGCCGGCCGCGACCGCAGCGGCAGCGGCGCGGGAGCGGGTCTGCTTGATCTCCTCGGGCGTCGTCGCCGAGAAGCTGCCGCGCGGAGCGATGTCGACGCGGATGCCGTCGTTCGCGGTGTACGACTGGGCGATCCCGTCCGCGCTCACGGCGACGCGCGCGGTGTCGTCCTGAGCCACGGCGGGCTCGATGGCCGGCAGGGCTGCTCCGGTGATGAGGGCGCCGACCGCGAAGGTCGCGCCGAGCGCCTTGGCCTTCGCCCACGGGCGCTGGGGCTGGGCGGCGCGAGAGGGGGTGCGAGGGAGACGGACGCGAGGCCGAGACGCGCGGCCCCGCTCCGGCTGCGGGTGCGGCTGCGGCTCTGCGGGCTGCGGCTCTGCGGGGTGCGGCTCGGGCTGCGGTTCCGCCTGCACACGGGGCGTCGTCGCGGCTTCGGGGATGCTCGCGGTGCGGGGAGGCTGCGGCTCTGCGGTCGCGGAGCGCCGCAGGTCTCGCCGGAGGAGCGGTCGAGGGGAGGCGGGGTTTTCGACGGGGGCGTCCGACGCGTTTCGGGCGCGCTCGGGAGGCAGGGAGTTCGTGGCGGGATCCTTCCGGGAAAAGCAGGCGTGCACGGCAGTCGATCCCCCCGGATGCCACCGTTACCGTTCTGTAACCTAAGCGACGCACCCGGGGGCCGTCAAATCGAGCGGGGGCCGGATCGCGCCGTCGTGCCTGTCGACGCGTGCGAGACGATGTGGCAGGCTGGGCGGGCACCGGCGCACGGACCAGACCCAGGGAACACATGTCCAGACCACTCGCGGGACCGCAGGGCCTGCTTCGCACGCTCAACGGTCGCGCGATCCTCGAGGCGCTGGCCGCCAGCGGTCCGCAGACCCGGGCGGAGCTGATGGCGAGGACCGGCCTGTCGCGCACGGCGGTCACCCAGGTGCTGCGGATGCTGGAGGCGGCGGGAGCCGTCGCCCCAGCCGGGGTCGACCGCGACACGAGGGGCCCCGCCGCCGGACGGGTCGCCCTGCACCCGAGACTCGGGTTCGCCGCCGCCGTGCACGTCGACCACCATGCGGCGCATGTCGTCCTCGTCGGCCCCAGCGGCGCCGTGCGCGCAGAGGAACACGGCGACTTCCCGCCCAACGGCGATCGCGTCGCGCACATCGTCGCCCTCGTCGAGCGCTGCCGACGCGGAGTGCGGGCCGCGAAGGAGGCCATCCACCTCGCCGTCGTCGGCGTCCCCGGGATCGTCACCGCCGACGGCGGCATCCGCGACGATCTGGGCCCGGACGGCGGGGCGTTCCGATCGGCTCTCGCCGCTGCCCTCGGCTGCCCGGTCCGCATCGAGAACGACGTCAACCTCGCCGCGCTCGCCGAACTCACCTCCGGCGCCGGCGGCGACCTCTCCAGCTTCGCGCTCCTGCTCCTGGACGATGGACTCGGTGCCGGCATCGTGATCGACGGCACCCTGCACCGGGGCTTCTCGGGAGTGGCCGGCGAGGTCATGTACCTGCCGCAGACGCCGCTGCCGATCGGAGCGCCGGTCGTCAGCGACGCCGTCGTCGGGGACCTCGCGCTCGGGGTGGGCAGGGATGCCGACGCCCCTCTGGCGGAGCACCTGGAGGCGGCCGCCCGCGGAGACGAGGCCGCGAGCCGCATCATCGCCGAGATCGGCAGACGCATCGTGCTCGTCGCCGGCAGCGTGGGTCTCGTGCTCGATCCGGAGGCTTTCATCCTCAGCGGCGAAGCCGCGCACCCCGCCCCCGTCGCGGCGGTCGATCGGGTCGCCGGCGAATACGCCGCCCAGCTCCCGCTGCGGTTCCGCGTCTCGTCCTTCGGCCCGGAGGCCCCGCTGATCGGCGCGATCAGCGAAGCGGGGTCCGCGCTGCGGAGCATGCTCTTCTCCCGCATCCTCACCCCGGCGCCCCGAGCCGGTCGGTGAGCGTCCCCCTCCGCACCCGACAGGATCCGCGATGACCGCTCCCTCCGACCTCGCCGACCGTCTCGGCCTGCCGCCCGGCGCCAGGGCGATCATCCTGAACGCGGACGACTTCGGCATGTGCCATGCCGCGAACACCGCGATCGTCGACCTGCTCGCCGGCGGCGGCGTCGACTCCGCGACCGTGATGGTCCCCTGCTCCTGGTCGCCGGAGGCCCTCGCCTTCGCGGCTTCCCGCGCCGACCTCGACGTCGGGGTGCACCTCGTGCTCACCAGCGAGTGGTCGCGCTATCGGTGGCGCCCGCTCACGGGATCTGCGACCAGCCTCGTGGATGACTCGGGATTCTTCCCCGCCGATGTCGCCGCGGTCGAGCGGAACGCGCACGAGGATGACGTCGCTGCCGAGATCTCCGCGCAGCTCCAGGCCGCGCTCGATGCCGGCGTCGACGTGACCCACCTCGACAACCACATGGGCTCGGTCTACGGCCTCATCACCGGGCGCGACTTCCTCCGTCCGGTCTTCGAGCTCGCGGCTCGGCACGGCTTGCCGTTCCGGCTTCCCCGGCGCATGGACGGCGTCGGCGAGGACCCCGCGCTGCAGGCACAGCTCGACGGGGCGGCTGCCGCGGCGGACGCGTTCGGGGTCGAGATCATCGATCGACTCTGGTCGCACCCCTTCGAGCTCCTGCGGGAGGGCTCGCCGGATGAGGAGACGTACGAGCAGGTGCGCGACGGGTTCATCGCCCTGCTGCGCGCCGTGCCGGCCGGCGTCACCGAGATCTACCTGCATCCGATGGTCGACGAGGAGGAGCTGCGCGCCGCGGTCGACTTCAGCGCGGCGAAGCGCGGCTACGAGGCGCGACTGCTCCGGGACCCGGCGGTGCTCCAGGCCGTGGCGGACGAGGGACTCGTGCGCATCGGCTGGCGCGCTCTGCGGGACCTGCAACGGGGGGCCGCGCAGTGACGTCGCTGAGCGAGCGCCTGCGCGACCGTCGCCTCGACGCCGCGCCCCGCCGCGCGCAGACGATCGCGTTCGGCGCATCGGGATTCCCCACGCAGCTGATGTCGCAGACGTTCTCGGCCTTCGTCGTCTACTTCTACGTGTCGCATCTCGCGGTGCCTGCGGCCTGGGTGGCGGTCGCGATGATCGCCCACGGCATCCTGAACGCCGTGCTGAACCCGATCGTCGGAGCGCTCTCGGACCGCATCCGCACGCCTTGGGGTCGCCGCATCCCGTGGATCGGCCTGGGCATCGTGCCGCTCGTCGTCGCGTTCGCGCTCGTGTGGATGCCGCCGGAGCTGCCGGCCGCCGGGCTCATCGTGTGGTTCCTCGTCGTCGTAGCTGTGTACGACGTCGCCTTCGTGGTGGTCGTGCTGAACATCTCGGCGCTGTTCCCCGAGATCTTCCGCACCACGGAGGAGCGCGCGCGGGGCAACGTGCCCCGTCAGATCTTCGCGATCCTCGGGATGGTCCTCGGCACGGCCGGTGCCCCCGCCCTGTACAGCGCGCTCGGCTGGCCGGGGATGGCCGTCGTCCTGGCCTCCGTGTGCCTGGTGCTGCTCGTCTGGTCGTTCTTCGGCGGCATGATCGAGCGACGCGTCCCGGAGGCGTCGTCGGAGGCGATGCGCTGGCGCGACCAGCTCACGTACACGTTCCGCAACCGCGCATTCGTGCCGTACGTCCTCGGCTCGCTGTGCGTGCAGACCGCGATCGCGGTGATCCTCGCCGCCGTCCCGTTCTATGTGCGGTACTCGCTGCACGCGGCGGAGGGGGAGGGGAGCCTGCTGCTCGGGGCGATCTTCGTCACCGCGATCCCCTCGATCGTGCTGTGGAGCGCGGTGGTCCGTCGCACGTCGCCGCGGACGGCGCTGCTGTGGAGCGTCGCCGTCTTCGGTGTCGCCGTGCTCGGGTTCCTCGCGCCGTCGGACGTGCTGGGGGCGGCGCTGGTCGGCGTCGCGGTCGGCGTGGGCGTCGGTGGACTGCTGCAGCTGCTCGAGGTCGTGCTCGCGCAGATCATCGACGAGGACGCCGTGCGCACCGGTCACCGCCGCGAGGGCGCCTACTTCGGGGTGAACGGCTTCGTGGTCCGCGGCTCCGTCGTGCTGCAGGCCGTGGTCGCCGCGGTGGTGCTGACGGCCTCCGGTTTCGACGCCGAGCTGGGGGACGCCCAGCCGGATGCGGTGGACGGCGCCATCCGGCTCATGCTGGCCGTCGTCCCTGTCGGCTTCACCGCGCTCGCCTGGCTCTGCTTCTGGCTGTATCCCATCCGCACGCGCGACCTCTGACACCACCTCCGCGCTGTGTTTCGGAATACCGATGTGGGATGAGGGTCATCGGCCGACCCCGCCGCGCGTCGCGTGTTGGATGGGGGCGGCGGCCTGACCGGGGACGTGTGCGCGAGCACCGTTCCCCCACCGATGCGGAGTGACGACAGTGACCGAAGCGGGACGCGTCTCCGGCGATGTGCAGGTGGTCGCCGTGGACGATCTGTTCTTCTCGATGACCGATGATCGAGGGATCATCACGCACGCGAACACCGGGTTCGTGAAGTACGCACGGCATCCGCCCGCGCAGCTGCGAGGAGCGCCGCACAACATCATCCGGCATCCGAAGATGCCCGCGGGGGTGTTCTTCCTCATGTGGGAGACGCTGCGAGCGGGGCGGCCGTTCTCCGGCTACACGTACAACCTCGCCGCCGACGGCAGCACCTATTCCGTGTATGCCACCGTCACGCCGATGGACGGCGGCGGGTACCTCTCGGTCCGCCTCTCCCCGCAGTGTCCGGAATGGGAGAACACCGCGAACGCGGTCTACGCGACGGCCAGACAGCAGGAGGAGCAGCTGCGCTCGCAGGGGCTCCCGCGCCGCGACGTCGCCCGCCGGGGAGCCGAGCATCTCGGCGCGCTCCTCCGTGACGCCGGGTTCGCGTCCTACGAGGAGTTCCAGTGGGCGACGCTCCCGGCGGAGATCGCCCGGCACGACCAGCTGTCGGTCGGGCTGCCGTTGCGCCCGTCCGCCGCGGGGTCCGAGGCCGCAGACGCCCTGGAGCTGGCGCATCACCTGCGGGGCGCGCTCGACAGCTGGTTCGGGGAGCAGGCCCTCCTGGCCGAACTGTCCGAGTCCCTTCAGCAGGTCGGTGCGAAGCTCGGGGTCGAACTCGGCGCGACGCTCGGCGGCGACGACGATCTGCTCGCGGTCCACGCGGCGAGCGATCCGCACTTCCGCGAGGCGCTTCAGGTGTGGACGCAGATGCAGCCGATCGTCCGGACCTCGGTGCGTGACCTGACGAAGACGATCCATCAGCTGCGCCTCGAGAGCGAACGCACCCGGTTCTCCGTCGCGCTCGCGCACCTGCAGGCGACGATGACGGCCACGTTCCTCGCCGAGGTCGTCGATCGCGGCGCCGGCGGTCGCGGATCCGTCGAGGAGGTCGTCTCCCTGACGGCGGCGCTGCGCCAGGGCCTGCGGGCGATGCAGGCTCAGACCGCCGCTCACCGAGCGCTGACCGCGAGCGCGATCAGCGCACTGGAGCGGACCTCGTCCATCATCAGCATCCCCCGGACCCTGCTGCTGAACTGGGCGTCCGAGGCTCCGGCCGTGACGGCGACCGGGGCGGGAGCGGCGATCGCGGCGGCCGTCTCCGAAGCCATCCATCGCACGGGAGGGACGTTCGCCGAGTTCACCGCTCTCGCCCGGCGGTGCCACGCGTCGGGACAGGAGCACGATTCCACGAGAGTCGCGGAGCTGCTCACGCGCCTGGAGGAGTCGGCGGCGCGATTGGGTGTTCCGCGGCCGGCTCCGGACGAGCGCTGACCGTCAGACGCGAGCGGCCTGCCGCGCCTCCCACCCGGTGCGCACCATCTCGTCGACGGTGTACCGCATCCGCCAGTCGAGGTCGCGGGCGGCCAGCTCGCCGGTCGCCACGATGCGGTCGGGGTCTCCGGGGCGACGCGGCCCGATCTCCGGCTCGAAGTCGATGCCCGTGACGCGCGCCACGGCATCCATGATCTGCTTCACGCTGAGTCCATCGCCGGAGCCGAGGTTGTAGGCCGCTTCGATGGGCTGGCCGGCCGTGAGGCGCTGGGCCGCGGCGACGTGGGCGGCCGCGATGTCGCCGACATGCACGTAGTCGCGCACGTTCGTCCCGTCCTCCGTGTCGTAGTCGTCGCCGTTGATGCGCGGGGTCTTCCCGGCGAGCAGCGCCTCGAAGACGATCGGGAAGAGGTTGTGCGGGCTGACGTCGTAGACGGTCGGATCGGCGGATCCCACGACGTTGAAGTACCGCAGCGAGGTGTGCCGCAGCGGGTGCTCCGAGTCCGCTGTCGCGATCGCCTGGTCGCGCAGCAGCCATTCGCCGATGAGCTTGGACTCGCCGTAGGGACTCGCCGGCTTCTTCGCCGTGTCCTCGACCACGAGAGAGACGTCGGGGGTGCCGAACACGGCCGCGGATGACGAGAACACGATGTTCGCGACCCCGGCGGCTTCCATGGCCTCGAGGATCACGCGGGTGCCCTCGACGTTCTGCGCGTAGGTGTGCAGGGGGCGCTGCACCGAGACCCCGGCGTACTTGAAGCCGGCGACGTGGATCACGCCCTCGGCCTCGTGCTCGCGCAGCGTCCTCTCGACCAGAGCGCGATCGAGGATGCTGCCCTGCACGAAGGGCACGCCGTCCGGGACGAACGAGGCGACGCCGCTGGACAGGTCGTCGAGCACGACCGGGGGAAGGCCGGCCTCGGCGAGGGCCCGCACGACGTGCGCACCGATGTAGCCGGCGCCGCCGGTGACGATCCAGGACATTGCTCTCCTCTTCCCCTGCCGCGGCGGCGCCACGGTCGGAACGACCATTCTCTCAGGCGTCTCGGTGCGCGCCGGCGGAGGGGGTCACCGGGAACAGGAGCGGGGTCGCGAACCCGGCGGCGGCGAACGCCGCATTCACGGCCTGCGACACCGTGCCGACGGCTTCCTGCTCGACCACGGCGATCGCCGCGCCCCCGAAGCCGCCGCCGGTCATCCGGGCGCCCAGTGCTCCCGCGGCCAGGGCGGCGTCGACGGCCGTGTCGAGCTCGGGGGTCGAGATCTCGAAGTCGTCGCGCATCGACGCGTGCGATGCCACCAGCAGGTCGCCGATCGCGCGGACGCCCCGCTCGTCGAGCAGTCGCACGGTGTCGAGCACGCGCTGGTTCTCGGTGACGATGTGCCGCACGCGGCGGAACGTCACGTCATCCATCCGCTCCTGCGCGCGCGGAAGGTCGGCGACGGACAGGTCGCGCAGCGCGGGGACGCCCATGATCCGGGCGCCGAGCTCGCACGAGGCTCTGCGTTCGCGGTAACCGCCGGTGGAGTGGGCGTGCTTCACGTGCGTGTCCATCACGAGGATCGCGAGTCCAGACGCCGCGACGGGCAGCGGTACGACGCGGGTCTCCAGCGAACGGCAGTCGAGGAAGATCGCGGCGTCGGGCTCGCCGAGCATGGACGCCATCTGGTCCATGATCCCGGTGGGCGCGCCGACGGCCTCGTTCTCGGCACGTCGTCCGATGCGTGCGAGTGCTGCGCCGTCGAGGCCCGTGTCCCACAGCGCATCGAGAGCGGAGGCGGTAGCCCCCTCAATCGCGGCGGAGGAGGAGAGCCCCGCGCCGACCGGGACGTCGGATGCGATCGCGATGTCGACCCCGCCGGGGAGAGGACCGGGGGAGTCCGTCGCCTGCCGCAGCGCCCAGGCGACCCCGAGCGGGTAGGCGGCCCACTCCGGAACGGCCGGCTCCTGTCCCTCCCGGGTCGGGAAGAGGTCGTCCAGTTCGCCGATGCCCACCTCCACCGCGTCGGCGGCGAAGGTGGAGCGCACGCGGATGCGGTCGTCCTCCCGGCGCCCCACGGCGGCGACGGTGCGCTGCGGGATGGCGAACGGCAGCACGAAGCCGTCGTTGTAGTCGGTGTGCTCGCCGATCAGGTTGACGCGGCCCGGTGCCGACCAGAGGCCATCGGGCTCGCGCCCGGTGAGGTCGACGAAGAGGGTGCGTGCGGCATCGCGCGCGCCGCCTTCCTGCGCCGCTCGGCCGGTCATGCGGACTCTCCCTCGGCGGACGGGGACGGCGAGGTGCGCGCGATCGCCTCGCGCAGTCGTGCGGCGCCGAGCTCCGGCGGGACCTCGGCGGCCCACGCTCCCATCGCGGCCTCCGATCCGGCGAGGAACTTGAGCTTGTCGGCGGCCCGGCGGGGGCTGGTCAGCTGGAGGTGCAGGCGCACCGCGTCGCGGCCGACGTGCACGGGGGCCTGATGCCAGGCGGCGATGTACGGGGTCGGGCTGTCGTACAGGGCGTCCACCCCGCGCAGCAGGCGCAGATACAGAGGGGCGAGCTCGTCGCGCTCGGCGTCCGACGTCTCCGCGAGGTCGGCGACATGGCGGTGGGGCAGGAGGTGCACCTCGAGCGGCCATCGGGCGGCGAACGGCACGAAAGCCGTCCAGTGCTCGCCCTGGAGCACCACCCGCTCCGACGCCTGCTCCGATTCCAGGATGCGCGCGAACAGGTCGGGGGAGGTGCGTGCGATCGACTCCCGCAGCCGCGTCGTGCGCGGGGTCACGTAGGGATAGGCGTAGATCTGCCCGTGCGGATGCGGCAGGGTCACGCCGATCGCCTCGCCGCGGTTCTCGAACGGGAACACCTGCTCGATGCCGGGCAGGCGCGAGAGCGTCGCCGTGCGGTCGGCCCAGGCCTCGATGACGGTGCGCGCCCGGGTGACGGACTGGGTGCCGAACGAGCCGGAGTGCTCCGGGCTGAAGCAGACGACCTCGCAGCGCCCGACCGCGGTGCGGGTGCGACCGAGGTCGAGCGTGGCCAGATCGTCGAGCCCCTGAGGGGCGTCGTCCGCCCGCGGTGCCGGGCCGACGGCTTCGGCGAGCGCGGGCCCGAAGGCGGGGGACCGGTTCTCGAAGACGGCGACGTCGTAGCGCGAGGGCACCTCGGACGGATTGCCCGGGGTCTGCGGTGCCAGCGGATCGGCGTCGGCGCCGGGCATCATGACCCGGTTCTGCCGGTTCGCGGCGACCGTGATCCAGTCGCCCGTCAGCACGTCCAGGCGCATGGTGGCGGTGTCGGGGCGCGGGTCGAGCACGCGGGCGTCGACCGCGCGTTCGGCGCCGAGGAGGGTGCCGGGGTCGTCGTAGTAGATGAGGTCGCGGCCGTCGGCGAGCGTGGTCGCGCGCTTGACGACGCCGGCGCCGAGGGTCTCGACGCTCGGCTCGGGGAGATCGTCCGTGTTCACGTCAACATGGTAAGCGTCCCGCCGTGATAACGTCAACACGCGAAAGGTGCGTCCGGGCTTTCCCGGCCCGCACGACCGGGAAAAGGGAGTCCGTGGTGGCCGACGCTCGAAACGACGCCTCGTCGCCGACGTCGCGCCCTCGCGAGCTGCCCCCACGCGTCTCCATGGCCACGGTCGCCGCGCGAGCGGGGGTGTCGGGTCAGACCGTCTCCCGCGTGGTCAACGGCAGCCCGCGCGTCGACCCCGAGACCCGCGCCCGCGTCGAGAGCGCGATGGCCGAGCTCGGCTATCGTCCGCACCGCGCGGCCAGGGCGCTGCGCACCGGTCGCTCGCAGACGATCGGGCTCGTGGCCACCACGCTGGCGACGGTCGGCAATTCGCGCATGCTCCAGGCGACCGCGGAGGCCGCGGCCGAACGCGGCTATGCGCTCACCGTCGTCAGCGCCGCTCAGGGCGTCGAGGAGGCGTTCGACCGCCTCGCCGAGCAGGAGGTCGACGGCGCCGTGGTCCTGAACGAGGCATCGGCCCTGGTGCCGGGAGCCCGGCCACCCGGCGGCCTGCGCCTCGTCGTGGTGGACGCGCCCGCCGGAGGGAGCTTCGTCTCCGTGCACAGCGATCACCGCGGCGGTGCGGTGGCCGCGACCACTCGCCTGCTCGAGCTCGGCCACCCGACCGTGCATCACCTCGCCGGCCCCGTCGACTCCTTCGCGGCGAGCGAGCGCGAGCGGGGCTGGAGTGCCGCGCTCGACGCGGCGGGCGTGGTGCGCCCCGAGGTCGTGCGCGGCGACTGGAGCGCCGATGCCGGTTTCGCCGCGGGGCCCGCTCTCGCTGCGGCCTCCGCCGTGTTCTGCGCCAACGATCAGATGGCGCTTGGGGTGCTGCGATGGTTCGCGGAAGCGGGGCGCCGCATTCCGGAGGACGTGAGCGTAGTCGGCTTCGACGACGTTCCGGATGCGGCCAACTTCCTGCCTCCGCTCACGACGGTCAGGCAGGACTTCCGGGCCCTGGCGGAGCGG
>Ga0172374_1001685_pt1 | contig 14583 bp, 12 predicted proteins | sample LakKiv3m_FD_114536 | JGI IMG/M metagenome (GOLD analysis project Ga0172374, IMG submission 114536) | Freshwater microbial communities from Kabuno Bay, South-Kivu, Congo - kab_092012_10.3m | ecosystem: Environmental > Aquatic > Freshwater > Lake | place: Democratic Republic of the Congo... | reverse complement strand
CGAATCCGAAAGGATGGGCTGGGATAGGCTTCGACGAAGATGCCCGGTTCGATTCCGATCTTCACGTCGCCGACCGCCGCGCCGACATCGGATTCGCGGCGACTGGCGCGGAAATTCAGAACCGGGCCGACGCGAAAATTCTCGTTGCGGATCAGTCCGATCCCCGGACTATCGTCCGACGCGCTGTAAGGCATCGGCTCGCCGCGATCCCGAATCTTGCCGAACGGTAGCGGAAAGACAGAATAGCCGTCCGATCCAAGATGCCTCGGCCCGATCTGCGCGCCCAGCCCGACCGTGATTACCCGATCGCCCTCGTCCACATCCTGCGCCGACGCCGTTGCAGGAACCACAGATACCAGCGCAGCCATAACGATGGCGACGCGCGGGAACGGTCGCCTGACGATCGAGCTGAATGCCATAAATTTGTTGCCCTTACCCTGTCGGGAGAATCACGTTTCGCCGTTCGAACGCGACCCCGCGGCGTCGGTAGCGCTTGTCGGCGCTGTTGGTTCCAGGATCAAGACCCCCTGTTCGACCCGCCAGCCATGCAGCCGCGACAGCACGTTCATCCCGATGACGTTCAGATCGCCGCCGCTCGGCAGGATCACCACCCCGACATCGCGCATCGTCAGATTTCCGATGCGAAGCGTGCCGATCGTTCCGCGGCGTGCGGTCATCGTGCCGCCAGCGGTCTGGAGGATGACAGGAAAGCCGTTGGTGACGGGTTCGATCCCCGCCTCGGCGGCGGTCTGTTCGGACAGCACGGTCAGTGTCGCGCCGCTGTCGATCAGCAATCGGCGTTCGATCCCATCGATATCGGCTGTCGCCCAGTAATGGCCGTCTACCGACCGCCTGATCCGCACGGCATCGCCATCGACGGTCTGTTCGGCGACGCCCAGCGATTCGAACCCGCTCCGCGCGATCGCGCCCAATTCGTCCCGTCGATCGAAAATCACGAACAGGACCAGCGCGATCAGCGCCCAGGCGAGAAGCGAACGCACCACGAACCCCATCGAGACCCGACGAGCCGCCAGTGCGGAGATGACCAGCGTCAGCGCACCGATACCCCATAACAGATGGACCGTGTCGAATCCGCTCAAGCAACCAGCTCCATGCCGTCGAAACCCGGCTCGATGCCAGGCGGCAACGAACCCATCAACGATGCATAGTCCATCGAATTGTCCATGTGCACAAGCGCAGCCCGTCGCGGGCCGCAGTCCGCGATCCATCCCAGCACGGCGTCCAGATGCGGATGAGTGGGATGCGGCGCCCGACGCAGCGCGTCTACCACCCAAATATCCAAGCCGGCATAGAGCGCGCGCATGTCTTGCGTGAAGCTGTGAAAGTCCGTGGCGTAACCGATTGCCTTTCCATGACTTTCGAAACGAAGCCCCGTCGCAAAGATATCCCCGTGCGGTTGATCGACCGCCATCACCTGGATATCGCCGATCCGTCGCGTCGCCCCCAGTTCCTCAAGCGTGGCGGTCGCACGATAACCGCCATTGCCTGCGAACACATAATCGAACCGCGCGCGAAGTCGCTTGATCGTCCGCGGGTGCGCGAACCCGCTCACCGGACTGCCCATGATGTGGAAAAGCTGACGCAGATCGTCGATGCCGTGAGTATGGTCGGCGTGGTCGTGGGTCCAGATCACGGCATCGATCCGGTCGATACCGGCGGCGTTCAACTGTTCGCGTATGTCGGGGCTGGTATCGACCAGAATGCGCGTCGTTTCGCTTTCAACCAGAACCGATGCGCGGGTGCGGCGGTTGCGGGGTTCGGCGGGATCGCAGGCACCCCAGTCATTGCCGATCCGCGGCACGCCGGACGATGTCCCCGACCCGAGGACACGGATTTTCAGCACCTTATTCCGCCTTGTCCGCTGCTCATGTCAGCGTCTTGGCGAACAGCGTGTGGAAATTGACTCGCGTCCGGTCGGCCAGCGCGTCGGCGTCGTCGCCACGCAACTCCGCCAGAAAACGACAGGTGTCGGCGACGAACGCCGGCTCCCCCGGCTTGCCACGATGGGGCACCGGTGCCAGGAAAGGCGCATCGGTTTCGATCAACAGCCGGTCTATCGGCAACCATTTCGCGGTTTCCTGCAAATCGCGCGCGTTCCTGAACGTGACGATGCCGGAAATCGAGATATAAAAGCCCAATTCCAACGCCTTGCGCGCAAAGTCTCCGCTGGCGGTGAAGCAGTGAATGACGCCGGGATAGGCCCCCTTCCCCATCTCGTCGCGCAATATGTCGGCGGTATCTTCCTCGGCATCGCGGGTGTGGACGATGATCGGCAAGCCCGTATCGCGCGATGCCGCGATGTGGCTGCGAAAGCTCGCCCGCTGGCGGTCGCAGTCGCTATGGTCGTAATAATAATCGAGCCCGCTTTCGCCGATCCCGACAACGCGCGGGTGCGCGGCGCGCTCGACCAGTTTGGCGGTGTCGATATCGGGATGCTGGTCGGCCTCGTGCGGATGGATACCCACCGTCGCCCAGACATCGGCCTCGCGCTCGGCGACGCCCAGCACGTCATCCCACTCGCTTTCGCGCGTCGCGATGTTGAGCATTGCGGTGACGCCCGACCCCCGCGCCGCCGCCAAGACCTCGCCCTGCCGCTCGGCCAGGCCCTTATAATTCAGATGACAATGGCTGTCGGCTAACCGCATCAGGCGGGTTCTTCCTCGATCACTTCGCGTCTCGGAAAGATGGGGGTTGGCGGCGCGATGCGGAACCCCTGACCCTGCAGCGCGGCATACCAGCCATCGCGATCGTCGAGCGCGGCATGGCTGCGATCATCGACGCCAAGCTGATCGAGCAACGTCGAAGCGGAAGTTGGCACCACCGGCAGAATGGTGACGCCAAGGCTGCGGATCGCGCGCAGCAGCGTGCCGAGCACGGCGTTCATCCGTTCGGGATCGGTCTTGCGCAGCGCCCACGGCGCCTGCGTATCGATATAGGCGTTGCACGCAAACACGCCGCGCATCCACGCCTCGACGCCTTGGGTCAGCGCCAGATCGGCAAACTGCGTGCGGAACTCGGCACAGGCGGCATCCACGGTATCGAGCAATTCGGCATCCGCCGCATCGGCGCGCCCTGCGTCGGGCAGCGTGCCTTCGAGATTTTTGGCAATGAACGCCAGCGTTCGCTGCGCCAGATTGCCGAAGCTGTTGGCAAGGTCGGCATTGGCGCGCGTCACGATCGCCTCGGCCGAAAAGCTGCCGTCCTGCCCGAACGACACGTCGCGCATCAGGAAATAGCGGAGTGAATCCACGCCATATTGTTCGGCCAGCTTCATCGGGTCGACGACGTTGCCGCTCGACTTCGACATCTTCTCCCCGCGGTTGAGCAGGAAGCCGTGGCCGTAAACCTGCCTGGGCAAAGCGATCTTTGCAGACATCAGGAAGGCGGGCCAGTAAACCGCATGAAAACGCACGATATCCTTGCCGATCAGATGGATATCGGCTGGCCAGTATTTCGCCATCCGCTCGGCATCGTCGGGATAACCCGCGCCGGTTAGATAATTGGTCAGCGCATCGACCCAGACATACATGACATGGCCATCCGAGCCCGGTACCGGCACCCCCCAGTCGAAACTGGTCCGCGACACCGACAGATCGACCAGACCGCCCTCGACGAAGCGGATCACCTCATTACGGCGGCTTTCAGGGCGGATGAAATCGGGATTGGCGGCGTAGAAATCGAGCAAGGGCTGCTGATATTTGGACAGGCGAAAGAACCAGGTTTCCTCCGTGGTCCATTCGACCGGCGTGCCTTGGGGCGACAGCTTCGCGCCCCCTTCCCCGTCAGTCAGTTCCTTTTCCTCGTAAAAGGCTTCGTCGCGAACCGAATACCAGCCTTCGTAACGATCGAGATAAAGGTCGCCCGCGTCCGCTATTGCCTGCCAGATCGCCTGGCTCGCGCGGTAATGTGCGGGTTCGACGGTGCGAATGAACCGGTCGCACGAAATATCCAGATCACGTGCCATCGCATCGAAATGGCTCGACATTTCGTCCGCAAGCGCGCGCACTTCGATCGCGCGCCCGCGTGCGGTCTGAACCATTTTCAGGCCATGTTCGTCGGTGCCGGTCTGAAAGAACACGTCGCGGCCAGCCTGGCGTTGAAAGCGGGCGATCGCGTCGGCGGCGATCATTTCATAGGCGTGACCGATATGCGGCTTGCCGTTGGGATAATGGATCGCGGTGGTGATGTAGAAAGGATCGGCCATCCCCGCGCCTTATCGCGGCGAAAGGCGGAAGCCAATGGACCACCTTCCCGTTGGGCCACCTCCCCGTTCGTTTCGAGCGAAGTCGAGAAACGTGGGGTTAGCGCTCGGAACAAGTTTCTCGACTTCGCTCGAAACGAACGGACGAACTTGGTGCCGCTACTGCAATTTCGTCGGCGCCAGTCGCGCGACGATCCCGCCCAGTTCGAACACACTCGCCTGCGCATCCAGCGACAGCCCCAGCGAACTCGCCGCGACCGACCGGCTGGCTTCATAAACCCGAAGCGCCGACGCCAGCGCGTCGCCCGACAATTCACGCGCGCGCTCGGCGACGAAACCCGGCACGCGTTCCAGAAACGCTTCGTAGCGCGGCTGGGCGTCCTTGGTCGACAGCGACTTGGCGAGCCGGTTCCGCACCGCATTGTCCGCATCGCCCGTGTCCGCAATCGTCGCCAGATCGCGCTCGATCGCGGCAAGGTCCAGCCCCGCAAAGGACAGCGCCCGTCCCGGCGACCCGGCGCCCGCGCGGACCAGCGTTTCGATCTCTTCGGCCGACGCGTCGGGAAGTTGCTCGCGCAGCAACCGCGCGACATCGCCGTCGGGGACCGTTTCGAACCGCAACACCCGGCACCGCGACCGGATCGTCGGCAGCAACCGCCCCGGCGAATGGCTGACCAGCAGAAAGATCGTGCCGACCGGCGGCTCCTCCAGGCTTTTGAGCAGTGCGTTCGCCCCGCCGCGTTCGAGGTCATCGACCGAATCGATGACGATTACCCGCCGATCCCCCAGCGTCGGTCGGGTCGCGAACCGCCCGATCAGCGCACGGACATCGTCGATCGGGATCGACCGTTTCAACCCTTTTTCGGGTTTTTCGGGATCGACCGGCGGACGCGACAGCACGCGGAAATCCGGGTGATTGCCCTTGTCGAACAATTGCGCCGCCGTTCCGCGCGGATGCGCGGCGGGGGACAGCACGCCCTCACCCTCTTCCTGTGCGGCCAGCAACCGGCCCGCTGCCTCGACCGCGAAGCTTGCCTTGCCGACCCCCTCCGGTCCCGCGAACAGCCAGCAATGGTGGAGCGATCCGCCGCGCGCCGCCTGATAGAAAGCCTGGTGCGCGGCACTGTTGCCGACGATTGACGTCATGGCAGCAGATCGGAGAGATCGACCACCAGCGCATTCGTGACGCTGTCTGGATCGCCGCTTGCATCGATCCGGCGCACCCGGTCGCCCTCGGTGTCGGCGATCCGAGCGAAGATCGCCGACACCTGCGCGTGAAAGTCGCTCGCGCGCATCCCGAACCGGTCGGTGGCGTCCCCGTCGCGCGCGCCGGCGCGCGCCGCGCCTGCCTCTGGTGACAATTCGAGGAAATAGGTGCGGTCCGGCAACAACCCCTTCGATCCGAACCCGTGCAGCGCCAGGATTGCGGCGTCGTCGATCCCCTGCGCCCCCTGATAAGCGCGCGTCGAATCGATGTAGCGGTCGCAGATCACCCAGCTTCCCGCCTCGACCGCGGGGCGGATCAGGCGCTCGACATGATCCGCACGCGCGGCGGCGAACAGCAAGGCTTCGGCATGTGGGCTCCACCGCGCGACATCGCCCTGCATCAACAGGCTGCGGATCGCCTCCGCGCCGTCGCTGCCGCCGGGCTCACGGGTGACGACGACATGGACGCCGCGTTCCTCCAGCGCGGCGGCGAGGCGGCGGACCTGCGTCGATTTGCCCGCCCCCTCCCCGCCTTCGAGCGAGATGAATGTGCCGCGCACCGCCGGGTCGATCAGGCGAACAGCGCCATCAGTCCGGCCCAGGCGCGCCCGAAGAATCCGGCTTCCTCGACCGCGGCTTCGGCGACCAGCGGCATCGTCTGCGGCGCCATGCCCGGCATGGTGACGACCAGGTCCGCGACATGCTGCCCGGCAGCGATCGGCGCCTTGATCGGGCCGGAATAGACGACCTTCGCCTCCATCTCAGGCGAAGCGCCCGCGGGGATGGTGACGGTCAGGTTCTTGGGCGCGACCAGTCCGACTTCGGAAGCCGAACCCAGTTGCACCTCGGCAGTCGTCACCCGCTTGCCCTGCGACACCACCGGACGCGCGCGCCACGCGCCGAAGCCCCATTCCATGAAGCGCACCGATTCCTCGGCACGCCCGCCATAGCTGTCGAGGCCCGCGACGACCATCACCAGACGGCGGCCGTCGCGCTCGGCTGATCCGGTGAAGCCGTAACCGGCCTCGTTGGTGTGTCCGGTCTTCAACCCGTCCGCACCGTTGACGCGGCCCAGCAGCGGGTCGCGATTGGGCTGAGTGATCGGCGAACCGCCCATCGTCTCGCCAAACGTGAATTCGCGCTTGGGATAGAAGCGCTTGTAGAGGTCGGGGAAATTGGTGACCGTCGCCGCCGCCAGCTTCGCCAGGTCGCGCGCGGTGACATAGGTGCAGCCTTCGTCCGGCCATCCGTTCGAATTGCAGAAATTGCTATTGGCGAGGCCAATTTCCTTGGCCTTCGCATTCATCAGCCCGGCAAATGCTTCTTCGGTGCCCGCAATCCCCTCGGCCAGCACCACCGATGCGTCGTTGCCCGACACGACCACCACCCCGTCGAGCAGATCGGCGACGGTCACTTCCTGATTGGGCGACAGGAACATGGTCGAACCCGCGCTCGGACCATGCCAGCGCTGCCAGGTTTCGGGCCGCACGCGCAGCCGCTGGTCGAGCTTCAACTCGCCCTTCTTGATCAGGTCGAACGCGACATAAGCAGTCATCATCTTCGCCATCGACGCGGGCGGCATCCGCCGGTCGGCATCCTTGACGAACAACTCCGCGCCGGATGACAGATCGATCATATAGGCGACCGGCGCCCCGCCCTGAAACGACGGTGCCTGCGCCGCGATCGGAGTGGCGAGAAGGGCGGTCAGGGCGAGAGCGGGGGCAATCTTACGCATCGAATATGTATCCGGTCTTCAATGGGTTACAGAAAGAGTTTCGAGTTCAGTTCGAACGGATGATCGCGGCATCGCGATATCCCGCGGCGGCGGCTTTCGCCCGCGCGGCATCGGCCTCGGCACGGGTCGCGAACGGTCCCATCCGCACGCGGGTAAGCGCACCCGTCGCATCGGTAAAGCCGCCCAGTCGATCGGCGAGCGATTTGGCGTTGGCGGCGTTGGAAAAGGTGCCGACCTGAACCACGAACCTGCCCGTGCGGAGTGCGCTGGCGCTGGCAGCAGGCACTGGCGCGGCGGCAGGTTTCGGCTTTGGTGCGGGAGCAGCAGGTGCGGGCGATGGCATCGGCGTCGGGCGCGGTGCCGGAGTGGTGGGCGCAGGGGGCACGCTCGCCACTGTCGTCGCTGCGGGAACTTGCGGCAGTTGCGCGCGAAGCCCCTTCAACAACGCTTCCGGCGCGTCGAGGCGAGTCGGCGCCGCACCGCCCGCCGCCAGCGCCGCTTCGTCCTGCGCGGTCGGCGCCATCGCGCGCACCCGAACCGGTACAGGCCGCGAAAGGTCCAGCCCCAGCTGGCTTGCCGCCGCCGGGGACAGCGCGACGACCGATCCGGTCGGCAGCGCCGCCTGCTCCACGATCGCGACCAGAATCGTCTTGCCGCTGTCGATCGCCGTCACTTCGACGAAATCGCCCGCGTTCAGCGTCGAATGCGCGGCATAGGCGGTGAACCGCGCGGGCACCGGCCCGTCATGCGCAACCGCATAGCCAACCTGATCGACCCGCACCTCGCCCGGCTGCAATTGCGACGACCCGCTCGGCGTGCCCTCGGGCGCCGTTGGCACCTCCTGTGGTGCAGCGCCCCCCAGCGCGAGTGCCGCCAACGGCAGCAGGACCAACTCAGCGCGCGATCTCATCCGCCAGCAACCCCACCGATAGAGCGTAGAAATTGGAACAATTATAATCGAGGATGACGCGGTAATTGCCGGTCAACAGATAGGCGGTCTGGCCCGGCCCGTCGGGCTCGATCAGCGACGCCATCACATTGTCCCCCAGCGTGCGCCCCTGCGGCGTAATGCCCAGCGCGCGCCATTCGGCCATCGTTCGCCACTGGCTGTGCCGTTCGAACACGCGCGGGCACCGTGGCGACACCATGCGCGTCGTCAGCTCGCTGCGGTTGAAGCCGCCCGGCACGCGCACCGGCACGCCCCAAGGCTCACCCGAGCGCCAGCCCGAAAACACGAAATAATTGGCGATCGACGCCAGCGCATCGGCCTCGCTGCTCCAGATATCGGCAACACCATCGCCATCGCCATCGACGGCCAGCCGCAGATAGACCGAGGGCAGGAATTGCGGATGCCCGGTTGCCCCGGCCCAGCTTCCCACCAGACGCGACCGCGGGATGCCGCGATCCATCGCTTTCAGCACCGCGATAAATTCGCCCGAAAACAGTTCGCGACGACGGCCTTCATAGGCCAGGCTGGCCAGCGACCGCGCGAGATCGAAATCGCCGCGCACCGCGCCGTAATTGGTCTCATGTCCCCAGATCGCGACCATTACCTGCGTCGGCACGCCGGTTTGCTCCGAAATCCGGTACAGCGTCGGACGCACCCGTTGATAGGCGTTGCGTCCGCGATTGATCCGCGACGCATCGACATGCCGCGCCTTGTAGGGAGCAAAGGGCGGGATCGCGCTCGACCCCGGCGCACCGCCCGGCTGGGCACGATCCAGTTCGACCACGCGCGGGTTATAGGTCAGCGTCGGCACGACCGCATCGATCGTCCGCTGGCTGACCCCCTGACGCCGCGCCTCGGCGGACAAGGTCCGCATATAGGATTCAAAACTCGCCCCATCCTGCGCGAACGCGGCAGAGGAGGGACAAATGGCTGCAAGCGCAAACGCGAAGAGGCCTAGCCCCGCTCGCCGCGCATTTCCGAACACTACCCGCATGTTCGTTGTTATGCACAGCGCGAGGGGCAGGCGAAACCCCCGCCGACACATTTGCTTGCAAGAAACCCTCCGATCGCCCTATTCGCGCGCTCAAGCGGACAGGTGGCCGAGTGGTTGAAGGCAGCGGTCTTGAAAACCGCCGTGGGTTTTGACCCTTTGCGAGGGGGGCCAGCGATAAAGGGTGCAGTTACGATTGCTCAGGGGTTGGTTTGGGATGGCTAACGAGTGCGGCACCGCCGCCATCTAGCAAATTTCTAGCCATGCCGCTGAGTCGGTATGGAAGCGTGGCCGAGTGGTTGAAGGCTCCAGTCTTGAAAACTGGCATACGGGCAACTGTATCGTGGGTTCGAATCCCACCGCTTCCGCCAAACCAAAACCCATGACATGATCGCCCGGTGAGTGGACATCTGTGACGAAGCTAGATTGGACGAGAGCCGGAATAAGATCGTCTGACCCAGGGCGAGTCGTCGATGTTGGTGACTATGGCATTTTGCCTGATCGACTGGCAGGCCGAAAGGGCGATCCAATAGTCCGAAAGAAGAAGGTCAAGAACAAGAAGAAAGCCAGGAAACCAATCGTCGCTAGCAACATGCCAAAATCCGAGGCCGTGCCTGCCTCAAAACATAAGAAGCCGCCAAAAGCAGCCGGAACGCGCAAGAAAAAATCTCAGAACGAAAAACCGCGAGGTGGGCTCACTATCCCTGAGATGATTTCGCGAGCTAAGAACAAGGTGGAGCGGCTGCTGTCAGAAATCCAAAGAGAAGAGCGCAAGCTGACTAGTCTGCGTGATCAACTCAGATCAGCAGAACGCCAATTGCAGGCTGCACAGGATATGCCTCGGCGATCGGCAATCGGAAGGGCGCTCCATGACGCTCAACGCCGCGCGGCAAATGGCAACGCTCCACACCCGAAGGTGTAGGGCGCTGGGAGCACCAAAGCGGAAACGAGTGCCCGTCTCCCTGCTGTTGGGCTTATATTTTGAAAAAGGGGGTCGGTAATCGCGCTCACCCCCGCCCGATCAGCCTCTGCGCAATCTGGTCCGCGACCTCGCTCTCGGGCGCGCCGGAGCGGTCGCTTTCGTCCCATACTTCGACCAGGCGGTCGGGGATGCGGGCGATGCGGCTTTCGACTTCGGCGCGGTCGCCCTTGCCGAGATATTCCAGCCCGACATTGATGATGCCGCCCGCGTTGATGACGTAATCGGGGGCATAGAGGATGCCGCGCTCGTGCAGGCGCTGGCCGTCGGCGCGGGTTGCGAGCTGGTTGTTGGCGCCGCCTGCGACCGCCTGGCATTTCAGCGCCGCGATCGTGCTTTCGGTCAGCACCGCGCCCAATGCGTTGGGGCTGACGATGTCGGCTTCGATGCCCAGGATTTCGGTCGGATCGGCGGTTTCCGCGCCGAGTTCGGCGGCGAACTTCGCTACCCGGTTCTGATCGACGTCGGCGATCGTCAGCCGCGCGCCGTCCTTGGCCAGCAGCTTGGCGAGCCCACCACCGACGCTGCCGATGCCCTGGATCGCGACGTGCACGCCCTTCATGTCGTCGGCACCCAGCGCGCGCTTGGCCGCTGCCTTGACGCCCAGATAGATGCCCATCGCGGTGAACGGTCCCGGATCGCCGCCCGCGCTGCCCTCGCCCACCGGCAGGCCGCTGACGTGGCGAGTCTGGGTCGCGACCACCTGCATCCGCGCCTCGGACATGCCGACATCCTCTGCGGTCACATAGCGTCCGCCGAGCGACTCAACCGCACGGCCGAACGCTTCGAGCTGCGCGGTGGTGATGACATCGCCGGGATTGGCCGCCAGCACGACGCCTTTGCCCCCGCCCAGCGGCAGGTCGGCCATCGCGTTTTTGAAGCTCATTCCGCGCGACAGCCGCAGCGCGTCGGTGATCGCGCGATCGGTATTGCCGTAATGCCAGAAGCGCACGCCGCCCGCCGCCGGACCCAGATGGGTCGAATGCACCGCGATTACCGCCTGCAACCCCGAATCGGGATCGGTGAACAGGTGGATGCCTTCGTGATCGTCGAAGTCGGCAAAGCCCCAATTGGTCAGCACGCGCTCAAAATCCCCTCATGCTGGCCCGGTTTATCGGATCGCTTGGGGAACGCCTGACTGGATCGCCGGGTGGACGCAGCTAGCCGGTGCCGGGATCGGCAAGAAATGGGGCGACCGACGGGACTTGAACCCGCAACTTCCGGCATCACAAGCCGACGCTCTAACCAATTGAACTACGGTCGCCGTGGAACCGCGCGATTAGCGGTTCGGTGGGCTGGCGGCAAGCATATCGGCGGCTTTGCGAACAAACGCAAGATGCGTTCGTGCGAGCGGTGTCACGGATATGTAACGTGCGTGGGCAAGGGCGCGGGTGGAACGAAATGCCGCGAACGGGCATGAAGGAACGATGGCTAATATCCGACAAATCGACGCGCCTGCGAATCTGGGATCGGGATGGCCGATCGAACCGGTGATCGCGCGGCTGGTTGGGCAACCGGGCGTTCAGCGCGTGCCGTCGCCAAAGCTCGATCTGTTTATCCAGCGCGGCTTTTTGGACGACGCCATGTGCGCCGATCTGATCGCGATGATCGACGCGCGACGCCGCCCGTCGACGGTGTCAGACTATAATGGCGATGCGGCGTTTCGGACGAGCGAGACGTGCGATCTCGACAGCGCCGACCCGCTTGTCGCGCGGCTCGATGCGATGCTCCACGCGTTCATCGGCCTAGACCCCGCGCATGGCGAACCGGTCCAGGGCCAGCGCTATGCCGTCGGCCAGGAGTTCAAAGCCCACACCGATTATTTCGAACCGTCGGGCGTCGATTTCCACCGCTTCTGTTCGGAATCGGGCAATCGCACCTGGACGGTCATGGTATATCTGAACGAGCCCGATGCAGGCGGCGCGACCCGGTTCAAGGCGATCGGCAAGACGGTGCAGCCAGAGGCGGGGAAGCTGCTCGCCTGGAGCAATTTGCGGGCGAACGGAACGCCCAATCCCGCAACCCTCCACCACGGCATGAAGGTCCGCGGCGGCACCAAATACGTCATCACCAAATGGTTTCGGGAACGTGCCTGGGACTGGCGCAACGGCGCATGACATATGCACCCATCGACCATGAAAAGGCGCGTCATCCTGACCGGAAGACGAGCCTTTTCATGGTGGGCGCGACAGGGATTGAACCTGTGACCCCACCCGTGTGAAGGGTGTGCTCTACCGCTGAGCTACGCGCCCACGAGGCCGACGTCGCCGTCGGTCGGGATGCGAGGCTCTAGGCAAGGCGCGGGGGCTTGTCCAGTCCCTCCCCACCCCTCAGGTCAAAATCAGTTGACGGCGTCCTTCAGGCCCTTGCCGGCCTTGAACTTCGGCTGGGTCGATGCCTTGATCGTCATCGGTTCGCCGGTGCGCGGGTTGCGGCCCGTCGATGCCTTGCGCTTCGACACCGAAAACGTACCGAATCCGACCAGACGCACTTCGTCGCCCTTTTTCAGCGCGCCGGTGACCGAATCGAACACCGCCTCGACCGCCTTGGATGCATCCCCCTTGCTCAGCCCGGCGTGATCCGCAACCTGGCTGATAAGCTCTTGCTTGTTCATATCCCTCTGAACCCCTGTTCTGAAAAAGCAGAAATCTGTTTTGAGACTCGCGACGCATTAGCGTCGGTGGGGCAGTAAGGCCGGTGATTCGCGCGGAGTCAAAGCATTTCGGGCGGATCACCAGCAGGATGCGGGACAAAAGCGCTGCGAAATCAGTGGCGAACCGCCTCTCCAATACCGGGAACGACATGCGGCGGTTGCGCCGCCAAGTCGTCGGCCTCGCTCCATTCGATCGCCTCCAATGCGCCGGTCAGGGCCAGACGCAGCACTTCATCGACATGCGACACGGGAATGATTTCAAGCCCTTCGCGGATGTTCTTCGGAATCTCCGCCAGGTCCTTTTCGTTCTCTGCCGGGATCAGCACCGTCTTGATGCCGCCGCGCAGCGCCGCGAGCAGCTTCTCCTTCAAGCCCCCGATCGGCAGCACGCGACCGCGCAGAGTCACCTCGCCGGTCATCGCGATATCCTTGCGCACCGGCACCCCGGTCAGCGTCGATACGATCGAGGTGACGAGGCCGATACCCGCCGACGGACCGTCCTTGGGCACCGCACCTTCGGGCAAGTGGACGTGAATGTCCTTGCGGTTGAAGATCGACGGCTTGATCCCGTAGCTGGGGCTGCGCGCGCGAACGAAGCTGAACGCAGCCTCGACCGATTCCTTCATCACATCGCCCAGCTTGCCGGTGGTCTTGATGACCCCGCGGCCCGGCACGGTAACGCTTTCGATGGTCAGCAATTCGCCGCCGACTTCGGTCCAGGCGAGGCCCGTGACCGCGCCGATCTGATGCTCTTCCTCGCCGATCCCGAAGCGGTATTTGCGCACGCCTGCGAACTCGTGAAGGTTGTCGGGCGTCACGGTGACGCTGTCGGCCTTCTTCTCGAGAATGCGCCGCAACGCCTTGCGCGCCAGCTTGGCGATCTCGCGTTCGAGCGTGCGGACGCCTGCTTCACGGGTGTAATAGCGGATCAGGTCGCGCAGCGCCTGCGGCTCGAGCGTGAACTCGCCGTCCTTCAACCCATGCGCCTCGATCTGCTTTTCGATCAGATGGCGCTCGGCGATCTCGACTTTCTCGTCCTCGGTATAGCCTTCGAGCCGGATGATCTCCATCCGGTCGAGCAATGGCTGAGGAAGGTTCAACGTGTTCGCGGTGCACACGAACATCACGTCCGACAGATCGATGTCGATTTCGAGATAATGGTCGTTGAACTTGTTGTTCTGTTCGGGATCGAGCACCTCGAGCAGCGCCGACGCCGGATCGCCGCGGAAATCCTGGCCCAACTTGTCGATCTCATCGAGCAGGAACAGCGGATTGCTCGCCCCCGCCTTTTTCAGGTTGGTGACGATCTTGCCCGGCAGCGAGCCGATATAGGTGCGGCGGTGGCCGCGGATTTCGGCCTCGTCGCGCACGCCGCCGAGCGACTGGCGAATGAACTCGCGCCCAGTCGCCTTGGCGATCGATTTGCCCAGCGACGTCTTGCCGACGCCGGGCGGGCCGACCAGGCACAGGATCGGGCCTTTCAGCTTGTTGGTGCGCGCCTGGACCGCCAGATATTCGACGATCCGGTCCTTGACCTTTTCAAGCGCATAATGATCCTCGTCGAGCACGGCCTGCGCGGTTTCGAGGTCTTTCTTGAGCTTCGACTTCTTGCCCCAGGGCAGGCCCAGCAGCACGTCGAGATAATTGCGCACCACCGTCGCTTCGGCCGACATCGGCGCCATCGTCTTGAGCTTCTTCAGCTCCGCAGTCGCCTTGGTGCGCGCTTCCTTCGACAGTTTGAGAGTCGCGATCTTCTGGGTCAGTTCGGCGACCTCGTCGCCCTCGCCTTCCTCGCCCTCATTGCCGAGTTCGCGCTGGATCGCCTTCAACTGCTCGTTGAGATAATAT
>Ga0172374_1001684_pt1 | contig 14594 bp, 13 predicted proteins | sample LakKiv3m_FD_114536 | JGI IMG/M metagenome (GOLD analysis project Ga0172374, IMG submission 114536) | Freshwater microbial communities from Kabuno Bay, South-Kivu, Congo - kab_092012_10.3m | ecosystem: Environmental > Aquatic > Freshwater > Lake | place: Democratic Republic of the Congo... | reverse complement strand
TTACCTATGACCGACAAGATCAAAGCCTCTGCCATCATAAGCATCATTGGAACACTCATCACCGTAGGCACGGTTGTCTTCGGCGGCGGAACACTCTATCAACGTGTATCCGCCAATGAAACGAGACTTGTTCACATAGAGGCCGAAGGCAGTGCGTCGTTTAATGAACACAGGGCGCTTGATGACGAGCGCGAACGCGCACTTGCTGCCAGAGTTGCCAGACTTGAGACTGCTATTGAAAACATTTCCGAACTTCGTGCCGACATTCGAGAGATTAAAACTGAACTCAAGAACAGGGGTGCGATGAAGTAACAACTAACAACCTATGAACATCATCGGATCAATCTGGGTCAAGCTCGGATGTTACCTGCTCCTTGCGGCAATCGCTCCAATCGCGGCGTTCCTTGGGGATTTCTTTGGCGCATGGAAAGAAGACCACACTGTTCAATTGGTTGTGCCGGCGTGGGTGTGGGTTTATCAGGCGGTTCTCGGCCTGAGCAACATGGCGCTGGTGCTGCGCACGTTTCTCGATTCCTCCTACGCCCGGCATGTGGACGCCGGGAAGGAGACAGATGCACCGTCCACCGACACAAACACCAGACCCAAAGAAACACCATGAAGAAACTCATCAGTCCAATCCTCGCGGCGATCATCCTTGTGGGATGCACCACTCCCATCAGCGACGCCACGCTCAACCGGATTCAGATTGCCGCACAAGGCGCGGCGGCCGTTGGGGTTGCCGCCAGCCTGATTGCGGCCCCGGCTACCAAACCAATCATCCTCGAAATCCAGAGTGATCTGGACGTGCTGGCGTCATCTCCGTCGCCGACCTCGGCGCAACTCGTGGCCATCGTGGCAGGCCGTCTTCCGCTGGGAGACAAGGCGCAATACGTGTATGGGGCGCTGGTGCTGTGGGGAGTGACAGAAGGATTCTGGGTCGCCCCGAATTCCGCAGAAGCCGTGCGGATGGCAGCGCGAGGATTCAGCCTTGGCATCACGCAGGGAATCTCGGCCACAAACATCAAGTCTGGTTACACGCTGGCCGCTTTGGAAAAGGGTGTTTCTCCGCCCGCGCCAACGAAGAAGAACATCAAGAAGGTCTGAGACTCTGCGCCCCCCGGACGTTTTCGGTTCGGCACTCGCTCCGTTGAACCGCGTGTTTCCGTCCGGGCGGGCGCTGCTCTGAGCGTCAGAGCCGGGTCACTAAAAGGCCCGGCTTTTTTGATTGCACGTTCGGATTAACGACTCCACCCAAGGCCATCTCGTTCCAGCATTCCATCGCGATGTAGTAGGTGATGGCGTCGAAGATGTGCTTGTGCTCCGAGGATCGATCAATGATGGCACGTTTCCCCTTCTTCAAGCTGTCGAACATCTCGATGGTCTTCGGGCATTTTGCGGCGGACACGTAGATGCGATCTTCAAACAGCAGCCGGCGCATCAGATCCACGCGCTGAGTCACGCTGCCCTGCCCCTTGATCGCCGCCCGCAGCCGGAACACGCCGCCGCTCATCTTGAAGACGCTGGCGTGTTCGTAGGAATCGGCAATCATGGAATACTTGCCGAAGGAGGAATTGTCCGACCAGTCGTGCCAGAGGAGTTTTCGACCGACCAGCTTTTCCCAAAACGCCTGTTTCTCCAGCAGTTCGGAAACGATGTCCTCCAGCTTGACGGTTTCACCAAGGATGACCAGTTCGTCGATGATCTTGAATCCCGGCTTGATGATCTTGTTGTCGAATTCCAGCGGAACCTTTTCGATGAATCCCACCGCGTTGTTGACGCTGCCCAAGTCCCAGCCCCGTCCGAGTTCGATGCAGCTTTCCTCCGGGACCATGAACTCGTCCGGCTCCGGTTTGAACATCGCCGGGCGCTGGCCGACAATGTGAATGGACGGCTTCCAGACCTCCATGAAGATGCCGTCGCCGCTGGCCTTCTTCCAGATGCCCCGGTAATACCGGTCGAACAGATCCTTGTTGTGCGCGTACTTGGCCCGCTGCTGCGCCTTCTTCTCCTCGCTCAAGTAGGGATTGTCGTCGATTCCGACCTCCACCACGTCCAGCTTCTTTTGCAGCGCACGCAGGGAGGCAATCATGTCGGCCCTATCCCGCCCCACCATGTCCACAAGCTGAAGCTTTTCCTCGGTGTCCTTGTCGATGTTCTCGAAATCCACGGTGCGGAACCAGTACCAAAGCTGCCAGATCCATGAATCCTCGCCTTCATCGCTGGGGTTGGTTTCGCAGAGCAGGAGATATTTGTCGTCCGTGCGCCCGCGAAAGCATTCCTGAATCGCATCGAAGGAACTGCGCCGTTTGAAGTTGGAAAGCTCGGTCCAGTGAATCAGCGAGAACTCCTTGCCCTTGAACTTGTCCTCGACCATGCGCTCGTCCGAAAGCGAGTCCAGCACGAACCGGGAAGGCTTGCCCTCTCCGCGCTGCGCCATTTCCCGGTTGGTTGTCTCGAAGTACCAGCGGTGCGTGACCGGCTCCATGCGCGGCTCGGTGACGTATTCAAAGCCGAAGCCGCCCTTGATCCACTCAGGGATGGTGCGCTCGATGAGATGCTGCCACGCCCCGGCGTTGAGGTTTTGATCGACGGTCTTGCCCAGCATCATGCCGTAGGCTCCGGGGGTGTTCCAGAGGTGCCAGCAATCGGCGTGGAGGCAGCCCCAGGTCTTTGAACTCAGGCGCGGCCCGGTGATGAGCCGGTAGTATTTGCCGGGTGGATGCGTGATGATCTGCGCCTGCTTGGGCGAGATGATCGGGGACCAAGGTTTTGTGGGTGTAACGATAGTGGCCACAATAAGTCCACAATTTGATTGACGGCGAATGGCTTTTTGGCAAGACAATTCCGCGTATGAAAGACTCTGCCAATGCTTCCGAACTGGATCTCGGGGTGATGCCCAATGAGAACATCGAGCCGTGTTGCGCTCCAAAATCAGTCAAGGGCGAGGAAAAAAAGCCGTCCTATCCCAGCGTGCGGTTCTCTGACGAACAGGTGGATCGGTTCGTGGAAAAGTTCGGCCAGCCGGAGATGGACGAGGAATGGACCGTCACCGTCAAGCTGCGCGTCAACGGCTTCACCAACCAGAAGTACGACAAGTCCATCAGCCTCGACATGCTCTCCATCATCGGGGACGCGGTGGAGGAGGAGGGTGAAGCCGACGACGGCGGCATGGAGGGTGACACCGAGGGCGAGATGATGTCCAAGCAGGACATGGTGAAGCGGATGAAGAAAGGGAAGTGACCGATGGCCAAGAAAGCGAAGGAATCACCGCCGGTTGAACCCACGACCACGGCGGAGAACAAGACCAAGCTGACGGAGAAGATCGGCATCTCCCCGGACAGACTGCGGAAACTCTTCGACAAGGAGCCATCGCAGCAGGACGACAAGACCAAGGCGTTAGTGGACCTGATCCGCTCGCGCATCAAGGACGGACGGATGCGTTCCCTGCGCAACTGGAAGACCTACGCCGCGATTGACGCCGCGTTCAACGTGCCCTTCTCGCAGATCGCCCCAACCATCGCCCAGAAACTCGGATCGCCCACGGCCTTCAAGTCAGCGGAAGACCTCATCGGCGAGTTGAAGAACTGGGACGTGAGCAAGACGCTGCTGTTCAATGAACAGTTGGTCGATGGCAAGGTGGTGGACGTGCTCGATCCGACGCCGCTGTTCGAGGTGACAATTCCGCTGGTCGCGGCCTACACCAAGGCGCGGGCATCGAAGCTGTTCAACGACCGGAACTCAATGCCGCTGTTCACCTACGATCCGGTGTGGAGCACGGCGGAGAACCGCGTCCTCGGCGAGTGCATCACGCAGATCATGTCGAAGATGACCTCGCAGTATGGGTATCAATCCACGCTGCGAAGTGCCATCATGCACGCGCTGAAGTATTCCTACGCGATGATTTTCCCGAAGGAGTCGTGGCACTATGAAACCGACGAAGACACCGAGGGAGACGTGTTTAACGCCAAGGAGGGGTTGCGTTACAGTATTCCGCACCCAACTCGCTGCGCTTTTGACCCGATGTTCTCTCCTTCGAGCATCAACACGGACACCGGCTGCGAATGGTCGCTCTACTGGGACATCAAGCGTTACGGGGAAGTGACCGGGCCGTCGTCCTTGTATTGGAACAAGGAGCGAATCACATACGGGATCAACTGGTTTGACCCGGCGGTCAGCGGTGCATCGAACTACTTCGCCGAATACTGGCCGACCACGATGACGCCGCCGGTGGCGCTGGATGCGTGGAAGATGATGAACGAGAACGACCGCATCGCGCACGCAGCGAGGTTTTACGCGGCGCAGTCCGACAAGGACAAGGCGGTGTTCGAGACGACGCTGTTCATGAAGCTGCGTCCGAGCGACTGGGGACTCGGCGACTGGAAGCACAACGTCTGGTTCCGGTTCGTGGTGCTCAACGATGACGCGGTGGTGTGGGCGGAGCCGATTCCGTTCAACCCGAACCTGTTCATCGGCTACGATTCCGACGACGGCATGGCGGAAAACCCGTCGTTATCGCTGGAAGTGCTGCCGTGGCAGCACTTGACCAGCAACATCCTGCGCCAGCACATCACGACCGTCCGGCAGAATCTCCTGAAGGTGATTGCATACGATCCGAACCAGATCGAGAAGTCGGACCTGAACGCGATCAACGGGCGGCAGATTCAAAGCATGTTCTGGCTGCCGGTGGATCAGCGCAAGTCGATGGCGGAACAGAACCAGATCGAGAACGCCTTCAAGCGCATCGAGTTTGGCCAGCAGGACACGGTACAGATCCTCACCGTGCTCAACAACATGTTCAACCTGATGGAGCGGGCCTTGGCGATGAGCGCACAGGAGGTTGGTTCCATCTCCGGGCACGTCCAGACCGCCGAGGAAATCCGCAGCGTCTCGCAGAACACCAGCAACCGGGCGCAGTTCACTGGGAGCTACGTGGACGACTTCATCGACGCTTGGAAGAAGCAGCTTTGGGAGGCGACGAAATGGTTCATGGACGAAGAATTCGCCGTCGAAGTCACCGAGACGCCGCAGGAACTCACGGACAAACTCTCCAAGGAACTCGGCTTCAAGTTTGGCGATGCCTACGACGGCAAGGTCAAGGTGCAAGGTGAGAAGTCGAAGATCGTCGTGGAAGGATTCCTCTCCCAGCGCGAGAACCTGACCCGGCAGAACTATCCGCAGATCGCACAGGTGATGTTGCAGGCGGTGGATCGCGTGGCGCAGTCGCCGCTGCTCTCGGAACGGCTCGGGCCGGAATGGATCGCCGCCGCCTATGAACGGGCCTTTGAATATCTCGGGGCACCGAAGGATTTCGAGCTTCGCATCCCGCAGAACAACACCACGCTGGCGATGATGAAGCAGGTGCAGGCGCAGTTGAACGAGGCAGCGAAGCAGATCGCGGAAGCCGCCGCGCAGCAGGCACAGGCCGGGGTGGGTGGAGCCTTGCAGCAGACGCAGCAGGCCGTGGTGGAGCAGGCGAAGATGAACCAGACGCAGGCGGAGGAAATCGCCAAGCTCAACGAAGCGGTGGGGAACATCGTGCAGATGTTGCAATCGCCGCCCGCGCCGGAGCCGCCGCCCGTGAATCCGATGGAGCAGCAACCGCTTCCAGTAGGAATGGAATGAGATACACAAACCTTCAGTTGAAATGGCTGTTCGGTTTGTTCGCAGCCAACGCGATAATTAACATCGCGGCATGGAACGCACCAGCATCCTTAAATGCAGTGGTGTGCATGTATCTGATTTTGGTGATTCGATTTGTTCAACTAAAAACACAGGAGCGATAACATGAGACTGAAACAAGTAGAAGGAACAGAGCAGGCAGACGAACTTCTGAAGGAGGGCTGGAGCGTGCTGACCGTGCTGAAGCAGAAACAATCCAACAACGAGATACCGGTGTTCGTGCTGCAAAAGTGCGGGCAGGTTTATACCGAGGAGATTCCGGCCTTTGCGCACGTCCAGACCGCCGAGGGAATCAAGATTGACACACGCATCGAAGCGGGATGGAAGGCTATTGAAGCTCGGAATGTCCTGCTGAACATCTATCCGTTACTGAGTGAGGCACGAAACAATCCATCGTGCCACATTGCAGTGAAGGTGGAGATTGAGAAGGCTATTTCTAGGATTTCGGATTATTTCAAAACGCTCAAATGACTCATATTCTAAAACCACTTTCCGAGTCGGACAAGGAGGCGTTGGAGAAGCTGTTCTCTTCGCCGGGATACCCGGTACTCCTGCGCGTGCTGGGCACGCACCGGGACATTGCCCTGATGGAAGGGGCGAAGCTGTTCATATCCAAGTTCCCGAAGGAGAAGGCGTCGGCGGAGCAATGCTTTGACGTGGCGCGTTCCTTTGAAAGCACGCTGGAAATTTTGCAGAAGACCACGAAACCCGAAACACACGTCCAATTGGAGATCCAATCATGAGCGAAGCGACCCAAACCCCGCCGCCGGCTGCGCCGAACACAGGCACACAACCGGACAACAAAACGACCACACCACCCGCGCCCGCCGATGGCATTAGCAAGTTCATCACCCTGATGAAGCAAGGCTCCGAGGCGGCGGAAACCAAACCGAAGGAAGCGAAGCCCGAGGAGAATAAAACGGAGACTCCCGCGCCGGAGGATAAGACGGAGAAGACCGAGACTCCGCCGGAGAAACCACCGAAGAAGGAAGGTGAGGAGAAGCCAACCGCCGCGCCGAAGAAGAAGGTGATCAAGTCGAACAAGTTCGACGGCGTGGTCGATCCGCTGGAACTGGCCAAGACCACAGCCAAGGAAACCGGCAAGGCGCTTGGCAAGGAGATTGCCGAGGCGATGAAGGAGAAACACGCCGCCGCGCCGACGGAGGAAGTCGAACTCAACAAGGAGGAGAAGCGTCAGCTTCGCGTCCTGTCCAAGCTCGAAGAAACCAACCCGGAGGAATACAAGGGCATCGGCACGCGGTTCAAGAAGGCGGTGAACGAAATCGCCCGGCTGGATGAATCCCGCGAGGAGTGGTCCGCCAAGAACGATGCCGAGGACTGGGACGAGTATCGCCGCAATGAGCATGAGAAGATTCTCGAACGCAACAAGGTGATTTGGGACGACGGTGATTTCGAGGACGCCCGGCTGGCGCTGGCAACGGAGCCGCTGGCCAAGGAACTCAAGGAAGCCAAGCAGAAGCTTTCGCAGTACGAGTCCAAGACCGCCGCCGAGGAAGTGAAGCCAAAGGCCGAAGCTGCCGCCGTGGCGTCGGCGGTGGAACTCGGGCGCGAGCTTGTCGGGGATTCCGCCAAGGATCTCATTGGCGATGGATTCAAGATGAACAAGGAGAACCGGGAGAAGCTGATGGAGTCCGATCCAGTGGCCGCGCCGATCATCGTGGATGCAATGGGGCGGGTAGCCTCCTTCTCCGCTGCGGTGGAAGAAGTCTGGCACGGCACCGCGAACAAGGAAGTCACGAATCACATCGCGGGTTATTGCTTGCAGTTGGAGCGGAAGATTCTCTCCATGCCCGCCGATCAGCGGGTCATGGGCGGACGCCGGTTCTCCCCGTTGGACGCCTACTACAAACTCAAGCCGGACGAGCGGGCGGATTACTGGACGATTGACCCGGATTTCGTGCGCTCCGCCTTCAAGGATGACGTGCTGGAACGCGCCCGCCCGGCAATTGACGCGGAGCGCAAGCGTTTCGAGGCATGGGAGAAGCGCAACGGAAAGGTTCCGGCTGCGGCAGCCAAGGCCGACGAGAAACCGGCGGCTCCGGCGCAACCCGCCAAGCCGGTGAGTCCTTCCACGGGCGCTCCGGGAACACCTCCTCCGGCCAGCAACAACAAGCCCGCCACGGAAACCGGCGGAAAATTCTTCAATTTCCTGCGGCAAGGCTCGGCAGTGGCCGGATAGGAAGACATCAAATCTTGTTGGGCGGCAATGGGAAGTTACCAACCTGTTGCCGCCTTTTCGTTTTCAGCGCCGGGTTCTTTGTAAGTGCGCGGCTCGTAATAGGATCGCGTTTGAAGTTGAACATCAACCTAAGACGACGATATGAGCACCAGCGCAATTTGGTCCAAATGTGTTCCCGCCCTTCGGACGGACATCCAGCGTTGCGGCAGCCTGACGGTCTGCAACGCAGTCATCCCCAACCCGTCCGAACTGGACGGCATCTTCATGGATACCGGCGAGTATCGGCTGATGAACGCGGCCTTCGCCTACCGCATGGAGTTGAAGGCGGCGGGGGCGGAGTTCTCACCGTTCCAGAAGTTCATCGAGGCCAACACCAAGCCGCGCAAGGTGAACCTGATCGATGACTCGGTGCCGGGCCTGCCGCAGATCAGGCCGTATTTCTCGGCGCTGCGCTACGACATCATCACCAACGAGGACTGGAAGGCGACGGAGGGCGCGGCCTGCGATTCGGATGGAACTCCGAATCCGGCGGGCGACCACTGGAAGATGACCTTCGAGTCTCCGACCGGCATTCCCGGCGACACCCGCTGGTTCAACCCGAAGGAGCGCGTGTTCTTGGAAGGCATCGACAGCGCGGGCAATTCCATCAAGTCTCAGTACAAGGTGGTTTCACGCACGCTCTCCGGCAACACCGTCATCTGCGTGTTGCTTGGCCAGAACGCCGGATCATTCCTGCCTGCCGCCCGCCGCGCCGACGTGGTGCAAGGATCGGCCTATCCAGGTACGGCCAACGTGCAGGACTGGGAAACCTTCTGCCAGCAGCCTCCGGGACTGATCAATTCCCGGCTGGATGATTTCTGGTGGGAGACGACCCGCGACACGCTCTGCGACGATGATCTCGTCAACCAGTGGATCGAGATGGTCAAGGCGGAGAATCCGCTCTACGAGAAGTTCTACCACCTGCCGGCGGCTCAGTATAACAAGCAGGCGGGCGAGTTCTTCACCAAGAAACTCATCCGGCAGTATATGTACTCCAAGCCGCTGGAGAACCAGCGCCGGGCGACCGTGGATCGGTTGGAACAGATTACCACGGTGGAACCAGGGGGTGGTCGTTGCGTCGGGCGTCGCGCCGCTGCCGTAGGGTGGTACGAACAACTCGCCGAGTGCGACCGTGTGGCCGACTTGATGGGGACGAAGTTCTCCATCCTTTCGCTGGCGAACTCGCTCTACCGGCTGATGAAGTATCGCGAGTCGATTGGGCATCCCTCGCCTGACGTGTTCGACATCTTTGTTCCGTCCACCTTCATCCCGGTGTTCCAGTCGGCGATGGTCAAGTACTGGAAGCTGCGCGGGATCGACAGCATCAAGTGGGAGTGGCAGAACAACGGCAACAAGGAAGGCACGCCGTTCGCGTTCCGCTGGAAGACGTTCTTCCTTGAATGGCCGAACGTGCAGATCAACCTGATCACCGACCGCTGGTTCGACGACAACCTCGACATGAAGAAGCAGTTGGCCGCGACCCTCGGGGTGCCGGCGTTCGGCAATGTCGGTCGTCAGATGTGGATCATCGACTGGCGCACGGTGTACACGGCCATGCTCGGCAGCAACCGCGTGGTCAACGAGGTGGGTGATCTCAGCGTGCTGGCCAAGACCGACCCGGCGACCTACGCCTGCGTCATGAAGATGCCGAAGAAACGCTACACCATGACGAGCACCACCTACGCTCCGATGGTGGAGCACACCAAGGCGAATCTCATCATCGAGAACTTCGACGCCTCGGAGCCGGACTACACCAGCGAGGATGCCGGCGACTACGACGGCGACGGCGTGATGCCTTCGTGAACGACCTGAACCGAACTGAACTTCCCTCCGGCGCATGAAAACGCCGGAGGGTTTCAACCAAGAAATCCCAATCCAAACCAGACTTAGAATATGAAAATCGTGACTCGAATTTTTGTGGTTGCCGCGCTGTTCATCGCCACGGCGGCAGTGGCCGCGACGTGGACGCCATCACTGAAGGCTGACAACGGCGTTCCGATCTCGGTTCCGTCGTCCCGGACGCAGTTCACGCCGGGGGCGTTGACGCTCGGCCTGCCGAATTCCGTGGCTCCAACGAACTACGCCTACTGCACGAACGCGGCGATTGCCGTGTATCCTGGACAGGACATCCGCGTGGAATTGTTTGGTGGCACCGCCATCTTTGGCACCAACACGCTTGGGGCCGTGACCAATGGTGTGTTCGGCGCGAATTACTCCACGTCCTCGGATGGCATCACCTTTCGGGATAGCAAAGGATGGCTCGTCTTCACGCCGACCTCCACGGTGACGAACCAGCGGGTATCCGCCATTCTTTACTCGACGAACATCTACCCCTGCAAGGCGGTGAAGTTACTCGGGATCACCAACCTGACTTCACGGACGCTTTATCCGACGAACGTGAACGCGTTCTTCTGGATGAAATGACCGTGGACCTTCGACCGAAACACTCGAACCCACAGGAGCATTATGGCAAAACGCTACTTCCAGAAATTCAACGCCCGCATTTACCTGCTCGACAAGGATTCCAAGCCGGTGCCTTTCGAGCGGTTGGCGGACAATCACGGGGCCATCGCGCTGGACACGGAGAACGCCGCACACAAGGCGCTGCTCGAATCGCTCGACGCGGCGATTCTCAAGGGCATTGGCGGCGTTGTGGAACTGGCCGATGAAGCGGCCTATCAGGAGTTGAAAAAAAAACTCGACCCGTCCAAGGCCGCTCCGCGTCGCCCTTCGGGCATCCGCATCGCGGATCAGAACCCGATGCCGGAACTGCGCGAACCGTCACTTCCGCCTGCCGGCGATGCGGGGGCACCGGGAAGTGTCGGACGTGCGGAGGACTCAACACCTGCCCGTCCTGCAACGGCACTGGGAGCATCCAGCGGAGGGCCGCTTGAAGCCGCCGGTCTGGTGCCACGCGGACGAAAGGTGCGTACTGCCAAGGTTGCCATCGCCGAGGATGGAACGCCATCCGTGGTGTCTCCGCCTGCCGACACCGGGGGCGGGAAGAAATCCGCTGAATCGTAACGACTGTCCGGCGGGGAGGCACCCCGCCGGAGTTCTTTTGACACCATGATGACGTTCGCCCAGTTTCAGGCTGCGGTGATGGAAAAGGCTTTCCCGGACGGGGAGCCGGAAAATCTCGTCAAGCATCACCGCACGGATCTCATCGCCGGGATCATCCACGTCCAGACCTACTGCGACTTCTACAAGCGCAACGTCACGAACGTCCATCCCTACTGCTCGACTTTCTTCTGGTGCGGGGCCAGCGTGATCGACGCGCCGCGTGGAGCGATCAAGCGGGTCTATACCCTGCCATCCGGGGCGGATTGCTGCCCGGTGGACTATGATTTCGTTTCCAGCTTCGACGTGTTTCGGGCGTGGTTGTTTGCGACCCGACCGAAATGGACCAAGCCGGAGAACGCCGGACTGCCGGAGATTCCCGCGCTCGGGATGACCTACGCCGAGGATGTCACCGACAAGGGGCATCGCTACGCCTACGGTTATTACACTATCCGGGAGGGGAAGATTTACCTAGCACACCGCATTGAATCCACGGAACGCATCATCGTGGAATTCGACGGGGTGAAGCGCAACTGGAAGGACGACGACCTCATCCCGGTGTCTGGATGGCATGACACCGATGACGATGACGGGGTGGAGTTGATTTCGCTGCTGGCCAAGTATGTGCAATCTCAGGACAAGCTGCTCTACACGGAAGACCCGAAGGGTGGCTCGTTCCTGATGCAGCAATTCGCGTCAGACTTCGCGGAGTTGATTGCCCGCACGAAACGCGAGTCGCGGGGCAGACCGTTTTCGAGTTTTAACCCGCGCCCAATTCTTTCCATCAACGCGCCGTGCGGTCAGGAAGAATGCACGGTGCCCGAAACCACGGACGAGACGGCGGTGTTTGCGATCGTTGGAGACACGCAAAACGACCCCGGCAACGGCAATGCCGATGCCGTGGCGACGTTGATCGATTCCTGGGGGCCGTCCTACATCGTCACCGTGGGCGACAACTGGTATGACAGCGCCAAGACCCTTGAGGACTTGGACTCCAACATCGGGACGCTCTACCGGAAATGGCTGTATCCGTATCGTGGCACGCAGGGCGCACAGGTTTCCGCACAGCAGAACTTCTACGCCGCCGTGGGAAACCATGACCGCGATCCTTCGCCACGGCTGGACATCGAGCGGGACTACTTCAACCTGCCTCCGACCGGGGCGGACAAGTCGCAACCGTGCCGTGGGTATTACGACTTCGTGCGCGGGCCGGTGCATTTCTTCCTGCTGGACGGGGGCTACAACAATCACAACGTCAACGCGCAGGAGGACGGGGTTGCGCCGGACTCGTCGCAGGCGCAGTGGTTCATGGCCAAGGCGAAGGCATCCACGGCGAAATGGAAGATCGCGATCATTCACCAGCCGCCGCACTGTTCGTATTCGTTCTCCGGCACGGACAACAACGTCAACGGCTATCCGCAGCTTCGCTGGGATTTCAAAACAGCGGGGATGGACGTGGTGATCTCGGGGCACCTGCACGCCTACGAACGGCTTTCGGTGGAGGGCGTGCCCTACATCGTCAACGGACTGGGCGGGGCATCGATCCACGCTCCGACCGAACCCTACTCGGAATACTCGCTGGTGCGTTACGCGACAATGCACGGGGCGCAGCGCGTCACCGTCAACTGCGCGTCGCTCAAGCTGGAGTTCATCAACAAGGACGGGGCGCTGATTGACACGCTGGAGTTGACCAAATGAAATTCGGCGAACTCAACCAAAAGCCGTGCGCCCTACCGGAAATGGTGGATGGCAGCGATTGCACGCAGACGCCGGGCGACACCGGGCCGGCGCTGGACTGTTCCGATGCGGATTACCGCGTGTCGCATCCGGGGGATTGTCCGAACGATCCGGCGTGTTCCGACCCGGCCTTTGCCGCCGCGCATCCCGAGCTTTGCCTGACCACGGCGCGGTTGATCCTGAAGCCGGGCGTCGCCACGGTGGAGGCGCACAAGTCCGTTCAGTTCCGCGCCTACCTCTGGAGGGACGGGCAGGAAACCGAAGTGACAGCGACGTTCTCCGTGGGCAACACCGGCATCGCGGTGATCGGCGGAGTCTCCGGGAACGCCACGGGAGTTACCGCCGGGATTACGACGGTGGTTGCGACCTACGGCACCTTCACGGCGATGGCGCAGTTGGAGGTGGTGGCGACGTGCGCGGCGCGGACGAACTTTTTCGCGCTGATCATGGACGTGAGCAAATCCATGTCGGCGGCGTTCTCGGAGACGGGCGGAACGCGGCTGGCCTTCGCCAAGACGGTTGCCAGCCAGTTCATTGATTGCGTTACCGAGAAGGATCGTTACGGGGTGTGGAGTTTCGATTCCAACGCGGCGCAGGCGATCAACTTCAACTTCTCGCGGGCCTCGACCAAGCAGGCCATCAACGCGCTGCGGACCACGGCGAGCACGAATACGAACATCGCCGCCGGATTGCAGGCCGCGAAGGACGCCTTTGACGCGAACCTGATTGATGACGCAAACCGCATCTACGTGCTGTTCACGGACGGCGAGAACAAGTCGGGCGTCAACCCCGTGGCGCTGGCGAACGAGATCAAGGAGTCCGGGGCGATCCTCATCGTGGTCGGGCTGCGGGCGTACTCGACGTGGTTTCAGCAGTTGGAACACATCGCCTCGGGCGGGTTCTTCCTCAACGCGACCAAGCGAAACGAAGCCCTCATCGCTGATATTCTAAACGGGCTGAAGGCGATGTTCTGCTCCGGGAAATGCACGCCGAGCGAGGCGTTCTCCGGGACGCTGCCGGAGTTGAACTACACCGCATTCGCCAAGTGGAGCGTGGTGTCCGGCACGGTGGATCTCATCGGGCAGGGATCGGCGGCAACGATGTTTGATTTCATCCCCGGCAACGGGATGTACGTGGATTTGTGCGGTAGCACGGGCGGCGCGGACGATCTCGGACTGATCGAGTCCGTTGCGCTGTCACTGACCGAGGGCGAAACCTACACGCTGCGCTACAAGCTGGCTGGAAACCAGCGCGAGCTACGTGATGACGATGTGGTCCGCGTGACCATGCTGGTAGATGGCAGCGAGATCACCAACCAGGAACACCTTGTCTCGTCCTATGACGGATTTGAGGAATTCACCTTGCAGTTTTCTGGACAGCTTGGGACCATCCACGCCATCCGCGTGCAGCAACGCTCCATCGGAGACGGTGGAACATCCGTGTTCGGATGCCTGCTCGATTCGGTGAGTCTTGTGAAGGACTCGGATGGAACAGTTGTGTTCGAGGATTCGTTCGACAACGAGAACCTGACGTATTTCCCGAGGGTGTGTGGGGACTCGTCGTTCACCGAGGACGGCACGGTCAATGTCAACTGCGACAATCCGATGGTGAGTTGCGTTGAATCTCCTGCGGGAACGTGGGTGTTCAACGGTTACGACTGCGCGACGGGATGTGGCTGCGCCACGGACACCACTCCAGCGCAAATCCCGGATGAATCCCCGCTGCTAGACATGGAAGGTGGGCCGGTGGTCTATCCAACAATCTACACCTCGACACGCAGCGCCACGGTATCATGCGCGGAGGGATTGTCTGGCAGCGACGTGACGAAATCCGCAACGGCAACCTCCGAGATTTCACAGGCGGATGCGGATACGAAGGC
>Ga0172374_1001683_pt1 | contig 14595 bp, 8 predicted proteins | sample LakKiv3m_FD_114536 | JGI IMG/M metagenome (GOLD analysis project Ga0172374, IMG submission 114536) | Freshwater microbial communities from Kabuno Bay, South-Kivu, Congo - kab_092012_10.3m | ecosystem: Environmental > Aquatic > Freshwater > Lake | place: Democratic Republic of the Congo... | reverse complement strand
GAAGCCGGCATGAACGTCGCCCGGCTCAATTTCTCCCACGGGACCCATGAAGACCACCTGAACCGGATCAAGATGATCCGGAAGATGGCCGTCTCGCTCCACCGCTACATCGGCATCATACTCGACACGAAAGGCCCCGAGATCCGCACCGGGCTGTTCGAGAACAACCAGGCGACGTTCAAGAAGGGCGACCTCGTGACGCTCGTCCGCAACGAGGTTCTCGGCAATCGGGAGCGGTTCCAGATCCAGTGTCCGCAGCTGTTTTCCGACATCCGGCCGGACGATTACCTGCTCATCGACGACGGCAAGGTCCGCCTCGACGTCCTGTCCGCGGATGCGGAAAAAGGCGAGATCAGCTGCCAGGTCCGCAACTCCGGGCCGATCAAGAGCCGCAAGGGCGTGAACGTCCCGAACGTCCGCCTCTCGATGCCGTTCATTTCGGACAAGGACCGCGACGACCTCCGCTTCGGCGCCGAGAACGGCGTCGACATGGTCGCCGCCTCGTTCGTGCGCCGGCCCGACGACGTCCTCGCGATCCGCGCCATCCTCCGGGAGGCGGGACGCGACGACATCGAGATCATCGCCAAGATCGAGAACCAGGAGGGCGTCGACAATCTCGAGAAGATCCTCGACGTCTCGGACGGCGTGATGGTCGCCCGCGGCGATCTCGGCGTCGAAGTCTCGACGGCGCTCGTGCCGATCTACCAGAAGAAGATCATCCAGAAGGCGAACGAGGCCGGCAAGCCGGTGATCACCGCCACGCACATGCTCGAGTCGATGATGACGAACCCGCGCCCGACCCGCGCGGAAGCCTCCGACGTCGCCAACGCGATCCTCGACGGATCCGACGCGATCATGCTTTCGGGCGAATCCGCGGCCGGCGAGTACCCCGTCGAGGCGGTCCAGACCATGGATACGATCGCAAAGGCGATCGAGGAGATCATGCCCTACGACGAACGGCTCGCGAAGGCGATCAAGACGAGCCAGAAGACGGTGAACGACGCCATCGGCATCGCCGTCGCGCAGTCGGCGCTGACGCTGCCGAAAGCGGAAGTGATCGTCGCCTTCACCGAAACCGGCGGCACCGCCAAGCGCATCTGCAAGTTCCGTCCTTCGGTCCCGATCATCGCGATCACCGATTCGATCCATACCGCCCGCAGGCTCTCCTATTACTGGGGCGTGTTCCCCACCCTGCGCGACGACGTGAGCGCGTTCGAACATTTCGACCAGCTCGCCATCGAGGTCGCCAAGGACTTCGGCTACAAGCCCGGCCAGCAGATCATCATCACCACCGGCTGGGGCCAGAAGCACGGCAGCACGAACACGATGCGCATCATCGACATCGCCTGAACGAAGAAGACATCCTCGGATGTCTTTTTTTCGTCCCGGGGCGATTGCGGAAAGCCCCCGGATGTGATACGATGGAGGCGGATTGAAACGTTTCGGAGGATGAAGATGGACATCAACCTGATGGAAATGAAGGCGTGCTTCGACTTTTTCTACGACCATGCGAACAAAGATCCCGAGTCCCCCGGGTACGGACTCGTCTCCGACGGCACCGCCCGGCCGGAGATGGCGTCGATCGCCTCCGTGGGGTATGCCCTCGCCGGCTGGGTGATCGGCGTCGAGCGCGGCTGGATGGACCGCGGCGAAGCCCTGCGTCTGACGCGCGGGACGCTCGCGACCTTCCGCGACCGCGTGCCCCACGACCGCGGCTTCTTCCGCCACTTCGTGAACCTCCGGACGGCCGAGGTCTACCGGCGATGCGAGTATTCGACGATCGACACGACCCTGTTCCTCGACGGCGCCCTGACGGCGGCGTCCTATTTCGCGGATTCCGCCTGCGACAGCCTGCTCGAAGACATCGTCGCCCGCATCGACTGGGAGGCCTACACCTTCGAACGGCTCGGGAAGAAGACGTTCCGGATGGCCTACAACCCGACCGAAGGCGGCGACTATCGTCCGCGGTCCGGCGATCCGTGGATCTATCACTGGCACATGTATGCCGAGCAGCTCTCGATGTACGTGCTCGCCGCGGGGTCGCGGCGGACCGATCCCGATCTCGCCCGCGCGCTCTATCTGGGGTTCGAACGCAGGCGCGGAAGCTACGGCGGCCACACTTACGTCTACAGTCCCTCGAACGGACTCTTCGTCTACCAGTTCTCGCACGCCTTCGTCGCGTTCCGCGACCTCGTCGCTCCCGATGACGTCGACTGGTGGGAGAACTCGGTCGAAGCAACCCTCGGGAACCGCGCCTGGTGCCGCGACCACGCCGGCACGTTTCCGACTTTGTCGGAATGGCAGTGGGGACTCACCGCATGCCTCACGCCCCGCGGCTATCACGGCCAGGGCGTCGCACCCCATGACAACGCCGACGGACAGGCCGAATGCCTGAACGTCTTTCCGCCCTGCGGACCGGCGGGGAGCGCCCCCTTCGCTCCCGAAATCGTCCACGAAACGCTTGCGCGCGCCTATGAAAACCATCCCGGCGCCTGGGGCAGATACGGCTTCACCGACGGGATGGAACGGCTTCCGGACGGCACCTACTGGTATTGTCAGCACTGCATCGGGATCGACAAGGGCATCAGCCTCCTGATGCTCGACAACGCCGACCGCGGCACGACCTGGACCTGGTACAACCGTCATCCGCTCGTGCGGCGCGGCCTCGCCGTGCTCGGCTTCACGCCGAAGGCCGTCTGAGATGGCGACCATCAAGGACGTCGCGAAGGCGGCGGGCGTCTCCATTTCGACGGTGTCCTATGCGATGAACGAGGATCCGCGCATCCCCGCCAAAACCGCGGACAAGGTGCGCGAAGTCGCCCGGGCGATCGGGTATTATCCCTCCGCGGCGGCACGCAACCTGAAAAAGCGCTCGACCGGGACGATCCTCGTCGCGATTTCCGATTTCGGCGGTCCGGTCTACGCGGCGCTCCTCGAAGGCATCCACCACGAGCTCCAGCAGCACGGCTACACGATGGTCGTGTCGACCGGGCGCTCGTCGACGAACCTGCTCAAGGAGCGCTCCTCCGACGGCGCGATCGTCGCCGACATCCACATCTCCGACGAGACGATCGTCAAGACCGCGAAAAACGCGACGCCGATGATCGTCCTCGACCGCAAGATCGCCGCCGCCAACGTCCACGAGATGACGATCGAGAACGCCGCGGCGATGCGCGAGTTGACGGTCCGGGTGATCGCCGCGGGATACCGGCGGATCGCCTTCGTCCACGGCGTCGGCGGAACCTACGACAACACGACGCGCTATGCGGGGTTCCGGGCCGCGATGGACGCCGCGGGAGCGGCAGTCTTCGCCGAATACCAGGGCAACTTCACCAAACCGTCGGGGCGCGCCTTGATCGACGGCCTGCTCGTCGCACGGGCGCCGCTCCCCGACATGTTCGTGTGCGCCAACGACGAGATGGCGATCGGGATCATCGACGGCCTCCTCGCCGCCGGCCGCGCCGTCCCCGGCGAAGTCGGCGTGTCGGGCTTCGACGACATCGAACTGGCGGGATACTGCCGGCCGCCGCTGTCGACGATCCGCGTCGACCATTCGGCGTGGGGCCGGGACATCGCCGCCACGATCGTCGCCCTCATCAAGAACGAAACGGTCGGATCGGCGTCGCAGGTCGGCACGGTCGTCATCCGGGAATCGTTCTGAAACCCGGATTTTTTGTTTCGAAAACACGGCGAAGTAGTCGTGTAAACGCTTGTAATTGACATTTATCTGTGATATAATAAAAGCGTGATTTAATCGAAACGTTTCAATAGGAGGAATCCGATCTTGTACGCCAACCAGTACGGACATTTTTCCGACGACGGGAAAGAATATGTCATCACCCATCCGCGGACGCCGAAGCCGTGGATCAACGTCGTTTCCAACGGCGACTACAGCTTCATGGTGTCGCAGACGGGCGGCGGCTGCTCGTGGCTCGGCAACGCCTCTCAGAACCGCCTGACCCGGCTTTATCAGGATCTCGTCAAGGATCCGTTCGGAAAGTATTTCTATCTCCGCAATCTCGACACCGGCAAATTCTGGTCGATCACCTATCAGCCGACGCAGACGCCGTACCAGAAATTCGAAGTCCGGCACGGCATCGGCTACTCCGTCTTCACCTACATGGTGGAAGACGTCCTTTCGACGATGAAGATGTTCGTCGTTCCGGGCGACCCGGTCGAGATCCTCGAAGTGAGCGTCTCGAACCAGTCGAACTTCGCGAAGCGGCTCGATCTCACGAGCTATTTCGAGTGGGAAGCCGGCATCCATCCCGACGAACACCGCGAATTCCACAAACTCTTCATGGACACCGCCTTCGATCCCAAGACGAACGCCATCAAACTGAAGAAGTACATGTGGGGGTTCGGCGACCGCCAGGGACTGCACAACAACGTCGACTGGGACTTCACCGGATTCTTCGCGTCCTCCGAGCCGGTCAAGTCGTTTGACACCGACAAGGAGACCTTTCTCGGCATGTACGGGAACGAAGCCGCCCCGGCGGCGCTCGCGCAGCCCGAACTGAAGCGCCGCGCCGGCCGCTTCGGCGACCCCGTCGCCTGCCTCCAGAACGCGATCGACCTCGCCGCGGGCGAGACGAAGACGATCGTCTACGTGCTCGGCTGCACCACCCTCGGCAAGAACGAAATCCCGGGCATCGTCTCGGAGTACGTCGATCCCGATCCGCTGATCCGCCGGTACGCGGACATCGCGGGCGCGAAGAAAGCCTTCGCCGACCTCCGGAAGATGTGGGACGAGCTGCTCGGCGGCGACGAGGCGAAGACGCCCGACGCCGCGTTCGACCTGATGACCAACCGCTTCTCCAAATACCAGGCGATCTCCGGCCGACTCTGGGCCAAGACGGCCTATTACCAGACGTCCGGCGGCTATGGCTTCCGCGACCAGCTCCAGGACTGCCAGATTTTCCTCGAGGGCAAACCCGAGCTCGCGAAGAAGCAGCTGCGGCTCCATGCCGGCAGGCAGTTCCAGGAGGGCGACGTGCACCACTGGTTCGTCACCTACCAGGGCTGGGGACCGCGGGGAACCTGTTCCGACGACCTCCTCTGGCTCCCGTTCATCCTCGACGCGTACCTCGAGGAGACGCTCGATTTCGCTTTTCTCGACGAGATCCAGCCGTTCGCCGACGGCGGCGAGGGCACGATGTACGAGCACGCCAGACGCGCGATCAGGAAATCGCTCACCCGCTTCTCGGAGCGCGGCGTGCCGCTGATGGGCGCGCACGACTGGAACGACGGCCTCTCCGCCGTCGGCCCGAAGATGAAGGGCGAATCGTTCTGGATGTCCTGTTTCCTCTACATCGTCCTGCGCCAGTTCAAGCGCCACGCGAAGGCGATGAAGGACCACGAGCTGATCGCGCTCATGGATGAGAAGGCGAAGCTGATCAAGAAGACCTTCAACGAGTTCGGCTGGGACGGCGAGTGGTACCTGATGGCCACCACCGATGACGGCCTCAAGCTCGGTTCCGACGAAAACGAAGAGGGCAAGATCTTCCTGATGCCCAACGCGTGGGCGATCCTGTCCGACCTCGTGCCGGCCGCCCGCCGCGAAACGGTGGTCCGGTCGATCAAGAAATACCTGCTCCGCGATTACGGCACGGTCCTCAACTATCCCGCCTTCACGAAACCGCGCACCGACGTCGGTTACGTGACCCGCTACGCGCCCGGACTCCGTGAAAACGGCGGCGTCTACACGCACGCGGCGACCTGGGCGGTCTCGGCGTTCGCCAAGGCCGGCCATCCCGACCTTGCCTACAAGGCCTACCAGGGCATCTGCCCGCCCAACCGCACGGCCGATCCCGACCGCTACCTCGCCGAGCCCTACGTCACCTGCGGCAACTCCGACGGACCAATCTCGCCGTATTACGGCCGCGGCGGCTGGAGCTGGTACACCGGTTCCGCGCAGTGGCTGCACCGCGTCGCGGTGCGCGACATCCTCGGCGTCCGCGCGACCTACGAAGGGCTCGAGGTCGATCCCGCGATGCCGCCCGCCTGGGACAGGTTCCGCTACCTCCGCAAGTTCCGCGGCGCGACCTACGACATTTCCGTGAAACGCGGCGACGCCTTCCGGATCGTCGCCGACGGCAAGCCGCTCGAAGGCCACCTGCTTCCCGACTATCGCGACGGGAAGACCCACGACATCGTCGTCGTCATTGTCTGATGACGTCCGCATCACAAAAAAAGAACGATAAAAGGAGAAGCTCATGAAAAAGATCATCGGTCTGTCCCTCATCGCTTTCATCGCCCTCGTCCTCGCCGCCTGCGGCGGGACCACCACCGACGTCACGACGTCCGGCACGAACACGACCGGCGCGACGACGACCACGGAGTACCACGATCCCGTGACCGTCACCTACGCCGCCTGGAACCTCGGCGCGATCGATTCCGACAATCTCGAACGCGAAATGCTCGCGGCGTTCACGGAAGAATATCCGTGGATCACCGTCGAGATCGTCGAGCGCCCGATGGTTCCCGACACCTCCGGCGTCGGCGAGGTGCTCCAGATCTGGAACGAATTCCTCGGCGCGCGGGCCGCGCAGGGAGTCCTTCCGGACGTCTACTTCACCGATTCGACGGAAGTCGTCATCACCAACAACTGGGCCCGCGAGATGTCCGACATCGCACTCGAAGATCCCGAATTCATGAACATTTCTCCCGACATCCGGGACGCCGCGAACTATGACGGACACCTCATGGCCCTGCCGTACGCGATCTACTATTTCGGCTATTACGTGAACAAGACCCTGTTCGAGAACAACAACGCCGACTATCCGGTCTTCGACGACTCGTGGGACGAATTCGTCGTCAAGCTGAAGCAGGTCGCCAAGCAGAACGTGACCGACGGCTCCGGCATCGGCGGCCTCTTCGGGATCGACCGCATCCCCGAGTGGTATCCGTCCCAGCTGTCCGAAACCATCGGCTGGTACACCTATGACGGTTCGATGCTCCATCTCGACGGCGCCGAATTCGAAGCCTCGCTCGAACTGATGTGGGACCTCGCCCAGGACAAGTCGTTCGTCATGAACGCCCTCACCGGCGAGGAGCTCGAGGCCGCCGGCCTCGCGACCCAGGCGTGGGAGTCCTCCCGCCTCGGCGCGATGTGGGACGCGTCGTGGAACCTCGCGTCGATGCTCGACCGCGAGTTCGACGTCGACTTCATCGGCACTCCGGGCACGGACGCGGCGCACCAGATCCCGATCGTTCTCGACCTGATGTGCGTCTCCAGCCAGACCGACCATCCCGAGGAAGCCTACCTCCTCTCCAAGTGGATGAGCTTCGGCAAGGCCGGATACATGAAGCGCATCGAACTGTCGCAGCTCGAGGACGAGAACGGCGATCCGATCTACGCCACCCTCAACATGACGCCCCTCCAGGCGGACGAAGACCTGCTCGACGCCTTCTTCGCCATCTATCCGACGTTCACCGAATTCCGCACCGTCATCTCCTACCAGGAGTACATCATCGAACCGTTCAAGCACGTCCCGGGCTATGCCACGGCGCGCTGGAACGAAGAATACAACGCCGTGACGACTCTCGGCCAAATTTATGACGGCGTGCTCGCCCAGAGCATCAACTACGCCGACGTCAAGACGACCTGGAACGCCAAAGCCAACGACGCCCTCGCGAATGCCCGCGAGTCCGTCTACGAGAAACTCGGCATCGTCGGATAAAGCGAAGCCGGCAACCACGTCACTGAGATTCCGGAGGAACGCCTGATGGCGAAGAAAGCGATCCTCGCATTCCTGGCCGTGCTCGGCCTCTCTCTCTCCCTCGCCCGCGGCGGCATCACCGTCGCCGCGGACGGGGGCGATCCGGTCGTCATCGAAAACGGAACCTATCGTTCCGTCTTTTCGGGCTGGGAGGACGAGGGACTTGCGGATACGGCCGGCGTCCGGATCGTCGTCGCCCCGGCGGCGATGGCGGGCGGCACCCTGAACGGTCCGTCCGAAAGCGCGGGACGGGACGCTTCCCGGTCCTTCGGCGCCGCGCCGATCGACGTTCCCGTCGTCGTCCCGGCCACCGGCCTCTATCAAATCGCCGTCCGCTACCATTCGCGTTCCGAGAACCACGCCGATTTCGAGATCCGCGTCGACGTCGGAGGCAGCCTCCAGTATCAGGAGGCCCGCCAGATCGCCCTGCCCAAATTCTGGCGCCAGAGCGAGTCCGTCTTCCCGCTCGACCGCTACGGTAACGATTTCTACGGCATCCAGGAACAGATCTACGACTGGTTCGAAGCGGACCTCTCCGATCCGATGGGACTGTGGCGCGAACCGCTCGCCTTCAAACTGGAGGCGGGCGAGAACGTCCTCAGCATCACGAACCTCAAGGGCGATTTCCTGCTCGGCGAGGTGATCGTCTCGGGCATCTCCCCGCTCCCGGACTACGCCGCCTATGCGGCCGGCGCCACACTCGCCGCGGCGGAATTTTCCGCCGTCGCGGAAGCCGAACTGCCGGCCGCGAAGAGCGCCTCGACGATCCAGCCGGGCGTGTCGCGCGACGGTCTCGTCACCCCCTTCGCGGTCCGCGAACTGAAACTGAACGTGCTTTCCGGGGGTTCCTGGCAGAGCGTCCGTCAGGAAGTCTCGTACGCGGTCGACGTGCCCGCGGACGGGTGGTACCGCCTCACCTTCAAGATTCTCCAGAATGCCAAGACCAACGGCGTCGTCTACCGCACCCTCCGTGTGAACGGCGTCGTGCCGTTCCGGGAAGCGTCGTCGCTTTCCTTTGCCTACGACTCCGCCTGGCAGAACCACACGCCGGCCGATGCCGGCGGCACCCCCTATCTGTTCCATCTCGCGGCTGGAACGAACGCGATCTCGCTTTCCGTCGACCTCTCCCCCGTCCGCGACGCCTATTACGCCGTCATGGACGTGCTCGCCTACGTGAACGCGACTTCGCTCGAAATCCGCAAACTGACCGGCAACCAGCTCGACGAAGACCGCGACTGGAACATCGAGGATTACATGCCGACGCTGTCGGCGGACCTTCTCGCGATGGCCGCGGAACTCGAGAGCGTCGCGGCGTCGCTTTCCGCCGCGTCGTCGGCGAAGAAGGAGAGCGAGAGCGAATCGTCGCTCAAGATCGCGATCCGCAATCTGCGCTTCCTCGCCGCCGAACCCAACGAGATTCCCAAGAACATCGCGCTGCTTTCGACTTCGTCCGCCTCGATCGCCTCGACGCTCGGGACGGTTTCCTCCGACCTGCTCGCAAGCCCGCTCACGATCGACAAGATCCATGTCCATACGGACGTCGTCCTGCCGGACGCGAACCAGGGATTCTTTGCGGACGCCTGGCTCCGGATCCGGCGGTTCTTCCTCTCGTTCTTCGACGACCGCTACCGCACGGAAGCCGCCGCCGACGAACTCGAGGTCTGGGTCAGCCGGCCGAAGCAGTACGTCGACCTGATCCAGAAGATGGCCGACGAGACCTTCACGGCCGAGACCGGCATCAAGGTGCGCGTCTCGGTGCTCGCCGACGAAGGCAAGCTGATCCTAGCCAATTCCGCGAACCGCAATCCCGACGTCGCCCTCGGCATCTCCTCCTGGATGCCCTACGACCTCGGCATCCGCGGCGCGCTCTACGATCTCTCGCACTACGCGGACGATCCGGAGTTCTCCGAAACGCTCGCGAACTATCCGAAGCAGGCCATCATTCCGATGATCTACGACGAAGGTCTGTACGGACTGCCGGACACCGAGAACTTCTACGTGCTGTTCTACCGCACCGACATCCTGTCGGCGCTCGATCTCGACGTGCCCGACACGTGGGATGACGTCGTCGGAATGATGCCCGTGTTGCGGCGCTTCGGCATGAACTTCTACCTGACGCTGTCCTCCTCGAGTTCGCTCAAGGCGTTCGACTCGACCCTGCCGTTTCTCTTCCAATACGGCAGTCCGGTCTATTCCGAGGACGCGTTTTCGGCCGACCTCAACAACGCCGAGTCGATCGCGGCCTTGCGGATGATGACCGAACTCTACACGATCTACAGCCTCGACACCACCGTGTCGAACTTCTACAACGACTTCCGCCTGGGCTCCTGCCCGATCGGCGTCGGCGACTTCGGGATGTACATCCGCCTGCTCAACGCCGCGCCCGACATCCAGGGCCTCTGGGGCATCGCGCCGATGCCGGGCGTCGAACGGGAAGGCGTCGTCGACCGCTCCGCGACCGGCGCGCAGACCGCGAACGTCATCTTCGCCCAATCGGAGAAGCAGGCCGAGGCATGGGCGTTCCTGAAGTGGTGGGGCTCGACCGCGACGCAGATGTCGTTCCAGTCCTACCTGCTCTCCACCCTCGGCAAGGAATATCTGTGGAACAGCGCCAACAGCGCGGCGTTCGCCGCCGCCGGATACGATCCGGAGGACATGGACGTCATCCTCGAGCAGTGGAGCTGGCTCCGCGAACTGCCGAAGGTGCCGGGATCTTACCAGGTCGAACTCGAAATCTCGAACATCTGGAACAGCGTCGTCCTCGACCGCGAGAACCTGCGCGTGCGCCTCAACGACGCGCTGATCGTGACCGACCGCGAAATCCGCAAGAAGATGGCCGAATTCGGCTACATGGACAAGCAGGGAAACGTCCTGAGACCCTACGTGAAGGCCGACGTCGCCCTCATCGACGCGTGGCTCGCGGGGACCGGAGGATGATGCGATGACCTCCCTCCTCCGTCTGATCACCCGTCCCCGCCGCCCCGCCGGGGCGATCCGCGAATCGCAGCCGATCGCCTACCTCTTCGTGCTCCCCTACGTCGTCATGTTCAGCGTCTTCATCGTGATCCCAGTGATCGCGGCGATCTATCTCTCCTTCACCTATTTCGACACCGTCCGGTCCCCGCTCTGGGTCGGATTCGAAAACTACGTGAACATCCTCACGAACGACGAGGTGTTCATGCAGAACGTCATCCCCAACACGCTCAAGTTCGCGGTCATCGTCGGTCCGGGAGGCTACATCCTGTCCTTCCTGCTCGCCTGGATGCTCGCGCAGCTCCCGGCGAAGCTCAGGACCGTCCTCGCGCTCATCATCTATTCGCCTTCGCTCACCGCGGGCGTCACGATGGGCGTCGTCTGGAAGGTCATGTTCGCCGGCGACAACACCGGCTACCTCAACAGCATCCTGCTCAAGCTCGGCCTCATCGTCGAGCCGGTCATCTGGCTGCAGTCGCAGGAGTTCCTGCTCACGATCATGGTCGTCGTCACCCTCTGGAGTTCGATGGGCGTGGGCTTCCTCGCGATGCTCGCCGGCATCCTGAACGTCAACCAGGAGCTCTACGAGGCGGGCTACATCGACGGCATCCGGAACAAGTTCCAGGAAATGATCTACATCACCATCCCGACGATCAAGCCGCAGATGCTGTTCGGCGCCGTCATGGCGATCGTCGGCACCTTCTCGGCCTCTTCGATCGGCGTCGCGCTGTCGGGGTCCAATCCGACGCCTCAGTACGCCGGGCAGCTGATCGTGAACCACATCGAATGGTACGGCTTCATCAAATACGAGATGGGTTACGCGGCGGCCCTCTCGGTGGTGCTCCTGCTGATCGTGTACGCCTTCAGCCGGCTCGCCTACGGCCTCTTCGGGAGCAAGAACGAATGAAGACGCCGACGCTGAGAAAGAAGAAGTCGCGTTTCCAGGCGACCAAGATCAATCCGAAGCGGTTCCATCCGTCGCAGGTCCGCTATCTGCTCTTCCTGATCCCGCTGTCGCTCTTCATGCTCCTGCCGCTCGTCTACATCCTCAACCATGCGTTCAAACCGCTCGACGAACTCTTCTATTATCCGCCGCGGTTCTTCGTCACCAATCCGACCCTCGACAATTTCCGGCGCCTCTTCGAACTGACCGGGGCGTCCGGGATCCCGATGTCGCGCTACCTCTTCAACAGCGTCGTCGTGACCGTGCTCGTGCTGTTCTTTTCGGTGCTGATCTCCACGATGGCGGGCTTCGCGCTCTCCAAACTGCACTTCCGTTCGAAGAAGATCATCAACGAGATCAATACGATCGCGCTCATGTTCGTCGGCGTGGCGGTCTCGATCCCGCGCTACCTCGTGGTCGAGAAGCTCGGTCTGATCGACAACTTCTTCGTGCACGTCCTGCCGTACCTCGCCCTTCCGGTCGGGCTCTTCCTCGTCAAGCAGTTCATCGACCAGATCCCGAACGAACTCCTCGACGCCTCCCGCGTCGACGGCGCGAACGAGTGGCAGATCTATACGAAGATCATCCTTCCACTCATCAAGCCGGCGGTCGCGACGATCATCATCCTCTCGTTCCAGGCCGTGTGGAACTCGGCGGACACGTCGCAGACCTACATCAACGACGACACGATGAAGACGTTCGCCTTCTACATGGGAACCCTCACGAACAACACGAACGGCGTCGCCGGCCAGGGCATGGGCGCCGCCGCGTCGCTCATCATGTTCGTCCCGAACCTCGTGATCTTCATCCTGATGCAGTCGAACGTGATGGACACGATGGCTCATTCGGGGATCAAGTGAGGTGGCGCCGATGAAGAAGAAAGCGCTCGTTATCGCCCTTTTCCTGCTTCTTGTCGCATGTATCCCGCTGCCGCTCGCAGCGGCCGACGCGACCTATTACCAGGACGACACCCCCTATATCACCCAGACCGTCGACTATCAGGGAAACCTCACCTCGACGAAAACCGCCTACCGACCGCTCGGCGTCTTCAGCGCGGCCGGCATCCTCGACGATCCCCAGGACCTCACAATCGACGACGATCGCGTCTACGTCGCCGACGCCGGACACGGCCGCGTCGCCGTCCTCGACTACGACGGCGTCCTCGTCGCCTCGATCGGCGACGGCGTGCTCGACAATCCGACCGGACTCCACGTGAGCGACGACGGATTCCTCTACGTCGCCGACAAGGCGCTCCAGAGCGTCTTCAAGTTCGACCTCGGCGGCGTCCTCCTCGAAACGTACACGCGCCCGACCGAGCCGCTCTTCGGCGCCGCGTCCTCGTTCATCCCGACCAAAGTCGCCGTCGGTGCCGGCGAGAACATCTACGTCATCGGCGAAGGCTCGACCTCAGGCGTGATCCAGCTCAATTACGACGGATCGTTCCTCGGCTACTTCGGCGTCAACCTCTCCAACAAGCCGTTCCTCCAGCGGATCGCCGACTGGTTCGTCCAGACCGGCGAATACGCCGATACGACCCCGCCCTCCCCCACCAACATCGCGATCAGCAGCCAGTCGCTCGTCTACACGGCGACGCCGTTCACGGCGGACGCGCTGAAGAAGCTCGACATCAACGGCAACAACATCCTCACGACGGTCAACTACAACGACGAGCAGAGCATCGTCGACCTCTCGGTCAACGATGCCGGATACGTCGTCGCGATCTACGACGACGGCCTCATCGTCGAATACGACCCGTCCGGAAACATGCTCTTCGCGTTCAACGTCGAACTCGCGAGCGCCGAGATCCTCGGTCTCGTGCGCGTGCCGACCGGCATCGAGATCGACGAGCACGGCTACCTGTTCGTCACCGACGGACAGATGGACCGCGTCCTCGTCTTCGAACCCACCGCGTTCGCCAACCTCGTGCATGCGGCGATCGACCGGTACAACGAAGGCTCCTACGCCGACTCGCGCGCCCTCTTCGAGGAAATCGTGCGCCAGAACGCCAACTTCGCGCTCGCCCATTCCGCCCTCGGAAAAGCCTATTATCAGGAAGGCAGGATCGCCGAAGCGCTCGAAGAATACTTTCTTGCCAACGACCGCGGCGGCTATTCGGAGACCTACTGGAAAATCCGCGACGCTTGGCTGAAGGACAACCTCTCGACGGTGTTCACCGTCCTCCTCGTCCTGATCGCGGTCGTGTTCGCGCTCCGCATCGTCGACCGCCGGACGCCGGCGTTCGCCCGCCTTCACGAAGCCGCGAAGCGGATCGGGGGGAACCCGGCGGTGCGCCGCTTCACCCTCGTCTTCGACATCCTCCGCCATCCGATCAATACCTATTACGAGATCAAACGCGAGCACCGCGCCACGGTCGGGAGCGCGACGGCGATCCTCGTCGTCCTCTTCGCCGAGTACCTCCTGCTCCTCGCGACCGCGGGCTACCTGTTCAATCCGTACGCGGAATCGATCAACCTCGGCTTCGAAATCGCCAAATTCTTCGGCGTGATCGGGCTCTTCGTCTTCACGAACTATCTCGTCTCGACGCTGTCCGACGGCGAAGGCTGGCTCAAGGACATCTACATCGCGATCGTCTACGCGCTCTCCCCGCTCGTCCTCGGCCTCGTCCCCTACATTCTCTTCACGAATGTCGCGACGCAAAACGAAAGCGTCCTCGTCGACCTGTTTTCCGGCGTGATGATCGTCTGGACCGCGATCCTCGTGTTCCTCGCGATCAAGGAAATCCACAACTACGAGATCGGCGAGACGGTCAAGAATCTCCTGATGACCGCCTTCGCGATGCTCATCCTGGTCTTGATCGCATTCATCCTGTACGTCTTCGGCAGCCAGCTCGCCGATTTCGTCCTCTCGTGGCTGAAGGAGGTGGCGAACCGTGTCTTCGGCTAAGAAACTGCGCATGTTGCTCGCGACCGCCCTCTTCGCGCTTTCGCTCACCGCGCT
>Ga0172374_1001682_pt1 | contig 14599 bp, 13 predicted proteins | sample LakKiv3m_FD_114536 | JGI IMG/M metagenome (GOLD analysis project Ga0172374, IMG submission 114536) | Freshwater microbial communities from Kabuno Bay, South-Kivu, Congo - kab_092012_10.3m | ecosystem: Environmental > Aquatic > Freshwater > Lake | place: Democratic Republic of the Congo... | reverse complement strand
CCTGGACGCTCGGGCTGGTCGGCATCGCGACCGTCATCTCCTTCGCGATCGGCACGCTGCTCGGAGCCGTCGTCGGATGGAAGCGGGGCAGCAGGCTCGACGCGATCATCCCGGTGACGACGTTCTTCAACACGATCCCGTACTTCTGGCTCGGACTCATCGCGATCGCGATCTTCTCCTCGACCCTGAAGTGGTTCCCCTCATCGCATGCCTACGACAAGGGGCAGTCGCCGGAATGGAGTCTCGACTTCATCGGCCAGGTGATCGCGCACGGCACGCTGCCGGCACTGACGATCGTGGTCGCCTCGCTCGGTGGCTGGGTGCTCGGCATGCGCAACATGATGCTGACCGTGCTCGACGACGACTACATCACGGTCGCGCAGGCGAAGGGCATGCCCAACAAGCGGGTGCTCTGGGGCTACGCCGCCCGCAACGCGGTGCTGCCGCAGATCCAGAGCTTCGCGCTGTCGATCGGCTTCATCGTGGGCGGCACCATCGTGATGGAGATGGTCTTCAGCTATCCGGGTGTCGGCAAGCTGCTGCTCGACGCGACCAACGCCAAGGACTTCGCCCTCATGCAGGGTGTGTTCCTCGTGATCACGCTGTCGGTGCTCGTGGCCAATATCCTCGCCGATGTCGTCTACGCCTACCTCGACCCGCGCACGCGCCAGATGGAGTCCTGACATGACCGTTCCCACCACCGCAGCGACGACAGCGCCCGACGGATCGGCCGTCGTCTCCGGCATGCCCGAGACCGCGACACTGCGCACCCAGCCGGCGGGAGCGCCGCCGCGCAAGACGTTCTGGTCGCAGCTCGCGCAGGCGTTCGCGATGTTCCGCAATCCCAAGTCGATCGCCGGGCTCATCATCCTCGGGGTGTTCGTGCTCATCGCGATCCTCGCCCCGTGGATCGCCCCGTACGGACCGACCCAGAAGGACCGCACGGCGCTGCGTCAGCCGCCCTCCTGGGAGCACTGGCTGGGCACGACGCACATGGGCGAAGACGTGCTGAGCCAGATCATCTACGGCACCCGCGGGGTGATCGTCGTCGGCTTCCTCGCGGCCTTCATCGCCACGATCATCGCGATCACGATCGGTGTGATCGCCGGCTATGTGCGCGGCTGGAAGAGCGAATCGCTCTCGGCGCTGACGAACGTGTTCCTGGTGATCCCCGGCATCCCGCTCATCATCATCATCGCCTCGCAGTTCGAGAACCCGCCGCTGATCGTGATCGCCGCGGTGCTCGGGCTCACCGGGTGGGCGTGGGGCGCCCGCGTGCTGCGCGCGCAGACCATGTCGCTGCGCAACCGCGACTTCATCCAGGCCGCGCGCGCGAACGGCGAGCCGCTGCGCCGCATCATCACGGTCGAGATGCTCCCGAACCTCATGGCGCTCATCGCCTCGAGCTTCGTCGGCACCGTGACCGCGGCCATCCTCGGCCTCACGACTCTGGCCTTCATCGGGGTGATCCCGGTCAGCAACCTGAACTGGGGGACCATCCTGTTCTGGGCGCAGCAGAACGGCGCCTTCCCGCGTCTGTGGTGGTGGTACGTGCCGGCCGGGCTCTGCATCGCGATCATCGGCGTCGCGCTCTCGCTCATCAACTTCGGCATCGACGAGTACGTCAACCCGCGCCTGCGCTCGGCGGGAGAGCGGGCCAGGGCGATGAAGAAGAAGGGGCTCAACGTGAACGACGCCGTCACGGCCGTCCGCAGCGTGCCCCTGCCGAAGACCACCCCCGATCCCGTAACGTCGGCGACTCCCGACGACTCCGCGAAGACCTCGACACAGAACACGAAGTGATGACCTCTCAGACCCTGACCACGCAGCTCCCGTACCAGGACCCCGCTCTCTCGATCCCCGAGCGCGTGGCCGACCTCCTCAGCCGCATGACGCTGGAGGAGAAGGTCGGGCAGATGCTCCAGCTCGACGCTCGCGACGACATCGACGACCACATCGCTCGCCGTCATGCGGGCTCGATCCTGCACACCTCGCCCGAGCGCATCCTGCGGGCGAACGAGCTCACGGCCCAGACGCGCCTCCGCATCCCGCTGCTGGTGGGCGAGGACTGCATCCACGGGCACTCGTTCTGGCCGGGGGCGACGATCTACCCGACGCAGCTCGGCATGGCCGCGTCGTGGGACTCCGCGCTCGTCGAACGCGTCGCTCGTGCCACGGCCGAGGAGGTTGCGGTCACCGGCATCCACTGGACGTTCTCGCCCGTGCTGTGCATCGCCCGCGATCTGCGCTGGGGTCGCATCGACGAGACCTTCGGCGAAGACCCGTTCCTGATCGGCGAGCTGGCTTCGGCCATGGTGCGCGGCTATCAGGGTGACGGTCTCGACGACCCCACGGCCATCCTCGCGACGGCCAAGCACTTCGCCGGGTACTCCGAGACCCAAGGCGGGCGCGACGCGAGCGAGGCCGACATCTCCCGCCGCAAGCTGCGCTCGTGGTTCCTGCCGCCGTTCGAGCGCGTCGCCCGCGAGGGGTGCCGCACGTTCATGCTCGGCTACCAGACCACCGACGGTGTGCCGATCACCACCAACGATTGGCTGCTCAGCGACGTGCTGCGCGGCGAGTGGGGGTACACCGGCACGCTCATCACCGACTGGGACAACGTCGGACGCATGGTGTGGGAGCAGCGGATCCAGCCCGACATCACGCACGCGGCCGCGGCGGCCGTGCGGGCGGGCAACGACATGATCATGACCACGCCGGCCTTCTTCGAAGGAGCGCTGGATGCCGTGGCGAAGGGCCTGCTCGCCGAGGACGCCTTCGACGCGGCGGCCGCCCGCATCCTGACGCTGAAGTTCGAGCTGGGGCTCTTCGAGAACCCGCGCCTGCCCGGCACCGAGCTCGACGCCGTGGTGGGGAGCGCGGCGCACGCGGAGCTGAACCTCGAGGTCGCCCGCCGCTCGCTCGTGCTGCTCGAGAACGACGGCGTGCTGCCGCTCGACCCCAGGTCCGCGCTGAAGGTCGCGGTCACCGGCCCGCTCGCCGACGACGCGCAGACGCAGCTCGGCGATTGGGCCGGCGGCTCCGGCCAGGCGGGCTGGCTCGAGGGTCAGCCCCGCGAGATGATCACGACCGTGCTCGACGGGCTGCGGTCGATCGACGGCTGGAGCATCACCCACGCCCGCGGTGCCGACATCCTCACCCTGGAAGAGGACCCGCAGGGGGCGTTCTTCCCGGACCATCAGCCGCGTCCGCCCGTGGTGAAGCCCTGCGAGCCCGACGCCGCGCTGATCGCGGAGGCTGTGGCCGCCGCATCGGACTCGGATGTCGTCGTGGCAGTCGTCGGCGACCGGATCGAGCTCGTCGGCGAGGGGCGTTCCACCGCGACCCTCGAGCTCATCGGCGGGCAGAACGCCCTGATCGATGCGCTCATCGCGACCGGGAAGCCCGTCGTGATCGTGCTGCTCGCCTCGAAGCCGCTCGTGCTCCCGGCCTCCGCGTCGAAGGCGGCTGCCGTGATCTGGGCGGCGAACCCCGGGATGCAGGGTGGGCGTGCACTGGCGGACATCCTCTCCGGAGCGGCCGAGCCGTCCGGGCGCCTGCCGATCTCGTTCGCCCGTCACGTGGGTCAGCAGCCGACGTACTACAACCAGATCCGCGGACAGCACGGCGACCGCTACGCCGACCTCACGCAGTCGCCGGCGTGGGCGTTCGGCGAGGGGCTCTCGTACACCACCGTGGAGTACTCGGACCTCGTGCTCGAGGAGAGCTCGCTGGGGGAGTCCGACACGATCGTCGGACACGTCACGGTGTCGAACACCGGCGCCAGGCCCGTGCGCGAGACGGTGCAGGTGTACGTGCGCGACTCCGTGACCAGCGTGAGCTGGACCGACAAGGAGCTCAAGACCTTCCGCCAGGTCGACCTCGCTCCCGGTGAGTCGGTGCGGGTGCGCCTGGAGCTGCCGGTGTCCGACTGCACGATCGTGGATGCTGCCGGCACACGTCTGGTCGAGGCCGGCACGTTCGAGCTCCTGGTCGGCCCGAGCTCCCGCGACGAGGTGCTCCTCTCCGCCACCTTCCAGGTCGTCTGACCCGTTCCGGTCGCGATATGACAGCCAAAACCGCCCGGTTTCGCTGTTATATCGCGACCGGAACGGGGGTCAGAGCCGCTGGGGGCCGGCGCCCTGGGTGCCGAGGGCGTCGTCGGGGTTGAGCAGGCCGCAGGCCTTCATCGACAGGCAGCCGCAGCCGATGCAGCCGGTGAGCTCGCGCTCCAGGCGCTCGATGCCCTCGCGGCGCTTCTCCAGCTCGCGCTTCCACCTCCGCGAGGCCCGCTGCCAGTCCTCATGACTCGGAGTCTCGGTCAGAGGCACGTCGGCGAAGGCCGTCTGCACGTCGGAGAGCGGGATGCCGAGGCGCTTGGCGACCGTGATGAGCGAGACGCGACGCAGCATGTGCCGGGCATAGCGGCGCTGGTTGCCGGGCGTGCGGGTCGACGCGATGAGGCCGAGGGACTCGTAGAAGTGCAGGGCGGATGCCGCGACGCCGGTGCGCCTCGTCATCTCGCCGATCGACAGCGGTTCGTCGGGTGCGTGCGGACTCATCCGGTCGGCCTTCCTCGATTTGACCTCAAGTATACTTGAGGTTTTACGGTGGAAACCGTGACCCGAACGAAGACCGACCGATGACCTACGTGATCGCCCTGCCGTGCGTCGATGTGAAGGACAAGGCCTGCATCGACGAGTGCCCCGTCGACTGCATCTACGAGGGCGAGCGCTCGCTGTACATCCACCCCGACGAGTGCGTGGACTGCGGCGCCTGCGAACCCGTCTGCCCCGTGGAGGCGATCTTCTACGAGGATGACCTGCCCGACGAGTGGCAGGACTACTACAAGGCGAACGTGGAGTTCTTCGACGAGATCGGCTCGCCCGGCGGTGCCGCGAAGACCGGGATGCTCCCCTTCGACCACCCGCTCATCTCGGTGCTTCCCCCGCAGGAGGCGCACGCATGAGCCCGCGCATCGCGGTCGTCGGAGCCGGCCCCGCTGGCATCTACGCCGCCGACATCCTCCTGACGCAGCTTCCGGACGCGAAGATCGACCTGATCGAGAAGCTGCCGGCGCCCTACGGACTCGTCCGCTACGGCGTCGCCCCCGACCATCCCCGGATCCGCAAGATCATCGACGCCCTGCACGAGGTCGTCGGGCACCCCTCGATCCGGCTGCGCTGCAACGTCGAGGTCGGGGCCGACATCACCGTCGACGAGCTGCGCGCCGCCTACGACGGAGTGGTCATCGCCACCGGAGCGGACCGCGACGTGCCGTTCGAGGTGCCGGGAGCGGAGCTGCCCGGCTCCTTCGGTGCTGCGGACTTCGTGGCCTGGTACGACGGCCACCCCGATGTGCCACGGGACTGGGGTCTGGATGCGGAGTCCGTCGCCGTGCTCGGCGCGGGCAACGTCGCCCTCGATGTGACCCGCATCCTCGCCAAGCACGCGACGGCTCTCGAATCCACCGACACCCCGGATCCGATCCTCGACCAGCTCGCCGCGAGTCGCGTGCGCGACGTGCATCTGTTCGCCCGCCGCGGTCCCGCCGACGTGCGGTTCTCGGCGCTCGAACTGCGCGAGCTGGGCGAGCAGCATGACGTGGAGGTGATCGTCGACCCCGCCGAGCTCGCCCTCGACGCCCACGCCGAGCGGATGCTGGAGCAGTTCTCCCAGCGGCGCATCATCGTGCGGACCCTGACCGAATGGGCGCAGCGTCCGCAGTCGGGCGCATCGCGGCGCATCCACCTGCACTTCCGCCACCGGCCGGTGCGCGTGCGCGGCACGGACCGCGTCGAGAGCGTGGAGTTCGAGCGCACGGCGTCCGATCCCCTCGGCCGCATGGTCGGCACGGGCGAGTTCGTGAGCTACGACGTGGGGGCGGTCTACCGCGCGATCGGGTACCTGTCGTCGCCGGTGCCCGGCGTGCCCTTCGACGCCGAACGCGGCATCGTCCCGAACGCTGAAGGGCGCGTGCTCGACGGCGACGGGGCCCCGATCCCGCGCCTGTACGCGACCGGCTGGATCAAGCGCGGTCCGATCGGGCTCATCGGCTCGACGAAGTCGGATGCCGCGCAGACCGTCACGCACCTCGTCGAGGACCTGGCTGCGGCCGAGGCCGGATCGGTCGAGTCGGCCGATCCGCTCGCGCACCTCGGCGCCGCCGTCGACCGGGACGGCTGGCTGCGCATCGACGAGGCGGAGCGCCGCGCCGGTGCAGCCCGCGGCAGGGAGCGGACCAAGATCGTCGACCGCCGCACCATGCTCGGCCACGCGCACCTCGAATCCGTGAAGGAGACCGTCCGATGACCACCGATGTCCCCCAGCCCACCCCGCATCCCGCGGCGCCCGTCCCCACCCCGGTGGGTGAGGGGCTCAAGGCCGCGTTCCGGACGCACCCCGCCGGCGTCGCCATCATCACGGCGCAGACTCCCGACGGACCGGTCGGCCTCACCGCCTCGAGCGTGTCGTCGGTCGCGGTGGATCCCGCCGCGATCGTGTTCTCCGTCACCCGGGCCACCGGCAGTGCGGGCGCGATCCTCGGGGCCGACACCTTCCTCGTCCACCTGATCGACGACGAGCACTCCGCTCTCGCGCAGAGCTTCGCGATCAGCGGATCCGAGCGCTTCACGCCGGAGCAGGGCTGGACCACGCTGCCCACGGGAGAGCCGCATCTCGCGGAGGCCCGCGCGGCGCTGCGGTGCCGATCGATCCAGAACGTCCCCGTCGGCTCGTCCACGGTCGTGATCGCCGAGGTCCTGGAGGTGCTGCCGGGGCGCGCCGCTCGCCCGCTGGTGTACCTCGACCGCCGGTTCCACGCCCTCTCGCACGACACCGCCCTCTGAATCCGCATCACCGAAAGGAAACACGACATGTCCGCTCTCTACACGCTCCCCGAGCTGCCGTACGACTACTCCGCGCTCGAGCCGCACATCTCCGGCAAGATCATGGAGCTGCACCACTCCAAGCACCATCAGGCGTATGTGACGGGCGCGAACACCGCCCTCGAGCAGCTCGCAGCCGCCCGCAGCGCCGGCGACCTCGCGAACGTGAACAAGCTCGAGAAGGACCTGGCCTTCAACCTCGGCGGACACATCAACCACTCCGTGTTCTGGCAGAACCTGTCGCCCGAGGGCGGCGGCGCTCCCGAGGGTGAGCTCGAGGCCGCGCTGGTCGACGCTTTCGGGTCGATCGACGCCTTCCGCGCGCACTTCACCGCGACCGCGCTCGGCGTGCAGGGCTCGGGCTGGGCCGTGCTCGCCTGGGACGGCGTTGGTGCGCGTCCCGTGATCTTCCAGCTGTTCGACCAGCAGGGGAACGCGCCCCTCGGCGTCACCCCGCTGCTGCAGCTCGACGTGTGGGAGCACGCCTACTACCTGGACTACCTCAACGTGCGCGCCGACTACGTCAAGGCGTTCTGGAACCTCGTCAACTGGCCCGACGTGCAGCGTCGCTTCGAGGCCGCACGCACGGCGACGCAGGGTCTGATCGTCGCATCCTGATCCTGCCGGGGCGCACCGCGTCCGCTCAGGCACGCACCGGCGTGACCGTCTAGGGTGGAGGAAGGAGCGTCGGGAAGCCTGGTCGACACCATGTTCGTCGACACCTCGGAGCTCCCATGACAGACACCCGTCGTTCCTTCCCCACCCGCGGCAGCTACCGCGAGGTCCTCCGTATCGGCACGCTCCTGCGCAAGGAGAGTGTCGGCGGCATCCTGCTCGTCGTGATGGCCGCGATCGCCCTGGTGTGGGCGAATTCGCCGCTCGCGGAGAGCTACTTCGCGCTCCGCGACTTCGAGATCGGCTACGAGCCGTGGCATCTGCGCCTCAGTCTCGGCGCCTGGGCCGCCGATGGCCTGCTGGCGATCTTCTTCTTCCTCGTCGGCCTCGAGCTCAAGCGCGAGTTCGTTGTCGGCGACCTGCGCGACCGGCGAACCGCGATCGTGCCGGTGGCCGCGGCGGTCGGCGGCGTCGTCGTGCCGGCGGCCATCTTCGTGCTGGTCATCGGGCCGGACCCCGAGCTGCTGCGCGGCTGGGCGGTGCCGACGGCGACGGACATCGCGTTCGCCGTCGCCGTGCTCGCGATCATCGGCTCGCACCTGCCCGCGCGACTGCGCCTGTTCCTGCTGACGTTGGCGGTGGTGGACGACCTCATCGCGATCGGCATCATCGCGATCTTCTACACCGACGACCTGAACCCGATGCCGCTCCCCGCCGCGATCCTGGGTCTCGCCCTCTACGCGGCGCTGGCCCAGATGCGGCAGGGGTTCTTCGCGCGCAACCGCTTCGCGGCCTGGCTGATCCTGCTTCCGATCGGCGTGGTCGTGTGGGCGTTCGTGCACGCATCCGGCATCCATGCGACGATCGCGGGCGTCGCGCTCGGCTTCATGATCCCGGTCCGCTCCGGGGAGACGGATGCCGACGGGGTCGAGCGGACCGGTCTCGCCGAGGAGTTCGAGCACCGGTTCCGGCCGCTGTCCGCCGGTTTCGCGGTGCCCGTGTTCGCGTTCTTCGCGGCCGGCGTCGCGGTGGTCGGTGGCGGCTTCGTGGAGACGGTGACGCATCCGGTGGCGATCGCGATCGTGTGCGGTCTGGTGCTCGGCAAGCCCGTCGGCATCGTGCTCGCCACCTGGATCGCGACGAAGGCGACGCGCAGTCGATTGGGTGGGGGGCTGCGGTGGATCGATCTGGTGGGCGTCGGCATGCTCGCCGGCATCGGATTCACGGTCTCGCTGCTCGTGGCGGAGCTCAGCTTCCCCGGCGGGCTCGAGCATGATGCGGCGAAGGTCGCCATCCTCCTCGCCTCGGTCCTCGCCGCGGTCGGCGCCTCGGTCCTGCTGGGCGCGCGGAACCGCCGGTACCGGGCGATCGCGGCGCAGGAGGCGGTCGACGCCGACGGGGACGGCGTGCCCGATGTGTACCAGCGCGAGGAGTAGCCGCGGGGCGGATCAGGCGAGCGAGAGGAAGAGCTTCTCGAGTTCCGGGAGCGACACCTCGTCGGCGCCCGGCTCGCCTTCGGCCTCGGCGTCGACGAGGCAGTCCTTCATCGCGGACGCGATGATCTGGAAACCGGCCCTGTCGAGGGCCGAGCTGACGGCGGCGAGCTGGGTGACGACGGCTCGGCAGTCGCTCCCGTTCTCGACGGCGGCGATCACGGCGCCGAGCTGTCCCTGGGCGCGCTTGAGCCGGTTGGCGATCTTGCGCTGCGTCTCGGCGTCGGTGGATGACATGGCACTCCCTGAGGGTCGGCTGTGCACCCCATCATACCCCCTGGGGTATAGTCTCGTTATACCCAGGGGGGTATAACGACGAGCAGGAGCGGATCCATGTGCCGAGCAGTCCGATGCAAGACCTGTGGCAAGACGACCTGGGCGGGGTGCGGTCAGCACGTCGCCGACGTGCGCCGTACGGTCCCGGCGGCCCAGTGGTGCGCCGGGCATCCGAAGGAGCAGAACCAGGGCGGCTTCCTCTCCCGGCTGTTCCAGCGATGACCGCGGCTCCGCTCACCGTGGTGGTCGTCGGCGGTGTCGCCGGCGGCATGTCCGCCGCGACACGGCTGCGTCGGCTCGACGAGTCCGCGCACATCGTCGTGTTCGAGCGCGGCCCCGAGGTCTCGTACGCGAACTGCGGCCTCCCGTACTACGTGGGTGGCGTCATCGAGGACCGTCAGGCCCTGCTGCTGCAGACGCCCGCCTCACTGCACCGGCGCTTCCGGCTCGACGTGCGCGTGCGACACGAGGTCGAGCGCATCGACACGACGGCCAAGGTGGTCGAGGTCGTCGACCACGGGAGCGGTCGTCGGATCACGCAGCCGTACGACCGGCTGATCCTGGCCACGGGCGCACGCCCCCGCCGGGACGAGCCGGACGCGGTCACGCCCACCCGCAGTTTGCGCACGGTCGAGGACGCCGACGTGATCGAGGCCGCGCTCACCCGTCCGGGGCTTCCCGTCGTGGTCGTCGGAGGCGGATACACCGGACTGGAAGCGGTCGAGAACCTCGTGGCCCGCGGCGCGTCCGTCACGCTCGTGCAGCGCGGGGAGCAGCTGCTCGCCCCGCTCGACGTGGAGATGGCCGCCCCCATCCTCGCGGAGGTGCGCGCACACGGCGTCGACGTGCGCCTCGGCGTCCGCGTGCAGGAGGTCGCTGCGACCGGCGTCACCCTGAGCGATGGATCGGTCGTGCCGGCGGAGTTCATCGTCGACGCGTCCGGAGTCATCCCGGAGGTCGGGCTGGCGTCGGCGGCCGGGATCCGCATCGGTGCGACCGGCGGAATCGCCGTCGACGCATCGTGCCGGACCAGCGCGCCCGACGTGTTCGCGGTGGGCGATGGCGTCGAGAAGCAGGATCTGATCGGAGGAGGCGAAGCGCTGATCACCATGGCCGGTCTGGCGAACCGCCACGGACGCCTGGTCGCCGACGTGATCGCCGGGCGGCAGGAGGCCGCCCGGCCCGCCGTCGGGACGGGCATCGTGCAGGTCTTCGGCGTGGCGGCGGCGAAGGCGGGGTGGAGCGAGAAGCAGCTCCGCGCCGCGGGGCGTGACTTCTACGCGGTGCACGCGCACCCTGCGTCGCACGCCGGCTACTATCCCGGGGCCGAGACGCTGTCGATGAAGCTGCTCGCCGACCCGGCGTCCGACCGCATCCTGGGCGTGCAGATCGTCGGACGCGACGGTGTGGACAAGCGCGTCGACGTCGTGGCGACCGCTATGCAGGCGGGACTGCCCGCTGCAGAGCTCGCGCACCTCGAACTGGCTTACGCCCCGCAGTTCGGCTCGGCCAAGGACGCCGTGAACATCCTCGGCTCGGTGGCGGAGAACACCCGCACCGGCACCACGCCCTCGCTGCAGTGGCACGAGCTCGACGACGCCGTCGCCGCCGGGGCGACGCTGATCGACGTCCGCTCGCCCGCGGAGTTCGCGGCCGGGGCGATCCCCGGTGCACGCAGCATTCCGCTGGATGAGCTGCGGGAGCGGATCGACGAGCTTCCCGCCGGGCCGCTCGTGGTGCACTGCCAGGTCGGGCTGCGCGGACACGTCGCCACGCGACTGCTCCTCCAGCACGGCCGAGAGGTGCGCAACCTCGACGGCGGCTACCGTACCTGGTGCGATGCGACCGGGGCGTCCCGCTGAGAGGACCCCGGTCAGACGAGCCGCGCCGTGGTGCCGCGCACGTTCAGCTCGAACGGCAGCGCCGACGGGATGTGCACGGCGTCCGGGGTGGCGAGCTTCGCCAGCACGGCGTCGGCGGCCCGCTCGCCCTGGCCGAGCGGGAACTGGTCGACGGTCGTGAGGCGGAAGAACTCGCCGAGCTCGTGGCCGTCGATGCCGACGATCGACAGCTCCTCCGGCACGCTGAAGCCGAGATCGCGGGCCGCCAGCAGAGCGCCGATGGCCATCTCGTCCGACGCGGCGAACACGGCGGTCGGGCGGGGGCCCGGTCGCCCGAGCAGCTGCTTCGCCGCGCGGTAGCCGCCTTCGACCGTGAAGTCCGCGGGCTCGAGGAAGGCGTGGTTCAGGGGGAGCCCCGCCTTCGCGAGCGCTTTCTCGAACCCGAGCCGCCGGTTGGTGGGGATGTGGAAGTCGATGTCGAACTCGGGGTTCGCGCCGATGTGCGCGATGTCGGTGTGCCCGAGTCCGATCAGGTGCTCGGTCGCGAGCTGGGCGACGGCGACGTCGTCGACCGTGAGGGTGTCGAGCTTGGGGTTGGGGCCGCCGATCGCGATCACGGGGAGCCCGAGCTCCAGCAGATGCTGCGTCTCCTCGTCGTCGAGCTCGATAGACACGGCGATGACCGCATCCACCCGCTGCCGCCGCAGGAACGTGTCGAACACGTGGCGACGCACGTCCTTGTCGGCGGTGATGTTGTAGAGCGTGATGTCGTAGCCGGCGCGCATCAGAGCGGACGAGACCCCCGACAGCACGGTGCTGAAGAACCAGCGGTCGAGGAAGGGAACGACCACTCCCACGTTGCGGGTGCGGCCGGACGCGAGACTCGACGCCCGCGACGACACCACGTAGCCGAGCGACTGCGCCGCGGCCTGCACCCGTTCCTTGGCGGACTCGGACACGTGGCCTCGTCCGCTCAGCGCGCGCGAGACGGTGGCGGTGGAGACCCCGGCGAGCCGGGCGACCTCATCGATGCTCGCCATGGGTTCCTTCGTTCTGGTCCGCTCCCGTCGCCTTCGTGTCGCCTGCGGAGGCTGAGAGCGACAGAAAGTGCGACGGGAGCGGGTGGGATGTATCAGGCGGTGGTGTACCAGACAGCCGTGTCGACGGGGAGGGCTGCACCGTCGAAGGGCTGGCTCTGCAGGATCACGAGGGCGTCCGCGGGCAGCTCGACCGGCGCGGTGCCGAGGTTCGCGATCACGTGGACGTCGCCGCGGCGGAACGCCACCGTGTCGGGACCGGCATCCTCCCAGACCAGCGAGCCCGCGCCGAAGCCGTACTCGCGGCGACCGGCGAGGAGCCGCTTGTACAGGGCGAGCGTGGACGCGGGGTCGACCTCCTCGACGTCCCGCGCGTAGCCCGCCCAGTCCGCCGGCTGGGGCAGCCACGACAGCCCGGTGTCGTTGAACCCGAAGGCCGGAGCCTCGGCCTCCCACGGCAGCGGCACGCGGCAGCCGTCGCGTCCGTAGCGCTTGCCGTTCGTGCGGAACCAGGTCGGATCCTGACGGAACTCGTCCGGGATCTCCATGGCCTCCGGCAGTCCGAGCTCCTCGCCCTGGTAGAGGTAGGCCGAACCGGGAAGCGCGAGCATCAGCGTGGTGGCTGCACGGGCGCGGGCCAGTCCGATCACGGTGTCCGGCTTGTCCGGGGTGTTCGGGCCGATGCCCTCGCCCTGCGGGTTCTCGGAGGTGAGGGCGAGGCGGGTCGCGTGGCGCACGACGTCGTGGTTCGACAGCACCCACGTGCTCGGGGCTCCGACGGCGCCGAACTCGTCCAGCGACTCGCGGATCACGTCGCCGAGGGCCTTCGCGTCCCACTCCGTCATGAGGTAGGGGAAGTTGAACGTCTGGTGCATCTCGTCCGGACGCACCCACAGCGCGGTCTGCTTGAGGGTGGGCATCCAGGCCTCGCCGCAGAGGGCGCGGTCGCCGTCGTACTCGGCCAGCACCCGGTGCCAGTCGCGGTAGATCTCGTGCACGCCGTCCTGGCCCCAGTACGGCACGTTCGACTCGCCGCCGCCCATCGAGTCGGCGTCGGTCGGCGGGGTGTAGTCGGGCAGGCCCTCGGTCTTGATCATGCCGTGGGCGACGTCGACCCGGAAGCCGTCGACACCGCGGTCGAGCCAGAAGCGCAGGATGGAGCGGAACTCCTCCTGCACCTCCTCGTTGTTCCAGTCGAAGTCGGGCTGGGTGGCGTCGAAGATGTGCAGGTACCACTGGCCGGGCGTGCCGTCGGCCTCGGTCACGCGCTGCCACATGCCGCCGCCGAACACGGACTCCCAGTTGTTCGGAGGCAGTTCGCCGTTCTCGCCGCAGCCGTCGCGGAAGATGTAGCGCGCGCGCTCCGGGCTCCCCGGTGCAGCCTTGAGGGCCTCCTGGAACCAGGGGTGCTGGTCGGACGAGTGGTTCGGGACGAGGTCGACGATCACGCGGATGTCGCGGGCGTGGGCCTCGGCGAGCATGAGGTCGAAGTCGGCGAGCGTGCCGAACAGCGGGTCGACGTCGCGGTAGTCGGCCACGTCGTAGCCGGCGTCGCGCTGCGGGCTCGTCATGAACGGGCTGAGCCAGATCGCGTCGACGCCCAGCTCCTGCAGGGAGTCCAGGCGGCTCGTGATCCCCGGGAGGTCGCCGATGCCGTCGCCCGACGCGTCCGCGAAGGACCGGGGGTAGATCTGGTAGATGACGGCGCTGCGCCACCACTCGGAACCGGGGGCTGCGATCTGCTCAAGCTGTGCCATGCGAATCAGGCTACTGCAAACGCTTACATTCCTGCCAGAGCGCGTATCGAATCGGTTCGGTCGCCGTCACGGCCGACGCGCTCGTCACGGTCCTCGTGATGGCGGTGCTGATCGGCGTCTGGCCGCCCGCGCTCGCGGCCTGACGCCGATCAGGACTCACGGGGTCGGCATGCCGCCGTTCACGTTCAGCGTCTCGCCGGCGACGTAGCTCGACTCCGCGGAGGCGAGGAAGACGTAGGCGGGGGCGAGTTCGGCCGGCTGGCCCATGCGACCGAGCGGCGTGTCCTTGCCGAACTCGGCGATCTTCTCCTGCGGCTGACCGTCACTGGGCTGCAGAGGCGTCCAGATCGGCCCCGGTGCGACGGCGTTCACGCGGATGCCCTTCGGGGCGAGCTGCTGCGCGAGGCCTTTCGTGAAGGCGTTGATGGTCGCCTTCGTCGAGGCGTAGTCGACGAGGATGTCCGAGGGGGAGTACGCCTGGATCGACGTCGTGTTGATGATGGTCGACCCGGGGGACAGATGCGGCAGTGCGGCCTTGGTGACCCAGAACATGGCGTAGACGTTGGTCTTGAACGTGTCGTCGAACTGCTCGTCGGTGATGTCGGTGAGCGACTCCTGGAAGACCTGCTTGCCGCCGTTGTTCACGACGATGTCGAGACCTCCGAGAGCGCCGACCGTCTCGGCGACGAGAGT
>Ga0172374_1001680_pt1 | contig 14607 bp, 14 predicted proteins | sample LakKiv3m_FD_114536 | JGI IMG/M metagenome (GOLD analysis project Ga0172374, IMG submission 114536) | Freshwater microbial communities from Kabuno Bay, South-Kivu, Congo - kab_092012_10.3m | ecosystem: Environmental > Aquatic > Freshwater > Lake | place: Democratic Republic of the Congo... | reverse complement strand
TCATCGAATGGGAAGAGAACAAGCCACAAGTGCTGATTCTCACACCGACGCGCGAACTTGCAGTCCAAGTCCGTGAGGATATGACGAACATCGGTCGTTTCAAGCGCATCAAGGCGACCGCCGTCTACGGGAAAGAACCGTTCTCGAAACAACGTGAAGAATTGAAGCAGAAGACGCACGTCGTCGTCGGGACACCGGGACGCGTCATGGACCACATCGAACGGGAGACGCTCGTCCTCGATAAAATCGATTACTTGGTGATCGATGAGGCCGACGAGATGTTGAACCGCGGCTTCCTCGCTGACGTCGAGGCGATTCTTCAAGAATTGCCGCGCGATCGCGTGACGATGGTATTCTCGGCGACGTTCCCGAACGATATCGAGCGTTTGTGCCAAAAGCATATGAACGAACCAGTCCGTGTCGCCATCGAATCGAGCGGGGTCACCGCCTCGACAATCGAGCACCGTCTGATTGAAGTCCGCCGCGAAGACAAACTCGCCGTGCTTCAAGATGTGACGGTCGTCGAGAATCCGGACAGCTGCCTCATCTTCTGCCGGACGAAAGAACACGTCGACACGGTGTACAGTGAGCTCGAACAAGCCGGTTACTCGTGCGAGCGACTCCACGGTGGCCTCGAGCAAGAAGACCGCTTCGCCGTCATGGAAGGCTTCAAGATGGGGAACTTCCGCTACCTCGTCGCGACCGATGTCGCAGCACGTGGGATTGACGTCGACAACGTCAACCTCGTCATCAACTATGACGTGCCGATGGAAAAAGAGAGCTACGTGCACCGGACCGGGCGCACAGGCCGTGCCGGCAACGCCGGAAAAGCGATCACGCTCGCGACGCCTCACGAAGGCAAGTTCGTTCGCGCCATCGAAGCGTTCATCAAGTTCGATATCCCGGAGATGGATGCCCCGACCGAAGCACAAGTCGCGCGTAACCAAGCCGCGTTCGAAGAGAAGTTGAGCGGACGACGCGTCGTTCGCAACAACAAGACGGCCCGCATCAACCAAGACATCATGAAGCTTCACTTCAGCGGCGGGAAGAAGAAAAAACTCCGCGCCATCGACTTCGTCGGGACAATCGCCAAAATTCCTGGCGTGTCGGCTGACGATATCGGTATCATCACGATCAACGACCAGATGACGTACGTCGACATTTTGAACGGCAAAGGCTCACTCGTTCTTCAGGCGATGGAATCGACACCGGTCAAAGGCAAGAAGTTGAAAGTGAGCAAGGCAAAAAAATAATCATCACGCCAACCTCGACACCTCTCCACACGGAGCAGGGTTGAGGTTTTTTATTGAATCTACTCATATCGAAAGCGCTTTCGATAAACTTTAAAAAAATAAGTCCTTACCGAGATAACGCTTTCAAGAGCATCATACCGATAACCGTTCCGAAATTCAACCATCCACACGTGATTGTCAAAAAAAGGCTCAGACAATTGTCTGAACCTCAGTCTTCTAGCTGAAGAAAATCAAGTTTGTCCTTTCGAAGCGAACGCCATTATCCAGTCAATGATGTCTAACGGATACACACGCTCTTTCTCATCCGCTTCGCGTCAGTCCAACAGTTCTTCTGAGATCAGCTTGAATCCTTCGATTTCCGTGTCTTCTTCTAGTTCAATCAACAAGCACCGTTTCCCTTTCACGTTCACTTGTCTCACGTACTTCAAGTCTTGCGGACTGATTGAGATATTGGCGACTTTCGTATTGATTTTAATCGATTTCGACGTATATTTCGGGACGACGCTGCTCGCCTTCATCTCATATTGCCGGTCATCGACGACTTGTTGGAATGCCGCCTCGACTTTCTCCGTCGTCACGTCCTCGACCCCGCTCGCTTTCAAGACGATTTCGACAGTGCGGGCGTCAATCATCGGCACGGTCTCTTCCTCGTCCTCACGCTCCGCCTCGGCGAGAATCATCTGGTTGATCTCATCGTACACGGTGGCGAGCGTCCCCACGTTCACTTCTTCACCGATGACGGTTTTGACGACTTCCTCGAACATCGCCTTCTCTTCGACCGCCGTCACAATCTCGGTGCCGTTCAAGACGTTCTCGATGAAGCCAAAGTCTGGTTGATGTGCCTTTTGCGCGGCGTACAAGATATGGTTGACGTCGGCTGCGTTATCCGTGAAGCACGGGAACATAAACCCACCGATCGGGGCATCGAGCTTGATGACCGGATTGATGAAGATGTTCGACTTGAACTCCCGCTCGATATAGTCGAACACGAGCGACTGTTTCGGGAGCTCGGTCTGATTGATACTGCATAAGATGAACCGTGACGTCCACACCTCGTCGCGCATATCGATTTCTGTCTCTTCAGAATGACGACGCGTCGGCTTATTGTATTTGAAACGGATGAACGTGACGACCATATCTTTCTCGAACGGTGCCTCCTGCACCATCTTGAGCGCAATGCGCTGCATCATACCGGCCCACTCTTCAATCTCTTCGGTCCGGAGCGCCTCATAGAGCAATGTCTGCGTATGGTCGGTCTGCCCGGCTTCCGGGTGCTGGAACTTCACTTCGAATAGCTTCTCGTCGATTTTGCCACCGAGCACTTTCTTGAAGTTGGCGAGGAACAACTCTTGGTGCTCCTGCTCGACGAACGGGAACGAGCGTAACTCCTCGTAAAAAATCTCGTTGCTGTCTTGGCGAATATAAATATTATAAATATCAGCGATTTTGACCGCTTCCGCATTCAATTTGAAATGCTTCCGAATCGCTGCGATGTCTTTTTGATTCATTTATTCCCACTTCTTCGTCCTTTGCTACAAACCGACTTCATTATACCAATAGTTAGTGCCTGCGCGTATGTCAGTAGGGCTAAAGCCGGGATGTCTGATGTCATGTATCATGCCCCTAACCTCAACTTTTATAATCTTTGGGTTCATTTTTCGTAAATTTGCGTATTTCTCACTCCCTTGCCATGTATATTCGATGTGCATCGTCCTGTGATGATGCAAGTCGTTCCGTCGGTATACATACTTAGGAGGCACAAACATGTTCAAAAAATGCATCAGTTCGTTATTCGCTATCATCTTAGTCGCTACATCGTTCCATCTCACGACCCCGACCGCTTCGGCGCTACCACCTGGCATCCCGTCGAAATCGACCGCGCTGTCTAAATTGAACGCCTTGACGGTGAAGACCGAAGGGACGATGACCGGCTATAGCCGTGACCTGTTCCCGCATTGGAGCGGCCAAGGAGACGGATGTGACACACGACAAGTCGTCTTGAAACGCGATGCGGACTCTTACGTCGGCAACTGTCCGGTCACATCAGGGTCGTGGTACAGTTACTATGACGGCATCACATTCACATCACCTTCTGATTTGGATATCGATCATGTCGTTCCTTTGGCTGAAGCTTGGCGTTCAGGCGCAAGCAGCTGGACGACGACACAACGTAAAGATTTCGCCAACGATTTGACCGGCCCACAGCTCATCGCCGTTTCAGCCAGCTCGAACCGTTCAAAAGGAGACCAAGACCCATCGACGTGGCAACCGACACGTACCGGTGCACGCTGTGCGTATGCGAAGATGTGGGTCGAGACGAAGAGCCGTTGGGGACTCAGCCTCCAATCATCAGAGAAGACGGCTCTCCAAACGATGATCAATGCGTGTGTCTATTAAGTGTTGAAAGGAGTCTACGATGAGTCAGCAATCTTCCATCTTTAAAGCATCCCACGGTGTCATGACCGAAGAAGTCGGCGTCATCAGCGGGGAACTTGAATTACGGACGACGTGCCATGAAGACGGCACGCTCGAGCTTGCCATCACGTATGTCGGAGCGGCCGAGTGGTACACATTGCCCGGGAAAGACTACAAACTGCACGACGTGCGCGACCACGAGGTCGTGCATCAATTGCTCGTGAACGTCCTTGAACGGGCGTGATGTAGAAAGGAGTCTCGACACCTAGTTCTGGTGACGAGACTCCTTTTTTTGTGATGTGCTTACTTCACCATTTTGACGATGGCACGAATGACAAGGAAACTAACCCCGATCACGATTCCAGCCAACAGCAAACTGGCGCCACCGATGATGCCGAGTGTGAACATGATGGTCCTCCGTCGTGATTTGATAATCGTTACTTCTTTACGATATCACCACTTCCAGAATCACATAAGCTGGGTTTATTTTTTTGTTACTGCCCGATTCAACATCTCTATTTATGCGCGGCCCGTTTATATTTCTCGAGCAATGCTTGCGGGATGTGGCAGTAATCGTCCGGGCATCGCGCGAGCCGGTCTTGATGCTCGTCCGCGCTCCGGACGTAGTTCGTGAGCGGCACTACTTCGACCGCGATTCGGTCCGCGTCGCTGCGACTGTCGATAAACGTGCGCGCGGCTTCCAAATGGCGCGGGTCTGTACTATAGACGCCGGTCCGATACTTTTCGCCGACATCCTCGCCTTGGCGATTGACGCTATACGGGTCGATGATTTCGAACAAGTAGTGCATCAAATCCTCCATCGTGACGATGCTCGGATCGAATGTCGTTTTGACGCATTCGGCGTAACCGTCATATACTCCATCGAGCGTATCCGTTGTCCCGTTCGCCCGTCCGGCCTCCGTTTCGATGACACCGGGTAACGTCTTGATGAACGCTTGGACGCCCCATAGGCATCCTCCTGCTATATAGACTGTTTGCATCCAATCATCCCCTTAAAATTTTAGTCAATAATTCCCATGATTCGGTAGAAATGCGCTACGATAAGCTCATATCTTTTATCGGTGAACAGATACGGGGGACTTACATTGAAAAAACTCATGTGGACCACATTTTGGACCATCACCATCGTCGCAACGATATATTTTGTCACGACAGGAGAGTCATTCGTCTCGATGAGCCAGTCTATTTCGGTTGATCATCAAGAGATGGAACGCTATTTGTCGACCGAAGTGATGGAACCAAACTTCGGCGGCGATGTGTGGACGACGTATCAAATTCTCGACACGAATACGACGAAGAATGAGGTGTACGTCTGGGCGCTCCTCCAAGAGTACGTGCAAGAAGGTGATCGCTTCGAGCAGGGTTCAGGTATGTCCGTTCCCCTTGTATTATACCTTGACGACGAGGACGAATCATTTACGATTCAAGATCATCGTTTGCCGCGTGACGGCTCGTCTTATCCGACCGATTTATGGACCATGTTCCCAATCCATGTTCAACTCGCGATTTCTCCGCATCCGGACGGAATTGTCACCAAATTACATACGCAAATGGAACAAAAACTTTCGCAAAGCCAGCATGCGAAAGACGGAAAGGAAGATTGACTTGAAAATCACGACACGCGCGATGCTCATCTCGACCGCGCTTCACCTCTTGTATCTCGTCGCTACGTTCGGAATCGGTTTCATCCGCACACTCAATTATGAACCCGACATCATCTCCGAGGCGGATAATGTCGTCGTATTGCAAGATGAGACTGTAATCGGGACGACCGGCACACCGCTCATCTACGTCTTCACATGGATTGGCCTTGCCGTCCTTCTGGCGCTCGGGATGTTCACCGTTCAACGAATTCGCAAAACGCGCTAAGGAAGGAGATTGATTGAATCTCGTTCAACAAATCAGCAAAATCGACGGCCGGTGCACGACATATATGGCTTAAAGGCAACACGCATCCATTGATGAGCGGGTCCACACGTAATCCGCAACCACATAAAAAGGAAATCTACGCGATTGTAGATTTCCTTTTCTCATAGATAGCCGAGCCGTTTCAAATCTTCATAAACGAGAGACGATAGGAGCGTTCTCCCCTTCCCATTCAAATGGTCTGGATTATGAAAGTACTCACGCTGATGGATGAACCGTTCGTCATCCATGTTGTTCATTGGATGAATTCTCCCCGTTTTTTTAATTGATAATGATAATCATTTTCTATGTGATTCTATCATATCGGATGATTCATGCCAATCATCAAAAAAACGGCCACCTTTCGTTCGGTCGCCGCTCTTAGAACATATTAGACTCGCTCGACCAATCGTCGAATGGCGTCCACAATCACCTCAGGCTGATCTCGCTGGATGTAATGGGCACTTGTGTCAGCCAATACGAATTTGGAATCCGACGAGATTTGCGTGAGTTCTTTCTGCATATCGTTCCATAATCGTTGGGATTCTGGTGAATAGTGATCTTTCTTGCCCGCCGCGATCACGATCACGGGAAGTCGCAAGGTCATGTGCGTCTCCTGCAATTGTTGCAAACTCTCTATGAACTCCTCATAGTTCCCTTCACGTACGAATTGTTGCTGATACGCCTGCTGAAAATCCGGTGACATCGTCGGAAGAAACCGCTCGCGATAGTCTTTCGGCGTGACGTCGACGAGAATGAGTCCGCTGACGTCTGCTTCATATTCAGTAGCGAACAGTTGCATGTTCACCCCACCAAAAGAGTGGCCGACGAGAATATAAGGAGGTCTCGTATTAGTCTCGACCAACAACCGCCTTAGTTCTTGGACCATATTTTGACTCGTTCTCGGATGCGAGCTGTTTTCACTTTGACCAAGACCTGCGCGATCATACAGGAAAACGTTGGCCAGCTTTGAAACATCCTCCACCAACGGGTTCCAAGATGTTGAGTCATCCCCGTACCCAGCGTCCAGGATAACTGTCACGTTTGCGGAATCGTGTTGAATTAATTTGATGTATAACCTACATTCTGCGAGTTGGATTAATTGTTTCTTTTCCATAGATTAATCTGCTTGAATAACTTCAGCCAACCTTACAACTTGAAGTTCCGTTTTCACTTCATTGATAGATGAAATCGTTTCTTTTGATCGCTCGGCCATTTCTTCAGGAAGATCTTTCAGACGCTCCCTTGAATCCGCAAGTTCTTTTTCAATCCGATCAAATTCATCTTGATCAATTTTATTTTCGTTCTTTCCGTCTTTCCAAAACTGCAATTTCTCGATGGCTTTTCCACTCTCATTTTTGATCTTTTGATAAGAAGAGTTTGCATAGTTTGCTGCCACAATGACGTCTTTAGATGATTCTAGGACGTCCCTCGCTTCAATTGTTGCGGTGCGAACGTCTTCAATTTGATACACGAGTTTGGTATCCAATTCATGCTCCAATTCTAAAAGTAACGCCGGATCATTCTTAGTTTGATAGCTTTCATACAATTCACTGATTTGTTCGCGCGTCTTCCCCATCTCTTCTTTGACGCTCGATAAGTGCTCCAATCGGAACAAAAAAGCGTCCATTTCATTCAGTGTGCTGTTGGCAGAGCTTAAAGAAGAACTCATTTTACCTAGAATCGGATTACTTACCACACTGTTGACTCCTGAAATAACAAGCGTCGCTGAATTAATATAGTTTAATCCTTCACGGACAGGAGTCATACTTTGCTTCAACCAATTGACTTGTTGAACGATCTGGGCTAAATCTTGATCGTATTCATCTAAATCGTTGATGATTTGTGGTACTTCTTTTTCGATAGTTGTGACAGATTCTGCTTGAATATCGTCGACACGAGATTGCATCTCCTCTTGAGCAAGCGATTCGTTCGTGTTGAAGTGGCTGACAAAGTAACTGACTGCACCTGATACGACTACAGATGATGCGATTGTAATTGGGATCAAATATCGTTGAAAAAATGGCGTTTGTCTTGTCGTTCGCTCTCGCTTCGATTCCATTTTGGGGAGGCTCCTCTGCACTTAAAAAATGATTATTTATAAAAAATACCATTTTATGATTATTTTTATCTATATTGTAAATCTGAAACTAAATAACAACAATCTTTTTTAAGATTAGACTCACACAAAAATGCGACTAGAACTATGCTCTCGTCGCTGTCTTCAGGAGAACCAATACACTCCCTTCGCTTGTTTGTAAGTTCCACCAATTAGACCGATGTGGAAGAATGAGTGCATTAGTGATGTCATTTAGGCGTTAGTTGTTTACTTATGTATCAATGTAACTGAAAAGGAGAATGGACGATGACCTATATCTGTCCCGTCTGTGGATTCGATCAATTAGACGAACCGGCTTACAACGAATTTAATGATCCGTCTTTCGAAATCTGTCCGTGTTGCCGATTTCAGTTCGGAGACGATGATGACGTAGAAATTGAAGAAGGTTTGTTTATGCAACGGGAAGAGACACACACTAATTATCGAGAGGCATGGATTGAAAAAGGGGCTCCCCTCTTCATGCCTGCGTACTATCCCCAACAATTCCAGTCTGCTGGCGCAGTCACGACAGAGCACTTGATTGAACAGTTGAAGAACCTTCCTGTTTCCGAAGCAAATAAATAAGGTTGATGGGCATCGGCTCATCAACCTTTAAACACACGCCTGATCACTTCAGCAGAAACTCTACTTTCGTCAGCAGCTCACTTTCCGGTATTTCCTCCGGAGAATTGTAATAGTATTCATACATGACCCCCGTCGGTTCATAACCTTTTTGAGCAATCCAACTGCCCATTTTTTCATAAAACGGACCTAGCTCGGAATAGGATCCCTTGTGAAAGCCAACTGCTTTTTTCCCAGCAGGAATATAGCTCAGCACGATGTCAGCCTTGCCTTCTATTTCCTCGTCAATCGGAAATCCAATCTCCATTTGAAGGTTTTCCATATCCATGTTGTGATAGGCGATAAACGCGGGGCCCAGTGGCTCCTTACCAGACGCCGCAATATGGGTCGCAACCCTTCCGAATACCTCGCCAACGACGTTTGGGATATTCGCGACAGACGTTGTCGTTTGCACAGAAAGTACGGGTTGCTTTTCCGTATCCACGATTTGAAAAATGAAGCTCATGTTCCTCATCCTCCTAACGAAAGTGAATTCCCTGCATAACAGTTCCCCAATCCATCCGTCAGTTTCCTTCGCGCATCGCTGTTCCCTACATTGATTTTTCTGTTCTGTTTAAAAAATTCCCTTTGCTTGTGACGACTAAACTAAATCGTCTCTTCTGCTTATGACGTGCATATAAAAATCCCCACTCCTTCAACCAGAGTGGGGGATGCTCATCACTTCTTCACTTTCACTTGCGTTGTTTGAATCGTCTTACCCGCTGCATCTTCTGCTGTAACGGTAAGGATGGTACCTGCTTTCTGCTTCGGAATCTTGACTGTAAATGCTCCGTCTTGGTCCGCTGTTACCGTACGCTTATTATTTTTACCATTCAGGTTCACCGTAACGGTCGCCCCTGCTTTTGTTTTGCCTGAGAGTGCTTTAGACTGAGTCGTCACTTCGTCCACTTGCAGCACGCTTGTGACCGTTACCTTCAACGCCTCACTCACGTTGCCAGCTTCATCGGTTGCGGTAATCGTCAGCACCGTGCCTGCTTCCTGCTTTGGAATCGCAACAGCGTACGCACCGTCAACTTCTGCTTTGGCTGTAAAGGTGTCCGTTCCAGTTGACACCGTCACCGTCGAACCGGCTTCGGCTGCCCCGGTCACTTTTGTCGACTGATTCGTCACTTCATTGGCTGTCGGCGTTTCTGGAGCGGTTTGATCCGTGACGGTGATGCTGAGTGCTTCACTGACCTGTCCATTCGCGTTCGTTGCCGTGATGGTCAACACCGTGCCTGCTTTCTGCTTTGGAATTTCAACAGCGTATGCACCGTCAGCGTCTGCTTTGGCCGTAAAGGTGTCAGCTCCAGTTGAAACTGTCACCGTCGAACCAGCTTCCGCTTTACCGGTCACTGCTGTCGACTGATCCGACACTTCGTTTGCTGTCGGCGCTGCAGGAGCTGTTTTAAACTGATGGACGTACGTCTGCTGTGCGTATTCCGCCTGCCCGCCTTCAGCGAGTCCATACGTGAACCAGTATTTGATTTCATCACCTTGCTTCACATCGTTCAATGTGAACACCGAGTAATTCGCTCCGGCTTTGTTCATCATGATATTTTGCTGGGTCGTCCCGTTCTTAATGTAATGAATGATCGCCCACGGCGCATCGTTCACGTAAAACTCGACTGAGTTCTCCTTGACCGTCCCAACACCGTACCCTTCTTTCTCCGGTGCTGGTTCTTCCGGAGTTTCAGGCGTTTCAGCCGGCAATGCTGGAATCTCATACAGATGCACGTTGTCGATGGTGACCGTATGCTCACCAATCGCTTCCTGCCCTTCCACTTTACCTAATGCGAACAGAAGCTTCGCCGCAGCGTCTGTATCTGTTTCATGCGTGAATTCAATCGCATACGTGTTCAAATCTTCATTGATGGCAATCGTTTCCCATACATGCTTGTCAAAGCTTGCGTTTTCTAAAATCGCGTCAATCTTTCGAGCGATGGAAGAAGACATATCAAACACGAGGCGATACGACTTTGATTTCTCTAACGACAAGCCAAGCTGACTGAATTGAATGCTCCAGAACTCGTTCCCGATCGAGGGAATTGTGAGTCGGTTCTGATTGTCCGTGATGGTAGACGTGGCACCCGTATCCGACCATAACGTCCATGACGCGTTTCCATCTGCGAACGAAGCGTTCTTCACTTGGTTGATGCCCGGGTCTTTCATCTCAAGCACAACATGATCGATTGTGACGCTGTGTGCCTCCGTGTCAGCATATTTCCCTAACAGGAAGTTCAGCTCAACCACTTCTTCTGCCGTTGCCTTGAAGGAATACGTAAACCGTTTCGTTTTCTCTGAAATGGCAATTTCCTTTTCAAATACACGCTTGAACGCACTGTTTTGAACGACCACTTCCAGATCACGTGGAATCGTTGAACTTGCGTCAAAGGAAACTAAATATTCTTTTTCGGCGTACAACTTCAAGTCGGTCTGCTTGAATTGAACCGCCCACTTTTCAGCGCCGGCATCAAATGCAGGGATATCAAGTTTAGCTTTGCCGTTCTTCACGTCAATTTCATCAATCAAGTTCTCGTTCTTCCAGCTCCATGCTGACCAGCCGGTAAGTCCGTCACTGAACGAACCGTTCTTCAGTGGGAACAGCTGCTCGTTTGTCATCTGCGGGACAATCTCAACCGTGACCGTTGCCGTATCGGTCTGTCCGCCGTCATCTGTTGTGACCGTAATCTCGGCCGTTCCGTTGGCGACGGCCGTGACAACACCGCTCGTGCTTACTTTCGCCACCTGATCATCACTTGAAGACCATGTGACTTTCTTATTCGTTGCGTTTGTCGGTGCCACTGTGGCTGAAAGTCTAGTCGTCTGGCCTGCTTTTGTTAATTGAACTTCAGATTTGTTGAGCGCTACACCCGTGACCGCAACTTCAGGAACTTCCTCTTCCTCTGTTTCCTGTTCGTTGTAGACACGCACGTAGTCGACTTCCATCGAGACCGGGAAATCGTCAACGTTCGGTTCAACGCCGCCGTCAAACCAGCCGCCCATCGCCAAGTTCATAATCAAATAGAAGTCTTGATCAAACGGTGCGTTCGGATTGTCTCGCATCGCGGCGGAGAACCACTGCGCTTTTGTCACCTTGTAGAAGAACTTGCCGTCTACATACCAGCTGATTGCATCCTCTTCCCAAATCACGCTGTACGTATGGAAGTCCGTATCGATTCGTCCGCCATCTTCGAAGTGTTGTTCTCCTGAAAGATACGTATTGGCCGGCCATTCCCCACCAAAGTGGATGGCACCGCTCGTCGATCCTGGTACGCGCCCTCTTGCTTCCATGACATCGATTTCACCTGATGATGCCCAATTTCCGTACACGTTATCGTTCGGCATCATCCAAAGTGCCGGCCAAGCACCTGACACGGCAGGGAGCTTCGCGCTGAAATCGACTCGTCCGTACGTGAATTTGAATTTATCCTGTGTCGTGATTTTCCCTGAAGAATACGGTGCTTCGCGCTCCGGATTTTGTGGGAAGGTCGCCGGGTCGTCGAGTGCGACGATGTTTAGTTTACCGTCCTCGACAAACACATTCTCTTTGCTGTCTGTGTAATGCTGAAGCTCATTATTGCCCCAGCCCCATGTACCCGGGTCATCATTCAAATAGTATCCCGTTTCATAATTCCATTTGCTTTCATCGAGTTCGGTTCCAGCAAATTCGTCATTCCACGTTAAGTCCCATCCTGCAATCGTTGCATCCTCAGATGTACCAAGCTCGATATCATCCGCGACCACGTCATCTGGACGATACGCGTCCGGGTTGCCGACGAATTTATACTGCACCCAGTTGTTGCCGATGTCGCCACCCTTTTCACCATCGAGCGGGTACCCGATGCGAAGTTCCATGTTCTCTTGTACCGGCTGGAACCAAAGACCGAAGATATAGTCCGTCCAATAGCCCCACTGGTTCGCAGACGACATTCGGTTGTAGCCGTTCGCCGAATAACTGAATTTCGTCGCAGCGGAATCTAAAATATTGACCCACTCGCCGTCCACTTTTATTTCATAGACAAAGTTGTCCACTTCGCTTTTGATTGCTGCCCCGCCATCAATCTTCGGAACAGGCAGACCGATTGCACCGTTCTTGTCCGCTTCAAACGTAGCGCGGCCATCATAATTTGAAATCACGTGTGAATTTCTGACCGGAATCGTCACTTTCAACGTGTAGGTCACAAACACGTCAGGATTCGTTATCGAGGCCACTCGCACTTGCGTCGTTTCTTCTACCGGGTCAAACCAGTAACCGCCCGGACCTTCCCACCAGTTACCAAAGTTTCTGTCATACACCCATCCGCTGCTTGCATTGTTATCAATCGAAACCCACTCATCACCTTGCTTCACAAACAGGGCGATATCTTCTTTCACATCTTTGAATGTGGCTCCACTGTTAAACCGCGGAAACTCAAAGCCTGTCCCGCCGGAAGGAGATACATCAAACTGGGTCGGACCAGCCGGCGCCATTGATGTGATTACCTGAGGATTTGCCGGTGTCACGTTCAACGTATACTCAACGAACACGTTCGTATTTGTCTTGGATGCCACTCTGACCTGCGTCGTTTCTTTCACCGGATTGAACCAGTAACCGCCGGGACCGTCCCACCAGTTGCCAAAGTTCACATCATAAACCCAGCCGCTGGCGGCATTGTTATCAATCGAAATCCATTCGCCGTCCTGCTTTACTAATAGATCCACATCATCTTTTACGCTTTCAAACGAAGCGCCGTTATTGAAATTCGGGAATTGAAAGCCGACACCCCCGTCGAAGCCTACTTGAATCGTAGTCGGCCCAGCTGCGGCCATTGATGTAATCGTCTGCGTTGCCGCTTTGACACTAAACTCTGCAAAACTAAAAAGGAGCATGTTCAAGACTAAAACCAAACTGAGCATGTTCATTCTGTTTGTTTTTGATTTCTGCATATCGTTCTCATCTCCCGTCGATTTTTTAAATAACTAGTATGACTTAGTCAAAATTGCTTCAAACGATTCTAACCTTTCCTTCAAACTGACAATTTCTCGCTTGTGCTCAAGTGCCTATCAAATGATGACCGACTCACACATCCAATTGTTAGCGTTTACATTTATAGATAACTATGAAGTATTCCAGATCTATAACAACCTTTTTTTACCTTTTTTGACAAAAATGAATAGTTTATATCACTTTTGAACTCCTTCAATAGGTCGTTTCTCCTTTTCACGAAAGCGCTTTCGACCTATTGATATCGTACATTCCGTAAGAACCATCTTCTATGCCCTGTTTATAACTTTATATGGGATTGCACAAAAAAGACGAACCGTTCGCAACCTGCGATTCGGTTCGTCCATTAATCTGTATTTGATTTACTTATGGTAAGGCTCATTCCGGTTGATTCGATACGCCCGATAAATCTGCTCACACAAGACGAGCTTCATCAATTGATGCGGGAACGTCATCTTCGAGAAGGAGATCGTATCATCCGAGCGTTTCATGACGTCATCCGACAAACCGAGCGAGCCGCCGATGACGAAAGCGATTTTGCTCTTACCGTACGTCGCCAAGTTGTCGAGCTCACGGGCGAACTCTTCGCTCGTCCGCTGTTTGGCGTTGATCGCCAAGGCAATCACATGCGTGTCCGGACTGATTTTCGCTAAAATCCGCTCGCCTTCTTTTTGTTTTACTAGAATCATGTCGGCCTCACTCAAATGCTCGGGCGCTTTCTCGTCTGCGACCTCGATTTCCTGCACTTTCGCATAGGCCGACAGGCGTTTGGTGTACTCGGCAATCCCTAGTTTCAAATACTTCTCTTTTAGTTTGCCGACCGTGATAATTGAAATATTCATCCAATTCTTCCTTTTTCCACAGTTTTTTTGGAGTTATCCATAGGGTTATCCACAGAGTTATCCACAAATCCACATGTTGATAATCATTTTTTGCTTGACACAACATATGTTGCGTCGGCATCGCAGAACTCACATGTTACTTGTCCACTTGTGGATAGTTCCTCGAGCAGCGGGTATTCCCCCGTCTCGTCGACAATGATATCTAAAGCGATTTCAACATGTTCCTTGCATACTTTTTTTTCCACAATGTTTCCTCCTTAAAAAAGAAGCGTCGCCGCTCCTTCAGGTTGCTTCAGTTAATGTGGCCTCGGTCTTGCCCGCCTTGCCGCGTCGCGTATATTCGATCGTGACGTTATCCCCAACCGTGGCGTTTCGGTACAATGCGTCCCGCAAATCGACGTAACGTTTGATGTCGCGGTCGCCGATTTTGACGATGACGTCACCGACGCGAAGGCCGGCCTCTTC
>Ga0172374_1001675_pt1 | contig 14636 bp, 9 predicted proteins | sample LakKiv3m_FD_114536 | JGI IMG/M metagenome (GOLD analysis project Ga0172374, IMG submission 114536) | Freshwater microbial communities from Kabuno Bay, South-Kivu, Congo - kab_092012_10.3m | ecosystem: Environmental > Aquatic > Freshwater > Lake | place: Democratic Republic of the Congo... | reverse complement strand
TTTAATTCTTGTCAAATCAAACCAAAAGCCGGCGCGGATGATGGACTGGCAGATCTGGAAGTTACAAAAACAGGCAAAATACTGGAGTTCAGATAGTCTTATTACTTTTTATGACAATTTACAGCGTATCGACGTCAGAATTAAAACTAGCTGCAATCCCTACTCGTTACGCCGCTCCCTTGACATCCTGGCCTATTATTTATTATGATTTATATTATTAGTTAAATCTAAAATTATATGAAAACAATACCTGATCACATATTTCGTGGTTATGATCTCCGTGGACTTGCAGATAAAGAACTAGATAAAGAAAATGTCAAAATTCTGGGTAAAGGTTATGCAACATGGTTATTACAACGAAGAATTTATGATTGTGTTGTAGGTTATGATTGTCGTATTTCTAGCCCCAAATTCCGTGATGCCATGATTGCTGGCCTTACGGAATCGGGTATAAATGTCTATGATATCGGGATGACTCTCTCTCAGATATGTTACTATGCCTGTTACTATTTTCGGACTAAAGGCATGGTGATGATTACTGCTTCTCATAATCCAAAGGAATATAACGGTTTTAAATTTGGTACGGGTTACTCGGAAACGATGCTATCGGGTGAAGTAATAGAGTTGAGGGAAATTATTAAAGCGGGTAAATTTACTAAAAAAGATCCTATAGGAAAGGTAATGATTAAAGACATTAAAAATGAATATTTTAATGATGTTTTAAAAAATATTGATACAATAAGAAAATTTAAGGTCGTTGTCGATTCTTGTGCGGGTGCAACCGGAGTTTACTTACCTGATCTTTTGCGAAAAGCCGGTTGCAAAGTCATTGAACAGAATACCAAACCTGATGGCAACTTTCCTGCTGGCACTCCTGACCCGACCGAAAAAGATGTTCAACAAAGATTGGCCAAAAGAGTCATCAAGGAAAAAGCCGATATTGGATTTTCTTATGATACCGATGGCGATCGAATTGGAGTCGTTGATGAAAAAGGAAATCTTATATGGAACGATACTCTTATAGCTTTATATTCTCAAGATATCTTGGATTTTTTGCCCGGAGCAAAAATAATTTATAACACTTTATGTTCAAAACAAGTTGATGACGTGGTCAGAGCAAGAGGCGGTAAACCAATTATGTCGATTACCGGTCATTCATTTATTAAAGCTAAAGTTAAAGAAGAAAGAGCACCGTTTGGTGGTGAATTATCTGGCCACATCTATTTTGTTGACAATTTTTTTGGTCATGATGACGGCGCGATCGCCTCATTAAGACTGCTTGCATACTTAACCCGTGTTAACAAAACATTGTTACAAGCAGTCGACGAATTGCCGAAATATGTTTCCAGTCCAGAGATAAAATTAGTTTGTCCTGATGCAATTAAATTTAAATTAGTAAAAGAACAAATAGGAGTTGAAATAAAAAAAATGTATCCTGACGCAAAATATGTTGAGATTGATGGTGTTCGAATGGATACAGAAAGTGAGATGTTTATTATTAGAGCATCACATAACGGACCATATCTAACGGTAAAATTTGAGGGGAAAAACCAAAAGAATTATGATAACTTAAAAAGTGCTATTAACAAAATAATACACAAATTTCCGGAAATAGATTTTAAATCGGGTGTCAATGTAGATTCTCTAACTAACGAGTAAAAGTAGTAACACCCTTGGCGGAGAATGAAGTAGCGTAGGTTTTTACTGGTAGTTTATTAATTTTAGAAACGATTTCTGTTAATTTTTCTTCGCTGGTCAAAGCAAAAAGACATCCGCCCATACCAGAGCCAGTTAGTTTTGCTCCTAAAGCACCGTTTTCCAAACAAATTCTTACACATTCATCTATTAATGGTGTTGAACAACAAATATTATTTCTTAAATTTAAATGAGAGTTGGTAATACAATGGCCGATTTCTTCAGCGTTTTCATCAAAAGATTTCATCAAGCTCCTAAGTTTTTCCACAATTAGTAGTGTCTTGTCAATATATTCATATATTAACTTATCTTTAACGAGTAATCTCTTTTTTACGCTGTTGATAAATTCGGAAGTCTTATGCGCCGTCATTGTGTCTATTAAAACAAGCCTTATTGAATTCGGTAAAGAAAATGATTCTAAAGTCGGTGATGAGTTCCTTTGACAATTTATGTGTTGGATTCCGCCAAAGCCACATGCATAAAAATCCATCTGCCCCGCTCCAGTTTCAAGCTCTACTGTTTCTGCCATATAAGCCAGTCTACAAATATTGGTCGTTGTAGATCTAATGTTATAAAATTCGTACAATGCTCCTACTGTGGCTAAGGTAATTGCAGCACTACTACTTACTCCACCACCTATTGGCAACTCTGAGGCTGTCTCTATTTTTAGTGATAGAGGATTTAGTTGATTTTTATCTAAAAACACTTTTAAGGAAGCCTGTACAAAATCTAAAAAATGATTTTTATAAATTCCAATATTATTTGGCAAAACATTATTTTGGCTCACTGGAAAAACGGATTCAAGAGCAAAGCATTCGCTGTTGTGTGAACTAATCGTAACCTTAGCATTATTATTTATTGCCGCCACAATGGAAGGTCCATTAATCATCCAATCCAAGTTTTCCCCAGAAATACAGATTCTACCTGGTGCTGATCCGTAAGATAATCGTTCTGTCATTAGTATTAATAAGTTTTAAACTCAGAAAATTGTTGATTAATACTCCTATCTGTATAATTGCAAACTTTGCATTTGGTCCCGGTCATCATAGTGTTTCTGATCGGCTTACTGGTTAACCAACAATCTGTCAACGGATTACGACTACCAGAACTTATAAAATCAAGTAAATTACCTAAACAATAACTATTTTTTTCTCTTGGTTGCGCTCCCAAACAACAACTATAAAGCATTCCTCTTGGATCAATCGTTGGCTTGAAGTAAGAAACTACACATCCACCGCCACTTTCAAGAGGAGGAAGCATTGATCTGATTTCGGCTTTTGCACCAAATTTTTCTCGAATTTGTTCTAATTGAGTAGCTATTAGCATCATATAATTATGATCTAAGTGATTAGATATATCATATTTAAATAAAACCTTATCAATTTCACATCGAGTAAGCATACAATTAGCAAAATCGAATAAATTTGCATAGTTTTTCTCACTGATAATACATGTTGCTCCAATTTTTAGTTGACTTTGCTTTTTTTCACGAAAGTCTGTTAAATTTTTTTATGTTTTCAAATACTCGAAAAAGATGAGACTCTGGAACATTTCTTAGCGCTGAATAAACATCCGGTTTGGTTGAATCGACACTAAAACGGATCTCATCGCACTTAACTAATTCTTCTAACATTCTTAGATCTGACATTACTCCAACACTCCCATTGGTCACCACCCTAACATTTAAATTATTATTAAGTGCCAGTTGCAAGATATTAAACAAATTACCAGCCATAAATGGTTCACCACCACCAGATATTGACAAATTTTGAACGCCAATCCTTGACATTTCTGCAAAAATAATGACGTAATCACTTGTCGTAAGAAATTTAATATTTCCCTTTTCTTTACCAAAACCTAGACTCCTGTGAAAACAATAATGACAATGCTGATTACATTTATCGGTAGGATGAATTTCAACACATACAGGAAAAGTGTCATTACCGCCAATTTCCTTGAATATCTTGCGAGTAGAATTAAGCAAAAGAATCTCGTGATTCATTATATTGCATATTATAAGCTATTTTACTTCAAAAACAATAAAGACTTCTCTAATCGTCTAACTGAAATATGTTATGGTAAATTACTTGTTAAAATTACAGAATTGTTTTGATAATTCCATTCTCAACGCTTCATGATCTAAAAGTGTATAATCTAGGTCGCAAAAAACCTCAGAATGATAAGGAATCTCTATTTCTGTTAAACTTTTAACGCTTACAATATTTTTTGGTAACGGTTTATTCAAAAACGCATTTTTTTCTTCCCTGTCTACAAGTATTAAATTTACTCTAGTTATGTCAATAATGTATTTTTTTAAAGCTTCATATATCTCGATTAAATTTGTAGCTTTATCATCGATAAAAATAAAACGATTGTAATCGAAAGTATTTACTGCAGATAATTCTTTCAATAGTTCACATTTCTTATCTGGTCCACCTATAATTCTGTATTCGTTTAATCCAGATAATTTTATTTTCCATGCTTGATATCCTAACTCACCGGTTTCATCGTAAATTTCACCTTTTGTCCATATAGAAAATCTACTTTTACTAGCAGCCACCTTTTTCATAAATTCATTAACGTCAGGATATAAAAAACAACTGAGTGATGAATTATCAAAGCTTGCCAAGTCAACCCCAATACTCTTTAAATCTTTGATAGTAATGAAGCTTTTTTTTTCGGAAAGATCATTATAAGCATTGTAAAAAGCGAGTGGCGAAAAAGTTAAATCACCATACAATATGCTTTGTTCAATCAATTCTTTAACTTGAGTAACTAACTCGGGACTCAAAGTTGATGTCCCTGGATTGCTAATAGAATAGCTCGCTAATATCATTGCGGTCTGAATAACAGAATTCCAATTAAGATACGGATGTAAAAGTGATATCGTTGCCATAACTATATCACCTGCACCTGTTGAACTTGCGATAAAATCGGTATTAAAAAACAATCCAGGAGGTGTTTTAATATAGTTTCCATCTTTATCTAAGTAAATTGCCCCATCTTTATCTAAAGTTAGTAAAATTGCCTTTGAGTTAGAAAACTTTTTAATAAACTTATATACAAGTTCTTTCGAAGAAAGAGCTGATCCAACAGAGTATTCCGCTTCTTCACAATTCGGCTTAATTGTAGCTCCTGGAATGTTTAAATTCGAATCGCGCGAATCAATAAATATTTGTGTTTTCGATTGGTTGGCTGTTAATTGAGAAATTTCGTTAACAATATTTTCTATATTCATGAACATTCCTCTTCCATAGTCGCTTATTACTAAACTATCAAAGTCAACTCCTACATTAATTAATTTTCTATATGTCTGTAGTAATTTATTATTGTCAATTGTTCCATTTGGTCTTACATCAATTGAACCACCATTTATTCGTATTTTTACAGGATTACCGCCTTTTCTTAACAATTTAATAATATTTATTCCTTTTTGTTTATATTCTGTTAAAAAGTTGTCAATTTTTGTGAAAAATTGATCATTTTCACTAACTGATAAAACAACATGAAGATTCGAAAAATTTCTTAAACCCTCAAGTACGTTAACACCTCCACCTAAATTCCATTTAAAATCGTTAAGATCAATGTTCAAGCATTCGAATTCATCGGGTGTAATTCTTAATTTTATTCCTCCCTCTCTTTCTATTACGCTGTTACTAAAATTATGCTCGTTAATAATCGTACTTATATTTAAGTTCGCTAAAAATGCTTCTTTTTGGAAACCATCTAAAACAGGCTCTGCAAACAATAATACTGATGGTTTCTTTCGAAAGCCTTTTAATATTTCGTATAATGTATTAATACCCTTTAATACAGGTTTTATTTCAATTTGTTCGAGACTCATTACTGAATTATCTAGAGTGGGCGGTTGAATTTTTTCGGTATAAGTCATTATAAATAAACATAGTATAGCAAAAAATTACTATAAGTCTAAACAATAATGTTTCTAAAACTAATGCAATGGAATATTCTTCGCAAAGAGGATCCTGATAAGATTATTCAATTAATCAACAAAGTTAATCCTGATATTATCACTGCGCAGGAATTGATTCAAAATACGGAAAAAAAAATAGATACGGCTGCATATATTGCCCGCAAATTAAACTTCGATTATTTTTATCATGCGGCCGATACCTGGTCGCCGGCGAAAAACGGCAAAACCAGTCAGGGAAATGCGATATTCTCGAGATTTTCGATTACATCTACCAATTTCCGGTATGTGACTAAGCCCTATCATAATCCACCGGACGCCAATTTTGAAGGCAGGATATATATTGAAGTTAAATGCATGATTAATTCGAAAGAATTTATTTTTGGGACAACTCATCTGTCATTTTCACCGAAATTTATTATTAATAATAGACGAAAGGTGCAAGTTGACAAACTTATTTGTTTAGTTAAAAATAAAAAAAACTACTGTTTTACCGGTGATTTAAATAGTGCTCCTGACAGTTACACAATCAACCAATTAAAAAAACATCTGGTTAATGCCGGACCCGATTTGGCCCAGCCTACTTGGACAACCCGGCCGTTTGATTACCATGGACAATTTAAGGAAGATAAATTACGTTGGCGGCTGGATTATGTTTTTTGTTCACCGGACGTAAAAGTCAAATCTGCGAAGATTATTCCTACAATAATTTCCGACCATCTGCCGATTTTAGTCAAACTCGAATTATGATCCGTCATTGATATATATCGCTTATTTTCATATAATACTACAATATATATGGATGAAGGAAAGAAAAGGACACCTAAAGGACCGATAAAGTTATCCAACTTTACTCGCGCGTTAATTGACAGTCTTAAAACCGTTAAAGAAAAACCCCGCCCCGACGATCTTTCGAAAATTTCCGTTTCGCAAACCGTTGCTTTTTTCGCTTTGCTTTATGAAAAGGTTCGTAATGCTGTTGAGTACCGTGAAGATCATCAGATCAGACGTGGAGCGATTGAAAGAATGTTGCGGCGCTTACTGATGCTTAATCCGACCGGAAAAGATATTGCTGACGGATTGATAAGAGAACTTTTATGGGCACGTTATTTTGATGCCGATTCGTTGGGAAACCGCGACATTGAGAGAACCCAGCAGATAATTGACAAATATCTTTATTTACTTGGACTGCTTGTCGTTGGCCGAAACTCTTCCCAACGAGATTTTTTACACCGCTTTATTATTGACCTTTTGACTTGTGAAATAGAGGAATCACTCAATCCGGCAGGTGCTCTCAAAAATGCCAGTTATACATTTTTTATATATCAAGTTTTACGAAATAAAATAAAACTCGAGGGTGTTACCGAAGATCAGAAAAATGCGTATTTTTTGGCGGCCTTGGAAAAGGTCTACCGACGCAGTGACCGATCATACCAACGCTATCATCTTTTTACAATATTTTATAAACCCATTTCTAAATTTACTAATAAGGAACTAAATGATCTGTCAAATAAATTTCCCACGATTTTTGAACGTGTTGACAAAATGACCAATAATCCTTTTGTCGACCATTTGTCACGCTTTATCAAAAAACAACTGCCTCCCTTCCTGATTTTTTTTACGATCATTAAAGATAAGTTTGATCAGATTGAAAAAATTTTAACCAACAGAGATTTATTATGGAATGAAGTTGAGTTAACCTGTCGGCAAAAATATGATGGAATCAAAACAAAGATGGTTAGTTTGGGCGTAAGAAGCTTTATTTATATTTTTTTGACCAAGATGGTGTTTGCAATTATTCTTGAATTTCCGCTGTCAAGATTTGTCTATGGTGAGGTAAACTATCAGTCAATTATTATCAATACCTTGGTTCCTCCTTTTTTAATGCTTCTTATTATTGCTTTCTTTACTATGCCCGGCAATGAGAATACGGTGAAAATTTTTCAGAGAGTTGTAGAAATAATTGATGCCGATGCAACTTTTGAATCTTCGATTGCTTTTGTTCGTAGCAAACCTCGTGAACGCAAACCGTTATTGATTTTTGGATTTACGGTTTTTTACTCATTGACGTTTATTATCACTTTGTCGATCATATTTGAAGTTCTCAATCTTCTGAATTTCAATCTGGTCAGTCAGGCAATTTTTCTATTTTTCGTCTCGGTCGTCACCTTCTTTTCTTACCGTATTAAACAAATCGTCAATGAATATCACCTGTCGGAAAAAGAAAGTATTCTATCACCGATTTTTGATTTCTTTTTTATGCCGATACTGTCCTTGGGAAAGTTCTTTAGCCAGGAGATTGCCAGACTTAATTTTTTCATCTTTATATTTGACTTTCTTATTGAAGCCCCTTTTAAATTTATCTTCGAAATCGTCGAAGAATGGATTTCTTTTGTCCGCAAACGGAAAGAAGAAATTATATAATCTTATTAATGTTTGGCGATAGTTTTTTTAAAAAAACCGTAAAAAATATTTTTGATGTGGGAACTTGGCTTATCCTAGGTCTTTCTATAATTTTGGCTGCGATTGTGGCAATAGCTCAAACCGCCTTGCCGGGAATGGCTACTTATAAAGTAAAAACCGGTTTTGAGGCAGCGGTTTTAGCCGGCTTTAAAATAATAGGACAGGATAGCCGATATCAGATTGATCTGACAAAACTCCGCTTTGAAGAAACTCAAAAAGTGATTTCCTCAAGCAATGCTTCTTTGAGTCTAAATAATCTTTACCAGCAAATCATATCAACGGAGTATTCCATTGAAAGTATCAGCGATCCAAAACAAAAATCACAAACCGCAAAACAATATATTAGTACTTTAACCAGCATTAGTGATCAGCTGGAGCAGAAAAAATCTTCTGTGTCACCAAGTCCAACTTCTCCGACATTAATTCCAACCATTGCCACTACCGATACAAGTTATTCTAACGATGAGCAAAAGATGCCAACTGTGGTACCAACTGAGACCATTTCTAGTCAACAAATAATTATTAATGAGCAAATCAGCCAAACTCAACAACAAATCCAAGAAACGATTAACAACCTAAATAGTATTCCAACGCCGCCACAAGAACCTGAATTCTCTCCCGACCAAAACAGTCAAACGACAGATTCACAGCCGACAATAACGCCTAAAAACGATAACAATTCTGAAAATAGTAAAGATGAACACGATAAAGGAAAAAAAGATAAAGATAAACACGACAAAGATATATCACCAACTCCCTAAACACCATGTAAATAAAGATTAAATTTCTCTTGCTTTTAATTCTTTATTATTTGTATAATAAACATAAGTTATATCAACTAATGATATTAGAATTAAAAAAAAATTTTCTTAATAAATTCAAAAACAATGTTTTATTTAGAATCTTTGTTTTTTTCTTGTCTGCTTGTTCCCTCTTTATTTTAATACTCTTCGGGTCAACCCACAAACCATTTCAAAAATTTTTTTGGCAGACGAGAATTCTGCAGTTGCTTCGGAAAGCCAAAATTCTTGGGACGTCGGAACTAGGTTTTTTTGAAGCGCTTAAAACTCAAAATCTTCTCTATGATTACAATAATGACGGCTTTGTGACAGGTGAAGATTATTCGTTGATGCTAGCCGAAAAAAAAGATGGTGTTCTACCAGGAATATTTGTTACCCAATCGGCCGGGTCTGCCGGAGAAAATCCTTTGGACAGAAGCAATTTTTCTCTTCCAACCGTTAAGGGTTTTTCAACAAACGAATTTGATGGTTCGGCTAACGTCGATTATCCGCTTGACTTGCCGGCCGGTCCGGGAGGACTTACTCCAAAACTGGCTCTTTCGTATTCCTCCTCATCGGTTGATGATATGAACGTAGGAGTGCATACCGTATTTCGCAGTTCTTATCAAAGACAGGCGGGACTGGTTGGTCTTGGGTGGAATCTTTCCGGGATGAGTTATATTTCCCGGGATTTTAATAACACCACAAAAAATCCGACCGACGATAAGTTTATTCTTTCTTTTGAGGGAGGCAGCGCCAATCTGACTTTAGAAAGCGGTGATGAAAACTACAGTGTTTGGCGAACATCGCCCAACCTTAAATTAAAGATTGAAAGATACGGAAAATGTTATGCCGTAAAACTTTTTGCCTATCCGAGTTGCCGTCATACCTGGATTGTTACAACCGGTGACGGTACCAAATATATTTTTGGATCTGACAAGTTGCTGCCACAAAGTCAATGGGCGCAATCTGCAGGTATCCGAGGACCAAGTGACCCTGATTCAACAAATTTTTATAATAAACCCTATTGGTATCCACTCTACGAAACGGTTAATGGTGTCAGGCTTGGCACACGAGAATGGATAACCTTATCGGAACATAGCGGTAAGGAGACTTATTATAGCGCCCTCACCTCCAAATGGTTGTTGACCAGGGTTGAAAGCAAATACTATAAACCGGGCATTAACGACACCAAAATAGACTATCAATATAGGTTCGAACTGACTACCAGCAATTCAATTTGTCAGGAAGAATTTCATAGAAATCCGAATCCTTTTAAAAAACTTCAAGAAAAAGGAGGGTCAGCTTTAAGTGATTGGCATACCAAAAGTGTTTATCCCTATAAAATCACATATGGTAAAAATGCAATCGACTTTAGTTACGAAGACCGATATGATTACCTTCTTGGTTCGTACACTTGGATCTGTTCTTCTTCAGATACCGCCTTTCTTCAGAGAATGAAAAAAATATCCATAAGTTCTTTGGGAAAAGTCAGAAATATTTATAAATTAGACTATGATTACGGTTGGAAACCAAAAGACCATTCAACCAAGATAATATGGCATGGCAGCACAGCTCAACCTCAAGTTATACCCAACTGGAATAATTTGAACTGCTCAGTAGAAATTAACAAGGCATATAGTAAAAAATTAAACACAAAAGATATGCCTGAAGTTGTTGACAACCAACCCATTCACTCGCTTTTGGTTAGGATAACCGAATATGCCGACGATCCGGATAAAAATCCTCAAGCCAAACGTAAACCTTCCTCAGCTTTTTCTTATGGCGACAATTGCAATGACTATTGCGGTGGATGTCCGCTGACATCCTTTTTTGATCCGGCTAAACCAACCGAACAAATACAGACCGGCAACGACTTTTTCCTTAAAAAAGCCGATAACGGCAGCGGCGGATCAACTACTTTTGAATACTGGAATGACGGGAAAGGAAACAGTGCGATTCCGGTGAAATATTGTTACAACAAAACAGATGGCACTTCTTCCTGTCTGATGGATTTAACAGAAAATACTCAGCGACATCGGATTATCTCAAAGACAACCTCTGACGGCATGGGGAATACCTATAAAATCAGCTATAACTATCCGGGAATTGGCGCTTCACAGGGACTTGCCTATGTAGAGAGTCCGTTTACAGAGTGGTGTGAAAATACAAAGGACGGAAAAATTGTTCCTTATGACCCGTCTGCATTATATAAAAATCAATGTAAAACAAGCAGTATGAAAGGAATGTGTCTTAATGTCGTCGGAGAGGCCTGTTCTGATCTCGAGTATAAATCCACAGACCTTCCTGGTTATGAGTTTTTGGGTTATCCTGAGGTGGAAACAACCTCTTATCAAAAAAACAGCATTACGGAAATTGCCGCCAAAAGTAAAAAAAATTATTATCAGGTGATGCAGACGTCAACCTGTTTCAAACCCAGTCCGCTTAAGGGAGTTGCTTATAAAACAACTGCTTATGACACGACTGCTTCTAATCGCTTTAACGAATCCATTGAAAAATATAAAGTTAGATTTGGTAAAATGTTTGATAAGACAAACGAGGTTGACGATGTTAATCTTTCCCAGCAATGCCCAATATATGAACCTAAAACAACAGTCAGCTTAGTCCTTTCGACTGAATCCGTTTTTAAAGACTATGTTAATGGTTCACCGGTCCTTTGTACCAAAAGTTCTCGCGATTACGACAAACTTGATGGCTCCTCAGATCCTTATGCCCAGCTTCGTAAAGAAACTACCTGGGGAAAGGTTGACTGCAATGACACCGGCAAAGACATTGACGACGGCACAGCCATTGTTTCGGTCAAGGACTACACCCAAGGGAAAAATGACGCTGTCTGGAGAGTACCTCTTCCCAATGAATCCTGGACACAAGGATATCAGCAGACGGAAAAATATAACTATAATAAAACATATTATGACAGTAAACCATTTGGAATTTTGGGGGAATATGGAAATGCCACAAAAAACGAAACTATTGTTAATGGCAGTGTTTATGCAACAACCTTAAACGCTTTTGACGACAACTATCCTTGGCTTTTAACTCAAACCACTGATCCTTTAGGAAGAACTGCCAAGACCGAATATGACACGGTTTATCATTTGTACCCGGTAAAAGTCACCAATGCCTTGGGTCAGGTACTGAAAACTGATCATGATTTTTCGATTTCAGACAAAACACATCCTAACTACCAGGGAAATAAAGGATTGGTTGTAAAGACTACCGATGCCAATAATCAGGAAACAACTCTTGTTTATGATCAATTTGGAAGACTTCTTGATACTTATCTGCCTGGTAATAAACCGGTAGCCAATAAGCCCAATTCTTCCAACCGCTACTTTTATTTCAATGAAAACGATATTTCACCCTGTAATGAAACCAATAACTGTATGAACGGTTTAGGGAAACAGGTTAATGGCCAAATTAGCCCAAAGCTTGTTGTTCTTAAAACTACACGCTTTGACGATGAGGGATTAACCGGCCGTCTTTCGGCTTCATATTACTTTTATGACGGATTAGGACAACAAATCCAAACCAGATCGACATGGTATGATGGTAGCTATGCTGATGCCGGTTTACCCGTCGAAGGAGAAGGAAACAAAGATCTGGTTACCTCCAAAAATTATAATGCTCTGGGTAATACTGAACTGGAAACGCTTCCTTATACGGATACTCCATATGTTTTCAGCGCGAAAAGTCCGTATCTTGCTCGCAACATAGTAACCGATCAGACAATTAAAAAGACAATGACAACCTATGATGGTTTGGGAAGAGCAGTGAAATTAATTTCTCCCGATGGGACATTTACCGAGACAGATTATGATGTTGACGGTGATCCGCTTAAAACCAAATCTCTGAGTAAAAATTGTACTGACAATGATCCTGGAACACTTTGTACCTATGGTATCACGATTAAGGATGCTTTTGGCCGGTCAATAGAACAACAGTCGGTTGATACTTCAGCCAACAAGATTTACACGACAAAAAATGAATATCATCCTGTTTTGGGAACGGTCACGAAGACCATTGATACGCTTGGCAATACGACGTCTGTCCTTACTTATGACTCTCTCGGCAGAAAAATCAGTATGTGGGATGTTGATATGGCGCCCTCAATAAACGGTGATCAGACCGCCTGGAAGTACGAATACGACCTAATGGGTAATTTGGTCAAGCAAACCGATCCTAAAGGACAGACGTCTACACTAATATATGACGCCCTAAACCGAGTAATTACAAAAAAAGCGAATAATAATATTACACTGGAAAATACCTATGACGCTTGTTCCAACGGAGTAGGAAAACTATGTAAATTTACCTCCTATGATCCTCTGCTTAATAAACCTATTTATACAAAAGATGCTTCCTATGATAATCGCGGACGTACCAAAAAAGAGACCTATAATCTTTCAAACATGCCTGATGATGTCATCAATCGAAACGATTTTTCAATTGAGTACACCTATGATGAAGGAAACAGAACTCTTACCGCAAATTATTCTGGTAATAGCGATTTAAAATTTCCACAAGAAACAATTTCCAATATTTATGATCATGCCTATCTTGTTTCAGGCAGCTCATCACATTCCGGAATATATATCAAAGAAACAAAATTCAATAAGTACGGACAGATTTTATCATTTAAGACCGGGGACAACATTCTCAAAACTTTTTCTTACGATGAAAACAACCAAAGAATGACAGGCTTTTCATTAAGCGGTCCATCTACCGGAACATTGGCACGACTTTCTTACAACTACAATCCTATCGGAAATATTACTAATATAACGGATGGTATAAAAAACAGTACCGACCCTCTTAGTCTCTCTCAAAACTTTTCCTACGATGGTCTAAATAGATTGATCGATGTTGCCGGAGCATATAGTGCCAAATATTCTTATGATGACCTGAATAATATTATTACCAAAAACGAAGGAAGTAGCCAGGTCACTCTTTCATATGGGGATATTAACAGCAGTTACTATCACCGTCCTCAAACTGCCAATTCATTTAATCTCCGTTACGATGCTTTAGGAAATCTAACAAACTACCAGGACACCGTCTACACATACGACTCGGAAAACAGACTGGTTTCGGCAGCAGTTAATCAAACAAACGTACTTGGAGTAGTTGAACCCGGTTCCAGAAAAACAAAAATACAACTACCGTATCTAACTCCGACAAAAATACCTCCTTCGCCTACCGTAACTATTCCACTTCCAACTATAACTGTGTCTGTCCCAACAAATATATCTCAGCCGACCGGTTCACCGATCTCGCCGACGATTACCAATCTGATAACTGGCACTCCTCAAACTTTTACAGATTCTTTACCAGAAGGCTTTATTCGATTTTATTATACTTCTGACGGTCAGAGGATCGCTAAGATTGATCCAACTGTTGGTGAAAACACATATTACCTTAATCCCGATTTTGAGGTTGTCGTAAAAAAAGACGGAGTAGTTTCTTCAAGGAGAAATTTCTTTATGAACGGCCAAATAGTTGCTGTACGAACTAATGAGTAACCTTTTTTCTAAAAAAAAAATTAGTTTTTATAATGTATATGTTGTTAGATTTGCCGCCTTTCTTTTTTTTGTTTTCGTAATTAAAACAGTAGCTTTATCTTCCTATGCCGCTGAGTCCATGGTCTATATTCATTCTGACCACTTAGGCAGTTCTTCCTGGGTAACCAAAGATGGAAATCTTATCTCTGAAGAAAGATACTACCCTTACGGAACAACACGGGCTAA
>Ga0172374_1001673_pt1 | contig 14640 bp, 11 predicted proteins | sample LakKiv3m_FD_114536 | JGI IMG/M metagenome (GOLD analysis project Ga0172374, IMG submission 114536) | Freshwater microbial communities from Kabuno Bay, South-Kivu, Congo - kab_092012_10.3m | ecosystem: Environmental > Aquatic > Freshwater > Lake | place: Democratic Republic of the Congo... | reverse complement strand
TGCGACGATTGGTCGGCTCGAATCAAAACCCCATGTCGTTGCATGTAGTTCACGGAACTTCTTTCGCTCCGTTTCCGATAGGTGAGCAACTTCTGTAATTGCTTTTCGAATGGGCATCCCCGTTAGGATTGAACCCGACCAATCTGATCTCACGTTTTCAAAGTTGACAGCAACGACCTTTGCAAAATGACGCCCTAAACGATTAGCCCATCCTGGCCTTGCATTAGCTTCATGGAGGGCAATTGAGACTCCGGCAAGGCGGGCAGCTAAGTAAGCCGTAGCGCTTACATAACCACCAAAGCCAATCAATAAATCCGCACCCTTAACGATTTTGCGAGCCTTAAATACTCCACCAATCAACTTAAGTGGAAAAAGAATTGCTGCTAATGAAATCTTTCTGGGCAGAACTACTTTTGGGATTGTTCTAAGTAGGTAGCCTCGCTGTGGTACGAGTAATTGCTCTAATCCACTTGAAGTCCCAAGGAATTCCAACTCCAATTTCGAATCTATCTTTCGCAGTGAATCTGCAACAGCAAGCGCGGGTTCGATATGTCCGGCGGTACCGCCACCGGCAAGGATTATTCGCCGCGCCATGGCTCTATCCTCTCGCGCTTCTTGCCACCTTACGGGCGTTTAATTCAGCAGCGATCTCGGGGTCTCTTCGCAGGACGCCCAGCACATATCCAATCGCGATGAATGTGGCGATCAGGGATGAGCCTCCATAAGAGATAAAAGGCAAGGTCACGCCTACAACCGGCATCACACTAATCACAGTTCCGATATTCATTATTACTTGTACGGCAATCCAACATCCGATTCCGCCAGTTACATATCGATCAAAGTTATTCCGCGCTCGCAGCGCAACTCTAAAGATTCCAAGAATTAAAATCGCATAGAGGATGAGAACTGTGAGAGTTCCAAGTAAGCCGAGCTCCTCACCGATCACCGAGAAGATGAAGTCGGTATGTGCTTCCGGAAGATTGCCCCACTTCTGTTTACTAGATCCAAGGCCGGTACCAAGTGGGCCGCCCGATGCCAGCCCCAAGATGCTATGAGCCTGTTGCCAGCCCTCGTTCTTATAGTTCTCCTCTGAGAATGGATCCCAGAATGCAGAGAACCGACCGAGTCGATTTGGACTTGTGAGGATAAATGCAGCGAAGCCAACAATTCCGAGCGCAGATAGCGTTGCAAAGTAACGCGCCTGCATCCCAGCGATAAAGAGAATTCCACCGACTATTCCTGCAATTACCGCAGCCGTTCCTAAATCATCGCCCCACATGACAAGTGCAAGGACTATCCCGATACCCGGCGCTACCAGGGGCAAAGGATTACTTGTTCCCCGCTCCAACATTCGCTTGTCGTGAATTCGCAATCGATAGGCGCACCAGAGTATTAATCCGAGCTTTGCAAACTCACTTGGCTGGATTGAGAAACTTCCAATCGCGATCCAATTTCGATTTCCACCCACTTCTTTACCTAATCCAGGAACCTGTGGGAGAACCAAGAATATTGCTGCCACAAAAATAGCGAGGCGCGCTTGCGGTAACCAGAGGCTCTCTTTCAAGTTCATCGCTAGCCAGGCCAAGAACGCAGAAATAACTAAGAAAAGCGCCTGTCTAATGACAATTGCAAGAGAGTTTCCAGACTCACTCAAAGCCTTAACTGAACTTGCACTCAAAACCATTACGAGGCCAAGCGCCGAGAGAATTGAGAGCGAACCTAAGATTAAATAGTAAGCCGAGGCAGGTCGGGCAAATAACGCAGTTCTATTTTCCATCTAATGATTCCTTTACTGCGGCGGCGAAGAAGTCTCCCCGTTCGGCATAGTTCTTAAATTGATCCATCGATGCGCAAGCCGGTGCCAGCAAGACTGTATCGCCCTCAAGGGCTCTAGCTTTCGCGGCTCGGACAACTTCGCGCATCAATTCCATCCCCCGTAATTCAGGGTTAATCAATTCAAATTCAACAAGCGGGGCATGTCTCCTTAGCGCCTCGGAAAACAAATTCGCATCAGTCCCAATCAAAATCGCATACTTGATCCGCCCGGCCGCTTCCTTAACAAGGCCTTCAACATTGGCGCCCTTCGCTAGCCCGCCTGCAATCCAGATTGAGCGAAGTTGGGACCGAAGTGCGGCGAGAGCTGCATGAGGATTAGTCGCCTTGGAGTCATCAATCCAAGCAATACCTTCTCTTACAAGAACTATCTGTAGTCGATGATGGTCAAGTTTAAAATTCGCAAGGGCTTCTTTTATCCCCTCTGGTGATGCGCCAACGCTCCGTGCCAGCGCAGCTGCTGCCATCGCATTTAAGAGATTGTGTGGGACGGCCGGCTTTATTTGATCGAGTTCAAATAGCACCTCAGCATCACCGCTGACGAAGGCCCGATCCACGATTAGATTTTCAACAAGTCCAATTTGATGCGGTTTAGGGCTAGCTAATGTAAATGAAACTAAAGGTGTCTTAACTGATTTTGACCGGTCTGCGACAACTGGATCATCGATATTTGTAATGAGAAGCTCACTCATATTGGCAATTGCAAATTTAGCGCTTGCGTAGGAATCAAAACTTCCATGCCAATCGATATGGTCATCGGCGATATTTAAGATTGCACTTGCAAAGAAGCGAGCCTCACTACTCCAGCAAAGCTGGAAAGAAGAAAGTTCAAGGATCAGTAAATCCGCATCAGCGTTAGTAACTATTTCGATAACTGGCTCGCCCACATTCCCACAGGCGCGAGCCCGAAAACCGCTCGCTAGCAGCATCGCTTCGGCCATCTGTACCGTGGTTGTCTTTCCATTTGTGCCAGTCAGCGCCAACCACTTCTGGTTAGGTTTAGTCTCGCTCTTTACTCGCCAGGCAAGGTCAATCTCAGAGATGAGTTCTATTCCGCGCTCTCTAACAACCTTGATAAGCGGATGATCCAACTTCCATCCCGGTGAGACGATTGCAAGTGTTATTGAAGAGAGATCAACAGAAGAGAAGTCCTTTACCGCGCCTACCGTATTTTCATCGATAAGAATTGGGGTTGCGCCCTGATCCTTCAAGAAACGTATAACGGAAGAACCTGTAACCCCAGCTCCAAAAAGAACAATTCTCTTCCCAGCAAGTGAGGCGAGGAAACTCACTTTACGCAACCACCCATTGGGCGTAGAAGAGACCAAGTCCGGCAGCGACCGATAGGCCAGCAATAATCCAGAACCTAATTACGATTGTTACTTCGCCCCATCCAAGTAATTCAAAGTGATGTTGCAGCGGCGCCATCTTAAATACTCGTTTACCGCCCGAGATTTTGAAGTACGTAGTCTGGATGATCACGGAAAGTGTGATGATTACAAATAGCCCACCGATTGGGATTAGTAGTAGTTCGGTGCGAAGAGTCATCGCAAGTCCAGCAAGTGCGCCACCAAGTGCAAGTGAGCCGGTATCTCCCATGAAAATTCGCGCTGGTGAAGCGTTCCACCATAAGAAACCCGCACATGCTCCTGCAAGTGAGGCAGCAAGAACAGCCATATCAAGTGGATCTCTAGCGTTATAGCAATTCGTAACAACAATCTCGCAGCGTTGTCCAAACTTCCAAACTCCTATTAGGACAAAGGCGAGGAAGGACATAATTGCAGCGCCGGTTGCAAGTCCATCAAGTCCATCGGTTAAGTTGACGCCATTGCTTGTGCCAAGCACAAGGATGATTGCCCAGACAATAACGAGCACTAATCCAAGTTTTATCGTGGTATCGCGAACCGTTGATAGGTAGAGCGAAAGCGGTGTATTTCCTACCTCATCAGGAAACTTAGTTGCCAAGTATCCAAAACCCCCGGCAACGAGCGCTTGGCCGAGAAGTTTCTCGCGAGCGCGCAAGCCAAGTGATCTCTGTTTTACTACCTTCAACCAATCATCTAGAAACCCAACAGCCGCTAGGGCGAGAATCAATCCAATGACAAGGAGGGCGGAAGTTGTGACTGGGACGCTCGTAGCAAGATGCGATGCGAAATATCCAGCGAGAGCGGCAAAAATTAATACAGCGCCACCCATCGTAGGAGTCCCACGCTTAACATGATGCGTCTTTGGACCATCGTCACGAATCTGTTGTCCATAGCCCCTGCGAGCTAAGAACTTTATAAAGAGTGGCGTTACAAAGAAACTAAGCAAGAAGGCGATAGCTCCGCCAATCAAAATACCTCTCAAGAGTTCTCCCCTTCCGTGCGTTCTTGCCAGAGTTCCGTAATCTTTTCAGCAATAAATTCAAGGCGCTCCGCACGAGAAGCCTTGACCAAAACTACATCCCCAGGCGCCAACTCCTTAAGAATTTCGATTGCCTTCTCAGGTGAATCGAAAAAGTGAGTCGTGGTCTTGCTTCCAATGCCATCGATAAATTCACGCTGACCAATTGAAACCAGATGATCAACCCCAAGCTCTTCAGCTAAGCCACCAATTTCACGGTGCATTTTTGAAGAGTCGGCTCCCAACTCATGCATCTTTCCTAGGAAAGCCCATGAATTGCCGCCTCGCTCTTGAGTTAGAAGTGTCAAGGTCTTAAGCGCCGCAGCCATACTCTCTGGGTTTGCGTTATAAGAGTCATTTATAAGTGTTAGACCATCAAGTTCAATAAGTTCCATCCGCCATTTGCTTACGTTTTGATGCGTTGAGAGTGCGCCCGCGATATCCCTTGTAGAAATCCCAAGCGCGATCGCGGCGGCGGCTGCGGCCAAAGCATTAGAGATTTGATGTGCTCCCAGAACTTGAAGTTCTACATGCTCGCGTCCTTCCGGGGTCACCAGATCAAATGCTGGAAAGCCCCCATGAAGTTCAATATCAGCAGCCCGAATTGAGCAGCTCGAACTCTCGCCAAAAGTAAGTTTCTCAATCGAGAGCGCATCGGCCATCTTCGGTGTGAATTCATCGTAAGTTCCAAGAACAGCAGTTGCATCTGACTTTAATCCCCGAATCAGTTCACCTTTTGTGCGAGCGATTCCTTCGCGTGATCCGAACTCACCTAAATGTGCGCTACCAACTCTTAGTACAACGCCAACATCAGGGTTGGCCAATTCTGTTAATCGTGCAATATCTCCTTCGTGGCGCGCGCCCATTTCGAGGATGGCAAACTTTGTTTTCTCGGTGCAACGCAGCAAGGTGATTGGAACGCCAATGTCATTGTTATAGGAACCAACTGGTGCAACCGTTTCACCTTGCGAGGAGAGTATTGAATACAACATATCTTTAGTAGTTGTTTTACCTTGTGAACCGGTAATTCCAACAACTTTTAACTCCAACAATTGGCTCCGAAGATATTTTGCAATTTGAGCAATCGCTCCAAGAACATCGCCAACAATGATCTGATTTCCCGCCTCCTCTTTGGTGACTACCGAAAGCACCGCTCCATTTGATAGCGCCGATGAGACAAACTCATGCCCATCGCGCTGCTCCCCTACCAAGGCGATGAAAATTGAGCCTTTTTTGGCCTGGCGCGAGTCGAAGACAAATTCACCCGATACTTCAAGTGAGTCATCGCCGGTAAATCTGCCGCCCATAATCTCGGCCATCTTTAGCGCTGAGGTCTTAATCATCCGCGCGCCTTAATTGCACTTAGTAAGACTTCTCGATCGCTAAATGGAATCTTTACGCCATTTATTTCTTGGCCGGTTTCGTGCCCCTTGCCCAAGATAAGAATCAAATCCCCAGGTTGAGCTAGTTCTACGGCGCGATTAATGGCAGCTTTTCTATCGACAATTATTTCGCCACCACTTTTAAGTTTTAGTGAATCAGTCATCTCACTAAGAATTTTTGCTGGATCCTCACTTCGCGGATTATCGCTTGTGAATATAGGTATATCAGCGCCCTCATTTAAGGCCGCTCCCATAAGTGCCCGCTTTGAACTATCCCGATCTCCGCCGCAACCAAGTACCGCAATGATCCGTGTTCCTTTATCTTTAACGGCCGCGATCGCCCTCGTTACTGCATCTGGTGTGTGTGCATAATCAACTAAAGCCAGGTATTTCTCACTCTTAACTCGCTCAAGCCTTCCGGGAGCGCCAGTCAATGCTGGAAGTGAGTTGGCGATTACTAATGGGTCAACTCCGCTCTCATGTGCGATTGCGATTGCAAGGAGGAGATTTTCCAGATTATGGCGGCCGATTATGTTGAATTGATTCTCAATTGAGATGCCATCAGTTCCCCGAATCAATAGTTCAAATCCACTTGAGGTTTGATCAACTCGTTCGAAGTACCAATCAGCTTTCCCGTTAGTTGCAATAGAGCGCTTAGGAATCGAAATCTCTTTGTAAAGGCGCTTGCCGTATTCACCATCTATACAAACTATGCCCAACTCTGCCAGGCCATAATTGAAGAGTTTTCGTTTAGCTCCAAAGTAGTTATCCAAGGTGAGGTGGTAATCCAGATGATCTTGGGTCAAGTTGGTAAAGCCAGCTACCTTGAAATGCGTGGCCGCGACCCGCTCTTGAGCTAACGCGTGGCTACTCACTTCCATAGCAACTTTTCCTACCCCCGCTTCCTTCATTGTGGCCAAAAGACGTTGTAATTCATCGCTTTCTGGGGTCGTGTGTGTTGCCGGTAATTCTTGATTTCCGTATCGAATCCCGATCGTTCCTATCAAACCTGAATTAACTCCTGCCGCCCGCCAAATTTGATCAAGTAAGAATGTTGATGTGGTCTTTCCATTAGTTCCAGTAACTCCAGCAACAAAAAGTGATTGGCTCGGCTCACCGTAAAACCAGCTAGCAACCTCTCCGCAGATGGAGCGTGGCTCCGGGATTACCAACAGGGGGGTCGAAGGCGAGATTTGGGAAGCAGAATCAACGCCTTGCGAATCGGTAATCACCGCCTTTGCGCCTCGCTCCAACGCGGCCTTAAGGAATGCAATGCCATGGCTTTTTTCGCCCGGCAGAGCAAAAAATAGATCTCCAGGAACTATTGAACGTGAATCGCTGCAAACTCCACTAAAGAAAAGGTTCTCTTGCTCCTTTATGGCGAGTCCCAAGTGCGCAGATAACTCAGAGAGAGTTCGCCCTTTGGAATTCTTTGGTCGGTTCATGGATTAAGCGCGGCCAACTTCTTATCGAGAGACTTCTGATCCAAGGCATATAAGGCTTGCGCTTTCACAGTTGGCGGAATCTGCTGATCCTTCAATACAAAACTCATCACTTCTTTAAATACTGGTCCGCCGAGATAGCCGCCGTAATAAACACCCTTTGGATCCTGAATGGTCACGCTAACTACATATTCCGGTTTATCCGCCGGAGCAAATCCTATAAATGAAGCTGTGTAACCGCGGTAGCAACCACAGGTGTCATTTATTCGTCGCGCAGTTCCAGTCTTGCCCGCAACTCGGTAACCAGAAATTGCTGCACCAGCTGCAGTTCCTGCAGATGAGACAACGCTCTCCATCATCAAGCGCATCTTTACAGCTGTCTCTTTACTTAATACCCGCTCGGAGCTCTGCTTCTCTGAGGGTGTGTAGCGACCAGCTGCATCGCTATGGCCAGCAATCAAAGTTGGAGTTACCTTCACTCCATCATTTGCAATAGTTGCAAAGACTGAAGTCGCCTGCATCGCAGTTAGGGAGTACCCCTGGCCAAAGGCAACGGTTGGCGCGGTTGTGCCTGACCAGTCCTTAACATCTAATAACTTTCCAGATTCTTCGCCGGGCAGCCCAGAACCGGTCTTTACCGATACGCCAAACTTCTTTAGGTAAGAATGAAGCTTTTCATTTGAAATCATCTCGCCAACTTTTATTGCAGCTGTATTACTCGAAGTTGCAAGCGCTCCGGAGAGCGTGAGTTTTAAAGTCGGATGCGGATCATGATCCTTAAAGACTTTTATGGAGCGCTTTAACTTATAAGGAACAGTGATAACTGATTCAGGTTGAATCTTTCCCTCTTCAATCGCCGCTGCAAATGTGATTACTTTGCCAGTTGAACCAGGTTCGTAAACCTCTTGAACTGAAGGGTTTTGCCAATGATATGGATCGACTCCTTGGGTCTTACCCGGAGTAAAAGTGGGAAATGAGGCATGAGCGATGATGTGACCAGTCGCCGGATCCATCACAATCACAGTTCCAGATAGCGCTTTAGATTTTTGAACCGCTTTACGAATTGACTCTTGCGCAACCCATTGAACATCGCGATCAATTGTTAAGCGAATTGTGTTACCACGACGCTCTTCGGCTGTAATTTTTTGAGTACCTGGAATTATCGTTCCAGCAGCGTTGGAGTATGTGTATTCGCCATTAACTCCAGCAAGTTTTGAATTCATGCTGTACTCAAGGCCAGCTGCGCCTTGACCAGCTTGATTCACAAATCCAATTACTGCTGCTCCTAGCTCGCCTTCTGGATATTCACGGGCATAGATTCGCTCTGCGAAAAATCCGAGGAGGCGCTTTTGCATTCCGCCTTCAGTCTTAATAACTTCATTGTTGTAATCCTCGACCGCCTTTTCTAGAGCCCTCCAAACGCTTGGTTTTACGCTCTTTGCGATCACAACATATCTGCGCTCGCCAACTAGCTGTTGCGCAAGTGCCTCCTCATTCATATCAAGAATGGGGGCCGCAAGTGCCGCTAGCTTCTTGGGATAATCAACAATCACTTGATCAACCAAGATGCGATAGGAGAAAACGCTGCGAGCAAACTCAACGCCATTTATATCGGTAATCGCCCCTCGAGGAGCCATGATGACGGAGCGCTTGGTTAACTCATTATCGGCAAAACTCGCATAACCCGCTGCTCTTACTGCTTGTACATCAATGAGGCGGATCGAGAAGACCGCAATTAGCACTAGTGAGATTGCGACCAGGTACTTAATCCTCCGGCCTACTAGCGCATCATGTGGCATCTAAGGTTTCACCTTCTCGGCCTTTGGTGCAGGGACCTCAGAGAGGTCAAGAAATCTCGGTGTCGAACTAGGAACCATTCCCAGATTTACTGCGCGTTCTGCCAATTTATCTGGAGTTGAAATTATGGCGACCTCGCGTAGCGCCTCTTCGCGCGCCTCGTTTATTGAGATTGCCTCAAGCTTTAACTCTTTGATTCGCACCGCATCATTTCCCAGCAAGATGTTGATCCCAAGTAATCCGAGTAATCCAAGGGCAAGGATGAAACCAATCAGCCCATAAAAGAGGCGATCACTAGCTTGTTCGCCAGCAACAGGGCGAAGCTCAGGCACCAGTCTTAAAACAGCGCGGGTGGAGCGACCTACAACAATCTTCCGTGATTTGGTTACGGCCGGTGCGAGAGCAGATAGCGCCATTAGCTCGCCACCCGCTCAATCGCACGTAACCGGACGGATTGCGCACGAGAATTTTCTTTTATCTCTTCTTCACTAGCTTTATCACTGCCGCGAAATACCAATTCAAATTTCGCTTTTAGCTCTTCAATCTCAACTGGAAGCTCTCTGGGACTCTTAGATTCACTTGCTTCGTGAAAGATCTCTTTAACAATTTTGTCTTCCAGAGATTGGAACGACATGACAACTACTCGGCCGCCAACTTTTGTAACATCGAGCGCCTTCGGAAGTGCTCGCTTCAGAATTTCTAGTTCTTGATTTACCTCGATGCGAATCGCTTGGAAAGTGCGCTTCGCTGGGTTTCCACCAATACGCCGTGCAGGGGCTGGGATGCTCGCTTTTACTAGATCGGCAAGATCAGTTGTAGTTTTCAAACTACCGGAGGCGCGTGCTTTGATGATGTTCTCGGCGATCCGACTGGCAAAACGCTCCTCGCCATAGACCTTCAAAATGCGAATTAACTGGCTCTTTTCATAGTTTGAAAGAAGATCAGCAGCCGTCATTCCAGTCGAGTTGTCCATACGCATATCAAGCGGGGCGGTATGTGCATATGAAAAACCACGCTCTACTTGATCTAGCTGAAGGGAGGAGACTCCGAGATCAAAGAGGATTCCATCTACTCCGTTTATTCCGAGTTCGCTCAAGACTTCGGCAATCTCGTCGTAAACGGCGTGAATAACAGTGATGCGATCTGCGAAGCGCTCCAGACGATTTGTGGCTATTGCAATCGCTTCTTTATCTCGATCTAGACCTACAACTCTTAGCTTCGGAAAACGCTCTAGTAAGGCTTCGGTGTGACCGCCCATCCCAAGAGTTGCATCAACAACAATTGGAGATCCGCTTCGTTCTATCGATGGAGTAAGAAGTGCCAGGCAACGCTCAAGTGCGACTGGCTTGTGAATCATCTTCCCCTCCCTCATCTCGTTCGCTCCCGCTTGTTTCTTCTTAACTTCCCTCTGCTCTGGTCACCGCCGGCCGACGGATCTTTGGGGGGTTGAGCGGCGCCGGGGAAGGGGCGTCGCTCGCTGAAGGTCGGCGGTGGCCAGAGAAGAGGGCCTAAAGAATTAGAACAACCCCGGGAACACCTCCTCGGAAACTTCGGCGAATCCCTTTTCACGATCTTTCAAATAACTCTTCCAAGATTTGCTATCCCAAATTTCAACTCGAGTATTTGCACCGATAACAACGCAATCTTTTTCAAGCGCTGCATATTCGCGAAGTCCAGTTGGAATCATTACGCGACCTTGTTTGTCAGGAATTTCATCATGTGCACCGGCGAACATCACACGCATGTAATCGCGCGCTGATTTCGCAGTTAATGGCGCTTGTTTTAGCTGATCTGTAATTCGTGCAAATTCATTACTTGGAAAAACATAAAGACAACGCTCTTGGCCTTTTGTAATTACTAATCCACTTGCAAGTTCATCTCGAAATTTTGCGGGGAGTATCAATCTGCCTTTGTCATCGAGGCGAGGTTCATGGGTGCCTAGAAACACTTAAACCTCCCCCGGTCCTGCGGCAGAACCCCCGTTCTGCGTAATTCCCCACTTTACTCCCTTTTACTCCATTTTCAACCACCCCTCTCCATTTGCCCGCGTAGGCAAAAGCGCCTTCCTCCACTTGGTTTTGGGCATAAAAAAACCCGCCAAAAGGCGGGTGTTTAAGCGGAGTTAGCTACTCCCCAAAGGTCCTTTTATCCCAGCGTTGCTCAAAGCGATCGCTCCACTTTGAGCTCTTTTTCTCCCTTGGAGCCCGCTTAGCCATGCTATTCATGAGGCCACCGAGGTTAGAGATTGCCAGAACTGCTCCACTTAAGGAGATTGCAAAGCCGAAGACTCCGATCACAGGGGTCTTGGAGATCATCCCGGTCAGCAAGCCCAAGATGCCCGCTACAACGAGAAGAAATCCAACGACCACTCGAGTACGACTCGGGGTCTTGCCGCTAAATGCTGAGATAAGGCGCGGATCATCGGCGGCGAGAGCTTCTTCCATCTCTGCCAAGAGGCGCTTTTCATGCTCAGAAAGTGGCATGGCGCTTACGATAGTAGAAGCGAGGTGTGAGCGAAAGTCGAATCCCTCACTCAGCGCTCAGAGATATCTGGGTCCTCACTTTCATCCTCCTGAGAACCCTCCTCGATCAACCTCGCGGGCTGAATCGAGCCCCGACCAAAGCGGGCGATCGCTCGGTCAATCGCATCTTGAGCTTCACGCCATCCACTCTCCCGCTCGCCTAATTCGAGTTGTTCGACCGCTTCATTCTCATCGATCAGATTTTCAAGTGAGACGCCGAGCAATCGAATCCTTGAACCATCCAATTTGAGAGCGAGATATAGCTCGCGGGCAATTTCAAAGACATCATGCATCCCGCTAATTCCATAGGCGAGCGTCTTTGATTTTGTGAGGTTTGTGAAGTCAGAGAATCTAACTTTCAAACCAATCGTGCGCGCCCGCAATTCTCGCTTACGCATCCGATGAGTAACTCGCTCTGATAGTCGGAGCAACTCACGGAAAATCTCTTCGCGGTCTTCGAGATCATATGCAAAAGTCTCGGCAGCGCTAATGCTTTTTTCGGGGGCATCGGTTATTACCTCTCGAAAGTCTCTCCCCCATGCGAGTTCGTAGAGTGATTCTCCGGCGCCCTCTCCGAGCGCACGCTTTAGCGTCTCGACTGGGGTGTTTGCGATATCGCCAACGGTGCGCAATCCAAGTTTTTGTAGCTCTTCATTTGTCTTTGGGCCAACTCCCCAGAGTTCATTAACAGGTAGCGGATGAAGGAAGGTGAGCACTCGATCTTCAGCAATCTCAAGCATCCCATCTGGCTTACATCTACCAGAGGCTAATTTCGCTATGAATTTAGAGGTTGCGATACCAACGGAACAAGTTATCCGCTCTTGTTCCTTTACTCGTTTGCGAACAGCGGTTGCGATTTCTCTGCCGCCTCCAAATAAGCGCCTTGAACCACTTACATCCAAAAAAGCTTCATCAAGTGAAAGCGGTTCAACATGAGGTGTGAAATCAAAGAAGATCTCCATTACTCGCCGGGAAACTTCAGAGTAGCGCTCGTGATCGGGAGGAATGAAAATTGCTTTCGGCGCTATCCGTTGCGCTCTTGCGACTGGCATAGCTGCGCGAATTCCAAATTTACGAGCGGCATAGTTTGCAGAGAGGACTACTCCGCGCGCTCCAGCGCCAACAACGAGCGGTTTTCCTTGGTATTGGGGGTAGTCGAGTTCAGAGACTGAGGCAAAGAATGCATCCATATCGACATGCAAAATTGTGGAGCGTTCTCTCATCTCTTCACTCACAAGATGCGAGATTACGCCACTTCTCATATGCAGTTGAGAGCTCCCACGCCCCAGTTGCTCTTAGTGAAATACCGCGTGGCCCAGTTCTGCGTATCTCTCCTTTTACTAATAACAGCCAAGAGTTAAGCAAGGTACTTGCATAAGAGTTCTGGGCATCTTCAAAGAAAGTTGCATCGCTACATCCAAATCCATCATCAAGGGTAAGAAACATAACCCGCTTTCCAGAGCGAACTGGCGGGGTTTGCAGCGCAACTTTCACACCGGCTACTAGTACCTCTGATTTGGAGCGCTGTTTTAATAATTCGCTAGAGCGGATAGCTCCGATCTCATTTAGAAAATCAGCATAGAACTCAATCATGTGGTGCGAGACATCCATATTTAGATGCTCAATCTCATTTCTTACTACTTCATCGCTTCTTAAATCAGGTAGCCCGGTCTTAACTAAAGATGGGGTGAAGGCGATTGTGAGTTGTGAGCCACCTGCTTTATTAGATGAGCGAGACCATCTATATAGATCATTTAAGTGAAGTAGTAAGTCCCGGCGATTAAGGCTTGATTCATATAGCGAATCAAAGGCCCCAAGCATCAATAACGCCTCAGTTGTTGGCCTACTTGCGCCAGAGCGGTGTACGAAATCAGCGAGATCTAAAAATGGGCGGGCTTTTATTATCAAATCGACTTCCTTCTCACTTATCCCACTTACATCTGATAGCGCGATACGAATCGAATAACCGTTAGCGCGATCTCTTTCGACTCGATAACTTCGATCAGAGCGATTTACATCAATCGGAGCGATTGCTATTTTGCATTGTCGGACTTCATCGAGAATCAACCGTTTTGGATACATGCCGGGATCATGGGTAAGTACCCCGGCTAGAAATTGGGCTGGGTAGTGGGTTTTAAGCCAAGCGGATTGGTAGGTAGGTAAGGCAAAGGCGGCGGCATGTGCTTTGCAAAATCCAAATGAGGCGAAGGCGCGCAACACATCCCAGACTTCGGTGACCACAGCTAATGAATAGCCTTTAGCGATCGCGCTGGGAAAGAACCAGTCACAGATGATCTGTTGGCTATCTCTATCGCCTAGAGCTCTCCGCTTCTCATCAGCCTCGGCTAGCGATATCCCAGTCATCGTCGCGATGATCTCAATTACCTGTTCATGAAATACGACTACGCCTTCGGTATCACTCAATATCGGAGCTAAATCAGGATGAATCATCGAGCGCGGCTTCCAGCCTTGGCGACTATTTAAAAAGGGGGTTATCATGTCGCTCTTTACTGGGCCAGGGCGGAATAAAGAGATATCGATTATCAGATCGTTAAAGCTCTCGGGTGCGAATTTTCCTACTAACTCACGCTGTCCTGGGCTCTCGATTTGAAATAGGCCTAGCGTCTTAGTCGATTGGATTAATTCAAAGGTTGGTCCATCATCAAGAGGTATCGAATCGATATCTATCTTCTTATTAGTAGTCCGATCTATCTCGGTAAGAGCATAAGCAAGGGTGGATTGCATCCGCACCCCAAGGATGTCCAGCTTCAATAAGCCGACTGCTTCTACATCATCTTTATCCCATTGGACCATTGGGTAGCCGCTGGCATTCATTTCAACCGGAGCGCGGTCATACAAACCGATATCAGATAAGACAACAGCGCAAGGATGCATCGCAAGGTTTCTCGGTAGCCCATCTAGCCGTTCAGCTAAGCCGATTGCCATCCGCCAAAGTGGCGAAGTGAGATTTAGACTTTTAAGTTCCGGTAAATTCTCTAGAGATTTACTTATATTTCGCGCTCTTATATGCGGTAGCGATTTTGCTACTAGATCAATCTCCATTGGCGGAAGTGAGAGCGCAGCGCCAACATCACGAATCGCATGGCGAGCGCGATATGTATCAAACATCGCAACAGTTGCGGCTCGTTCTTTATAGAAATCAAAGACTTGATCGTAGATCTCAAGGCGGCGAGCAGATTCGACATCGATATCAATATCAGGAAGAGCGGCTCTAAGTGGTGAGCAGAACCGCTCCATGAGAAGTCCAAGTGATAGTGG
>Ga0172374_1001671_pt1 | contig 14643 bp, 12 predicted proteins | sample LakKiv3m_FD_114536 | JGI IMG/M metagenome (GOLD analysis project Ga0172374, IMG submission 114536) | Freshwater microbial communities from Kabuno Bay, South-Kivu, Congo - kab_092012_10.3m | ecosystem: Environmental > Aquatic > Freshwater > Lake | place: Democratic Republic of the Congo... | reverse complement strand
TAGAGGGCAGGTAATACGACCCTTAAAAATTAAAAAACGAATCGGTCATCAGCAGGGAGAGGTGTCGCAGTTGGGCGGGCGAAAATTTATCGGCACGGTCTCGTTGGCTCAGGATAGTCTTGAATATAACTCTTAAAAAGATATTTTCTTGCGTCTTCGGTATAATGGAGCTACGACAAAAAAGTTAAGGGCTGAAAGCATTGGGAGGCAGTGTGGCTACTGACTTGCAAGAGGGTTTCCTGCCAACGCGATTTAGGGTTTGGCCGAAACAACTCGGTTTCTGCTTTCAGATGTGGTATCCCACTGCCCAACTTATTTTGTTACGGGAGAAATTTTATCGATGCGGGTATTGGTGGTAGAGGACGACCAAAAGATCGCTGCATTTGTCATAAAGGGACTGGAGCAGGCGGGATTTGCCGTAGACCATGCCGCTAATGGTGAAGACGGCCTGCATATGGCCCTGAATGAACCTTATGATGTCGCGGTCATTGATATCATGTTGCCGAAACGGGACGGGCTGAGTCTGATCGAAGAACTGCGGCGGCAGCAGATCAACACCCCGGTAATAATCCTCAGCGCCAGGCGCTCGGTGGATGACCGGGTTAAGGGCCTGGAGACCGGGGGCGACGATTATCTCACCAAGCCCTTTGCCTTTACCGAACTCCTGGCCCGGGTCCAGGCTCTCATCCGCCGGGCCGGCGGCGTGGCTCATCCCACCTGTCTGACGGTTGGAGAACTGGTGGTGGACCTGGTTTCCCGGGAAGTGATCAGGGGTGACGTGAAGATCGAACTGCAACCCCGGGAGTTCACCTTGCTGGAATACCTGCTGCGCCACGCGGGCCGGGCGGTTTCCAAGACCATGATCCTGGAGCACGTGTGGGACTACAATTTCGACCCCCAGACCAACGTGGTGGACGTGTTGATTTGCCGGTTACGCACCAAGGTGGACCGGGATTTTGAGCCCAAGATGATTCAGACCATCCGGGGAGTGGGCTATGTTCTTAAGGCCTCTTAGGCGGTTCCGCAAAACCCTCAGCCTGCGCCTGACCCTGTGGTACTCGGCCATCTTCGTCATCAGCTCCCTGGTCCTGTTTGTTGCCGCCTATCTGTTTCTTGTCAACTCCCTGCGCCAAAAAGACCAAGAGGCGATCTTGGGAAAACTCAAAGACTACCGGGCTCAATACCAGGCCGGGGGCATTATCGCCTTGAGGAACGAGATCAAGTTTCAACAATATGCCGGCAAACGCCAGGAATATTTCGTCCGCCTGGCCGGGGCGCGCAACCGGACGCTGTTTCTGAGCCTTCCCGAGCAATGGGCCGATTTCGACCTGGCCTCCCTGGAAGGCAGTCCCGTGAGCGGACAAGTCTGGATGCATCTCAAGGCCCGGAATGATGACAATATTTTGGAGATTGTCTCCTTGCAGCTCCCCGATGGTTCTATCCTCCAGGTGGGCAAAAATACCGAAAACCGGGAGGAATTCCTGGAAAGTTTTCGCGGCATCTTTTTGGGAGTCATGCTGCCGGTCATCCTCCTGGGTTTTTTGGGCGGTCAATTCCTGGCCTCCCGGGCCTTGCGCCCCATCCGGCAGCTCATCCAGACGGTCCAGACCATCACTGCCACGGGCGAGATCGAGGCGCGCATGCCGGCTTCCTCCTCCAGGGATGAACTCGGGGAGCTGGCCCGGCTCTTCAACCGCATGCTGGAGAAAATCGAGGCCCTGATCAAAGGCATGAAGGGCACCCTGGACGACGTGGCCCATGATCTGCGGACCCCGTTGACCAGGCTGCGGGGTACGGCCGAAATGGCGTTGCAAACCCCGGAAGACCCGGAGGCCTGCCGGGAAGCACTGGGTGATTGCCTGGAAGAGTCCGAGCGGATTCTCACCATGCTTAACACCCTGATGGATATTGCCGAGGCGGAGACGGGGACGCTGCCGCTTAACAAGGCTCGGGTCAATCTGGTCGGACTGCTGGAAGACGTTTTGGACCTTTACCGCTATGTCGCCGAAGAAAAGCATATCGCGGTTACCACCGTCTATCCTGCGGAGCTCTGGGTAACTGCCGATGAAGGCCGCCTGCGCCAGGCGCTGGCCAACCTGCTGGATAACGCCCTGAAGTACACCTCCCCAGGCGGGCACGTCGAAGTGAAGGCCCGGGAGACGGATCAGCAGGCGATAGTTGCCTTTCAGGATACGGGGGTGGGGATTCCGCCGGAGGACCTGCCACGGATTTGGGAGCGCCTGTATCGCGGCGACCAAAGCCGGTCGCAGCGGGGCCTGGGTCTGGGACTGAGCCTGGTTCGGGCCATTATCCAGGCCCACTGCGGCCAGGTGTCGGTCATCAGTACTCCCGGCGTCGGTTCCACTTTTGAAATCGTGCTGCCCCAATAATCTCCCAACCCCAATTCCCCCATTTTTCTCGCGACAATCAACCTTACTAATTTGTAATGTTGTGGCAAGGTTCTGGTAATATTTCTTATGGTATTTCATCATCCAGATTATTAGGCCAAAAGGAGGAGCTTATATGAGAACCGCATCAGCCGGCGTGGGCATCCTGGCGATAGTACTTTTGCTGAGCGTGTCTGCTTATGCCAAAAAAGACAAGGGGCAAGCCTATCAGATCCAGCCGACCATCACCGCGGAGCAAGCCAAAGCCACGGTCACGTCCGCCTTGCCCCAACTGAGCCTCGGCAAGCCCTTTACCAAGCAGGGGAAGAGAGGGGACATCAAGCTCGAAGTTCCTATGATGTGGCAAGGCAAGGTGGTGGGGAGGGTGAGACTGAACCCCCTGACCGGGGAGATCCTGGTGAAAGGACAAAAGCTGGAGGCCCAGAAGCTTTCCGTCTCTCCCGAGCAAGCCGCGGCCGCGGTCCAGAAAATCCTGCCCAACCTGCAAGTGGGTTCCGCCTGGCTGGGCAAACAGGGAGAATGGAAAGTTCCCTTGCTTTACCAGGGCGCGGTGATTACCGAGATGTCGGTCCATGGCCAGAACGGTTCTATCTTGCCGGACTGGAAGGCCGCCAAGGATGTCACCATGTTCGGGAGGTAACTGTCGGGGGCTTGGCCTATGGCCAACAGTCATCTTTTCAATCCAGGGGCCGGGAACGTCAAAGTTTCCGGCCCCTGGCACTTCTGACGGCAACCGCATAGAAATTAAAGCTTTTTTTTATCGAAGGTTCACAGGCAGCCGCGATAATTACTTATTTGTAATCTCCGGGCAAGGTTCGTGTAATCCTGATTGATTATGATGAAGTTCAAAGAGGAGGTGAGAAGTATGAAAAACCATGTTTTTTGGAAGGGAGCAAGCCTGGCCCTGGCCCTGGTGTTAGCCGGAGGAGCCTGCAAGGCGGCCCTGGCCGCGGATCAGCAGACCAAGGCCCAGGTTTCCACCTACACTTGCAGCATAAAAGTGCCGGAGCCGGAACCCGCGGACCTGTCCACCCTGGCCAAGATCAAGGCCGACCAGGCCATGGCCTCGGCGCAGTCGGCTTTTCCCGGGGCCGCGGTGAAGAAAGTGGAGTTGGACAACGAAAACGGCTGCCTGGTGTACAGCGTCTTCCTGAGCAATGGTCTGGATGTGAAGGTGGACGCCGGCAACGGCAGCGTCCTCTTCCACGAGAAGGCAGGCAAGGAAGGGCGCGAAGGCCGTGAGGGTCGCGAAGAAGAGGACTAACCCTTATCCTTCTCCGGGGGATCAAGGAGCACCTTGATCTCCCGGAACTTTTTTCTGAGGTTGCCATGTCTACCATAGAAATTCAGGAGTTAAAAAAGGGCTTTGAGGGGCAACCGGTGCTGCACGGGGTCTCGCTGGCAGTGAGCCATGGAGATATTTACGGCTTCCTGGGGCCGAACGGCTCGGGCAAGACCACCACCTTGCGCATTTTGCTGGGGATCATCCCGCCGGATGCGGGCAAGGTTGCGGTGCTAGGTCTGGACCCGGCCACCTCCGGCCCCCAGTTGCGTCGGCGGGTCAACGCCTTGCCGGAATCCCACGGCCTGTACGGCTGGATGTCGGCGTTAAGCTACCTGGTCTTTTTCGGGCGGCTCTATGGCATGGAGTTTAGCGGCGGTGATTACCGCGCCTGCTTGCGCCGGGTGGGGTTGGACCCTGATGATTCCCGCCCTATCCGGACCTTTTCCCGGGGCATGAAGCAACGCCTGGGTATTGCCCGGGCCATGATCAACGCCCCGGAGGTCCTGTTCCTGGACGAACCCACCAACGGCCTGGACCCGAGAGGCCGCCGGGAGATCCATGATCTCCTCTTGCAGCTTAACCGGGTGAGAAACCTGACCATCATGATTTCCACCCATATCCTGGACGACGTGGAGCGGCTGTGCAACCGCATCGCCATCCTGGACCACGGCCTGGTGCGCTATGAAGGGCCGGTCCACCCTGAAGCCGGAAGGCAACTGCGTTATCGCTTTCACCTGGGAAATGGGGGCGTGATTCCCACCCCTTGGGAGTTCCAGGGAATTTCTCTGCTTGACCACCAGGATAGCTGGATCACCTGTGCGATCGAGGGCAGGTCGCCGGCGGAGGCCATTGCCACCTTGATCGCCGGAGATCTTCCCATTGTCGAGGCCATTGCGGTTACCGACGATTTGGAAGCCCTCTACTTGGACCACACTACAGGAGGGGTGTCATGAAGGTTTGGGTGCCTTTGGTAAAACGTGAATTCCAGGAGGACTTCAAGGCCAGCCGGGGCATGGCTTTTTTCTTGATAGCCGCCTTGGTGCTGAGCGCCTTTGCCGTCCTATTGGTCAGTAATACCGAGTTGAGCCTGCTGGACAATACCCAGGCGGTCTATATGATGGCGGGCATCGTCCTGGCGTTGGCGGCGCTGGTAGCGGTGATCCGGGGCAGCGACGGCTTTGCCGGGGAGCGGGACCGCCAAACCCTGGAGCCGCTGCTGCTGACGCCCATTAACGGCCCCGGCCTGGCTGCGGCCAAGCTGGGGGGTATTGTGTTTTCCTGGCTCACTCTCTTTACTCTGGCGATTCCTTATCTTTGGGCGGTGGGGAGCACCGGGCAAAATTTCTTTGCCGCAATCCTGTATCTGTTCCTGGCTGGAACCTTGATCGTCCTGTCGTTCGGCGGGGTGGCCCTGGCCCTGTCCGCGCGCCTGAGAACCTTCAAAGGCGTGCTGTCTCTGGGGCTAACCCTGCTCCTGCTTTTGGGCAGTCCGGTGCTCCTCGGGCCGTCCCTCCGGCAGAGCGCCGTGGGGCGAGTGCTGGACCTGGCCAATCCCTTTGCAGCCGCCTTGAATACTCTGGATAGCGTTATCATCGATAGCCAGGGGCTGTCCTGGCAACTTCTCCGCCTGGCCGTCATGGTGGGTTATGCGTTGGCGGTCCTGTGGTGGTTATATACGGCCACCAGGAGGCTTGAACCATGAAAGTGCTGCGCTTAAAAAGGCTGGCGCTCACCATTGTATTGGCGAGCGCGTGGTTAATCTTCGGTTCAATGGCCGCCTCAGCCGGAGTGGGTCCGGCTCTCCGGGTGTCATTGCAGGCCCCGGCAGGCGCCTTGAAGATGGGCGACACGCCCAATTTTCTCGGGGCGGTGACGAACCTCGGCCGGCAACCGGCGCAAGGGCTGGTGGTTTATCTCTCCCTGGTTTCCCTGGCGCCCGGCCACGAGCATCCGGTGGACCTGGAAGACTGGTCGGCCCAGAAAGCGGTGCGCCTCGACCGGCTGAATCCAGGCGCCACGGATTTCCGCAATTGGGGCATGCGCCTCATTGCCGCAGGCAAGTACGGTGTGGCTCTGACTGTAGTGGACCCCCGGGAACCCCGGCCCATCGTCAGCGATCTGGTACCCTTTGAGATTCAGCCCAAAGCGACGCTCGTCGCCGGGCGGGTACTGCTGGTGGCCATAGGAGAACCATTGCTCATTATACTTCTGTTGGGCGGGATTTTTTTTTATAATTCTCGCTCCTATCATAAACACAAAAAAGAAGGATTGGGCTAATATGATGAAGGGAATCAAAATAACGGAGTGTGCCAGGCATTTTTGCCCATGACGCAGTCCAATAATCGGCGGGTGATATGCTCGGATTGCTCCTGTTTCTTACCCTCACTTTGACCGGCTGCGCCACCTATCACCCCCTGCCCTTGGATAAGGCCGCGGTGGACCGGGCCTTAGCGCCGCCGGCCCTGGAATCGGTTGCCCTTCAGGCCACGCAGATTCACCATCCTCTGCTGCGGCCGGTGAACTTCGATCTGCGGGACGGGCTCTCGCCGGACGAAGCGGCCATTCTGGCGGTTATCGCTAACCCTCAGCTAATGGCCTTGCGGGACCAAAAGGGCCTGGCCCAGGCGCAACTTATCCAGGCGGGGATTCTGCCCAACCCTCAACTCTCCTACAGTCTCGACCTGCCCATGGCCGGGGCCACCCAGGGGACGGTCAAGGCCTACGGCCTGGGATTGAGTTGGGACATTGTCTCTCTTCTGACCCGGAGCGCGAAAATGGCCGCGGCGCTGAACCAGGCCCAGGCGGTTGACCTGGAGGTGGCCTGGCAAGAATGGCAGGTGGCCCAGGCGGCGCGGCTCCAGGTTTACCGGCTGGCATTCCTGGACCGGCAACTTGCTGTGGCCCGGGATGAAGAGAGAGGCTTGCAGGACAATGTCGCCACCGTCAAGCGCGCCCTGGACCTGGGATATGTCACCATCATCAATCTGGCCGCGGCCCAGGCCTCGCTGCAAAAAGCCCATCTTCAGGTGTTGACCATCGAGCAGCAGCGGGAGCAGGAACGCCTGGCCCTGAACCAGGCCCTGGGTCTGCCTCCGGAGCAGCGCCTTGCCCTATCGGCGCATTTGGAACCCCCTTCCTTCTGGACGCTGCCATCCCTTCAGGAAATCAGCCGGAATCTGGAAGCGCGGCGCCTGGATCTCCTGGCCCTAAAAATGGGGTATCAGAGCCAGGAGGAGCGCCTCCGGGCGGCTATCCTGGCCCAGGTTCCCAAAATCAATATCGGTTTTGCCCATGCCAGCGACACCACCCATGTCATTACCACGGGCTTTGCGGTGACCATCGATCTGCCCATTTTTAACCGCAACCAGGGACGGATCGCCATTGAGACTGCGACGCGGCAGAGACTCTTCGATGAATATGTCAGCCGCCTTTTCACCGCCCGGGCCGACGTGGCACGGCTCCTGGCCGATATGGCCTCCTTAAGCCAACAGATCAAAACCACGGAAAACTCCATTCCTACCTTGAGTAACCTGGTGCAGACTTACTACAGTGCCTTGTTGGAAGGCAATGCCGATGTGATCAGCTACTACAATGCCCGGGATGAACTGATCGCACGGCAGATACAACTCCTCACCCTGAAGCGGAACCTGGCGGACCAGCGCATTGCCCTGGAAATCGCTGCCGGCGAATACCTGGGAAGCGGAGAAAGGGGGGCGTCACCCAAATGAGATGGGGCCGAAATATTTCGATTATCGTCATCCTCGTGATCGTCCTGGTAGTCGCGGTGTGGCGGTTGCGTCATTCGGAGGTGGCAAAGACCGCCGGCGAGGCCTTGGGGCCGGTGGCCCAGGTGCAGACTACCCCCATCAGACAGGGGGCTCTGACCGAACAGACTATGGCCTATGGCTCGGTCATCCCGGCGCCTGGGGCCTTGCAAACCGTTTCGGTGCCATTCGAGAGCCAGGTGATGCAGATCATGGTCAGCAACGGCCAAAAGGTTGCCAAGGGCAATGATCTCCTGGAGATTAAGCCCAGCCCGGATACTGCTCTCCAACTGGAGCAGGCCGTCCAGGCCCTGGATCTTGCCAGGCAAAGCCTTCAATTTGTGGAACGGAAGTTCGAACTCAAGCTGGCCACCAATGACCAGGTGCTCCAGGCCAAGCAAGCTCTGCAACAGGCCCAACTGCGCCTGGAGAGTATGAAAAAGCGGGGGGTCGGGGCTCCCCGAATAATTCATGCCGATGCGGGTGGATTGATCAAGAAAGTTTTCGCTCAGGAAGGGGCCATAGTTCCGGCTGGCAACCCCTTACTGGAAATCGTGGCACAAAATCGCCTGGAAGTGCGCCTGGGCGTCGAGCCTGACGATATCAACCGGGTGGCGCCCAATCAGCCGGTGTCATTGACCAGGGTGAATGTCCCTTCGGCCCCGGCGGTTACCGGCCATATCCGCAAGATCTCCTATGGCCTCGACCCCACTACCCGCCTGGTAGATGTGTTTGTAACTCTTCCGACTACGGCGGATTTTTTGTTGGGTGAATCCACCTCCGGAGCCATAGCCGTGGCGTCCGTCCAGGGGCTTATCGTGCCTCACTCGGCCGTCCTGCCCGAAGGCCAGGGCTACAGCCTGTTCACCATCAAAGAAAACCGGGCCGTGAAGCACTTGGTCCAGGTGGGCCTCCGGAACGATAAGGAAGTGGAAATCAAGGGCGCGGGCTTGCAGGCCGGGGAACCGGTGGTGGTGCTGGGCAATTACGAACTTAAAACCGGTATGGCGGTAAAAGTCGAGGCGGAGCCATGACGGTAACCGAGTGGATTCAGGCGCACCGCCGCTCCATTCTCTTCCTCATGGCAGTAATGGCCGTGGCCGGGCTGGTCAGCAGTTTCAGCCTGCCTGTGGCCCTTTTCCCCCGTACCAACTTTCCCCGGATCGAAGTCAGCCTGGACGCAGGCGATCGTCCCGCCGAGCGAATGGCCATTGAGGTTACCTACCCGGTGGAGGAGGCTATCCGCTCCGTTCCCGGCGTGCTCGATATCCGTTCCATCACCAGCCGGGGCAGCGCCGACATCTCGGTTAATTTTGAGTGGGGCCAAGACATGGTAGCCGCCATGCTCCAGGTGGAGTCGGCCATTAATCAGGTCCGTGCCGCGCTGCCGGCCGGCACCGCCTTCCGGGTGCGGCGCATGGACCCCAACGTCTTCCCGGTGCTCGCCTACAGTCTGACTTCGAACACCCATTCATTAGTAGAATTGCGGGACATCGCCCTCTATCAGTTGCGGCCCCTGCTCTCCGCGGTCCCCGGGGTGGCCCGGGTGGGGGTGGGGGGCGGCGCCCAGGCGGAATATCGGGTGGTGGTCAATCCGGCCCGTTTGGCCAGCTATCATCTCTCCCTGGACGAAGTCGCCCGGGTCGTTTCCGCGGCCAATATTATTACCGCAGTGGGCCGGCTGGAAGATCATTATAAACTCTTCCTGGTGGTGTCCGATACGCGCTTCCATACCCTGAAGCAAATTGGGCAAACTATCCTCCGCTCAGGCAAGGACGGCCTGGTGCGTCTGGAGGATATTGCCCAGGTTACTGCGGCCACGGCCCCCCAGTGGACCAGGGTCACCGCCGATGGACACGACGCCATGATCTTCCAGGTCTACCAGCAACCCGGCGGCAACACCGTGCGGATCGCCCAGGCTATCAAAAAAGCACTGGCCGGGTTCCGCACTCACCTCCCCGCAGGTGTCACCATCGCCAACTGGTACGACCAGAGCCAGTTGATCCTGGCGTCCGCGGCCAGCGTCCGGGACGCCATTCTCATCGGCATCCTCTGTGCGGTGCTGATTTTATGGCTCTTCCTGCGCAACGTCCGCATGACCTTTATTGCCGCGGTCATCGTGCCCTGCGTCCTGGGGGCCACCATCCTGCTTCTCTACGTGCTCCACATGAGCTTTAACATCATGACCCTGGGAGGCATGGCCGCGGCGGTGGGGCTCATTATTGACGATATGATCGTTATGGAAGAGCAGATCGTCCGGAGAATGCGCGAGGCCGCGGAACACCACCGCCAGAGCGTGATGGCGGCCATGCGGGAATTTTTTCAGCCCCTGTCGGGGTCGTCCGCGGCCACCATCATCATCTTCACCCCCATGGCCTTCCTCTCCGGGGTCACCGGGGCGTTTTTCAAGTCCCTCTCCCTGACCATGGCCGCCAGCCTGATTATCTCGTTCCTGATGGCCTGGCTGGCGGTGCCGCTCCTGGCCGCGCACCTGCTCCGAGCCGCGGACGCCCGCCAGGAGGAAGGCGGCACCTGGACCCTGCGTTGCCACCTCGCCTATGACGCAATTATGCGCCGACTACTGAGGCGGCAATGGCTTATCCTGCTGGGCATTGTCCCTTTGCTGGCCCTGGGCTGGCTGGCCTATCAGCACCTGGGTTCCGGCTTCATGCCCAAAATGGATGAAGGGGGCTTTATCATCGATTATCATGCCCCCCCAGGCACCTCCCTGACGGAGACCGACCGCCTGGTGCGCCAGGTGGAGGCGATTCTACAGAAAATCCCGGAAGTGGACACCTATTCCCGGCGCACCGGCTTGGGGTTGGGCAGTGTGGGCCTCACCGAAGCCAATGAAGGCGATTTCTTTGTCCGCCTCAAACCTTTCCCCCGCAAACCTATCGAGACCGTAATGGGCGAGGTGCGCCGCCGCATCGAACACGCCGTGCCCGGCTTGCATGTGGAAATGGCCCAACTGATGGAAGACCTGATCGGCGATCTCACTGCGGTGCCCCAGCCCATCGAGATTAAAATCTTTTCAGATAATGCCCCGGTGTTGCAGAAATTGGCCCCCCAGGTGGCCGCCGCCATCGGCAAGATCCCGGGAGTGGTGGACGTCAGGGATGGTATCGTGCTGGCGGGAGACGCCCTGGATATCCGGGTGAACCGGGATAAGGCCTCTTTAGAAGGCGTCAACCCCGATGAGGTCACCCGCATGGTGGCCAACTTCATGAGCGGCGTGGTCACCACCCAGATTCAGCAAGGCCCGAAAATGGTGGGCGTCCGCGTCTGGACGCCCCCGGAGAACCGTCACACCATCCGCGACCTGGAATATTTGCACCTGCGGGCCTCAGACGGGCATCTGTTCCCCCTCAAGCGCATCGCCCAGTTCACGGTAATCACCGGGCAGCCCCAGATCATGCGGGACAACTTGAAGCGCATGGTGGCGGTCACCGGGCGCATCAGCGGGCGGGACATGGGTTCGGTCATCCGCGACGTCCAAGCCGCTCTTGACCGGCCTGGCCTGTTGCCATCGGGGGTATATTACCGGCTGGGCGGTCTCTATGCCCAGCAGCAGATCGCCTTTGCCGGTCTCTTGATGGTATTTACAGCTGCGGTCGTCCTGGTCTTCGCCTTACTGCTTTTTCTTTATGAACGGTTCCTGGGCGCCTTTGCCATTCTCATTACCACGCTCCTGGCTCTCAGCGCGGTGTTTATCGGCCTCTGGCTCACTGGGACGGAACTGAATATTTCCTCTATGATGGGCCTGACCATGATCGTGGGGATCGTTACCGAGGTGGCCATCTTTTATTTTTCCGAATACCAGGCCTTGCCTGGCGATCTGGAGCGTCCCCACGCTCTGATTTTAGCGGGGAAAAACCGGATGCGGCCCATCGCCATGTCCACCCTGGCGGCCATCCTGGCCCTGATGCCTCTGGCACTGGGGATCGGCCAAGGCGCCGCCATGCAACAACCCCTGGCCATTGCCATCATCTCTGGGTTATGCTTACAATTGCCGCTGGTTTTGATAGTGTTGCCCGTATTGGTGGAGAGTCTAAGTAAATGAGTTTAATTTTCGAAAGACCCACGGTTATTAAACTTGGGGGAACTTCATGGACTCGGGATGGCTTGGCCGAAACCTTTAACGCTATCTTTTGCATCGGATCCTTGCCACCTTACCGGCAGCCTGATGACGGCTGTGGAATAGCCTGAACCGGGGTTGAATCATCCCTTCATTCAACCAAAGTTAAATGGACTCTCCAGGAGATTGAATGTGACTGACGAGCCGGTGAAGCCAGAGCGTCTGGAACTCCTGATCCACCGCAGCAGCCCCTGGCCCTATCTGCTTTTAGGTGCGCTCTTCGGCGCCGGTCTCGAAATGCTGGTAATTCTGCCCTTGGATGCGGTATTCCGAAATCTATTTGATTACATTTTTGCGGGAAACCCTATCCGCTTGCAACATGCCCTGGCCCATCTTGCCAGGCCGGGAGAGTGGCCGGCGTTCAGCCTGACCGGCTTTATTTTAGGGGCTGCCTTGGGCTTCGTCTTCTATCGCCTGAAACAGAACCAGAAACGTCTCCAAAACCTGCGGCAGGAGTTTGAAATCCAGGTGGCGGCCCTGCGGCACCATTACAAAAACCTGGCTTTGGGGATAAACGGGTTTTCCGCCAGGGCCAGACGCAAACTGGAAAAATTGCAGCCCAAGCTCCATAATTGTGCCTTGCCGGATGCCGGTCTTAAGGTCGAGATCGATGCTCTGGAGCAAAGTCTCACTATTTTGGCAGAAGCCTCGCAACGCCTTTCCAGTGTCTTGACGGAGGAGCTGAGATTCTTAAAGGCTCTGCAATGCAACAGCTTAACCACATCGTCCCAAGATTTTTTCCCGGTTTTGCGGCGTGCCATCCAGGATCTCCTGGAGTTGCGTTTCCGGGAAAAGAAGATCCGCGTGGAAATCAATGGCCAGCCGCTGGCAGAACCCTGCGCTCCTTTGGTATTTGACTTTGAACCTTATACCATGGAGGTCATCTTGGAGAATATTTTGAGCAACGCCATGCGCGTCGGGGATTTTATCCAGCTGAGGGTGACCGAACACAATGGCAGGGTGGGGGTGGAAATCCTCGATAATGGGCCGGGCTTTGACCTGGAAGGGATTAAACGGAACCTGGTGAGCTCGGAGGGTCATCCGGGTGCAGAAAGCTCCCATTTGGGCCTCCGGGTAACGTTGTACTTGCTGGAGAAATGTGGCGGCCAATTGTTTGCCTTGAATAAGACAGGCGCCGGAGCCGCATTTATCTTAGAATTTCCCCGACAACCTCCAAGTCACCGTTAATCTCACCTGCGGCTCAATATTCTTACGGTATATTGCCTGCTTCCCAATTGCGGTAAAGAGAATAAGTACTTAATCTAAATTCACAAAACCCTTTGCGGTAGATAAACCAATCTTTATGAAGAGAACGCCATGCTGAGTAATTCCTCCAAACCCAGTTCCCCCGGCGGAAACCGTTCCCTGGTAGGGCAAAAGGAACAGTTCCTGGAAGTTTTGGTTTTCTTGTTTCTCATTGTCCCTTCGATGGTCCTGTCCTTTTTCGTGGTGCGGCAGGGAACCCTGGGGTTTGTATTCACGGCCTTTACGGTCATGTTGCGGGACCTGGCCCTGGCCAGCTTGATTCTCTTCTTTCTCTGGCGCAACGGCGAACCTTTGGAGAGTTTAGGCTGGAACTATAAAAACGGCTGGAAAGACGTTGTCCTGGGAATCGGATTGTTTCTACCCATGTCCTTTGCAGCCGGCTTGCTTGAACACGCCCTCCAAGGTGCGGGTTTTTCGGCCCCGGTGACGCCGCTGCCTTCGTTCCTGGAGGCCAGGGGCCAGGCGGAGTTGCTGCTCGCCTTCTTTCTGGTCGTACTGGTGGCCATCGCGGAAGAGACTATCTTTCGCGGTTACTTGCTGCTGCGTTTCCGCAACCTTGATTTAAGCCTCCCTTGGGCGGCCCTGCTGTCGGCCGTGATTTTTTCTCTCGGGCACGGTTATGAAGGAACCTCTGGGGTAGTCACGGTGGGGGCCATGGGATTGACGTTCGCCGTCATCTATCTCTGGCGGCAAAGCCTGGTGGCTCCCATGGTGATGCACTTCCTCCAGGACTTTACCGGGATTGTCCTGGCGCCCTTGCTGGGGCTGAAATAACCCCGTGGCTTAAAGCTCAATAACAGGGAAATGAGCCATTCCTTTAACTCCGGAGAAAAGGATGGTCTGGACATTTGATGGAGCAAGATAACCAAACTGCCGCAAAAGACCGGGAGCAGGCCACGGAGCCGACCGCCGCTGCCGTCCCGGCTTTCGGGTTATCCACGGCCGAAGTCGAAGCACGTCGGCTGCAGTACGGCCTCAATGAAATTGCCGAAAAGAAAAGCCATCCCATCCTGAAATTCCTCCGGTTCTTTTGGGGGCCCATCCCCGTGATGATCGAGGTGGCCGCGGTTATTGCCGTCCTTATCCACCATTGGGAGGACTTCTCCATCATCCTAGCCATGCTGCTGCTTAATGCCGGGGTCGGCTTCTGGCAGCGGCAAAAAGCGGACCATGCCATCGACCTGCTGAAGCAAAAGCTCGCCCTGAACGCCAGGGTGCGGCGAGACGGCCAGTGGCAGGAAATCCCGGCCCGGGAACTGGTCCCCGGCGACCTGGTGCGCGTCCGCCTCGGCGACATCGCGCCCGCCGATCTGCAACTCCTTACCGGGGACTATCTGCTGGTGGACCAATCTACGCTGACCGGCGAGTCCCTGCCCGTGGAAAAGCAAACGGGAGAAGTGGCCTATTCCGGGTCCATCGTGCGTCAGGGGGAGATGGACGCCCGGGTGGCTGCAACCGGCATGAACACGTATTTTGGCCGCACCGCCAAGTTGGTGGAAGAGGCCCGGACCAAAAGCCATTTTCAGAAGGCCCTGATCAAGATCGGCGATTACCTGATGCTCATGGGTTTGGGCATGGTGGCGATCATTTTCCTGGTCTCCCTGTTCCGCCACCAGAATATCTGGCATACTTTGCAGTACGCTTTGGTCCTGATCGTGGCGGCGGTGCCCGCGACCCTGCCGGCGGTGCTGTCGGTCACCCTGGCGGTGGGCGCCGGGGTCCTGGCCGCCCGGGGGGCCATCGCCCGCAAGATGTCGGCCATCGACGAACTGGCGGGCATGG
>Ga0172374_1001670_pt1 | contig 14664 bp, 16 predicted proteins | sample LakKiv3m_FD_114536 | JGI IMG/M metagenome (GOLD analysis project Ga0172374, IMG submission 114536) | Freshwater microbial communities from Kabuno Bay, South-Kivu, Congo - kab_092012_10.3m | ecosystem: Environmental > Aquatic > Freshwater > Lake | place: Democratic Republic of the Congo... | reverse complement strand
GATGCCGCGGACGACCGTCGCGCGACCGCCGAGGAAGCGCTGGTCCGAAAGCTCCGCGCCCGCTCGCTCTCCGTTTCGGAAGCTCGGACCGTGTTGCGCGGACACGAACTCGACGCGGGCGCGGTCGACGACGTGATCGACGACTTCTGCCGCCGCGGATACCTCGACGACGACGCTCTCGCTTCGGCGCTCGTGACGTCGGGCGTAGAGCGCAAGGGACAGGGGCGCGTCGCGCTCTCCCGTTCCCTCTCGCAGCGCGGCATCCCCCGCGAAGTGATCGATCGCGCGCTGGACGAACTGCCCGATGACGACGACGAGCGAGCCCTCGACTTCGCCCGGACGAAGGCTCGATCACTGAGTCGGCTCGACCCCGACACCGCGCTGCGTCGCCTGGTGGGGCAGCTCGCCCGACGCGGCTACAACGGCGCCGTCGCGATGAAGGCCGCGAAGACGGCGCTGCGCGAGACGACGTTCGGCTCGACGACGTCCGGGGTGCGTTTCGTCGATTCCGACTGAGTCGGGCCGCCGCTCCGGCCGCGCAACGGCTCGTACAATGGGATCATCATGACTATCCCGCGCAGTGAACCGACGATCATCAGCGCGTCGTCGGCGGCCGTCGACGACGACGGGCGACAGCGATCATATGAAGTGCGCACCTTCGGGTGCCAGATGAACGTGCACGACTCCGAGCGGCTCTCCGGATCGCTGGAGAGTGCCGGCTATGTCCGGGCCGCAGATGGCGCCGAGGCCGACGTCGTCATCATCAACACCTGCGCCGTGCGCGACAACGCCGCGGGCAAGCTGTACGGCACGCTCGGGCACCTCGCCGCCGTCAAGCGCCGCAAAGAGGGAATGCAGATCGCGGTCGGCGGATGCCTGGCGCAGATGGACAAGCAGGCCGTCCTCGACAAGGCGCCCTGGGTGGACGTCGTCTTCGGCACGCACAACATGGGCTCCCTGCCCGGTCTGCTCGAGCGCGCTCGTCACAACGGCGACGCCGAGCTCGAGATCCTCGAATCCCTCGAGGTCTTCCCCTCGACCCTCCCGACCAAGCGCGACTCCGCCCACAGCGGCTGGGTGTCGATCTCCGTCGGCTGCAACAACACCTGCACGTTCTGCATCGTCCCGAGCCTGCGGGGCAAGGAGAAGGACCGTCGCCCCGGCGACATCCTGAACGAGATCCGTCTCCTCGTCGAGGACGGCGCGATCGAGGTCACCCTGCTCGGACAGAACGTGAACTCCTACGGCGTCGAATTCGGAGACCGGCAGGCTTTCGGGAAGCTGCTGCGTGCGGCAGGCGAGATCGAGGGCCTCGATCGGATACGTTTCACCAGTCCGCATCCCGCCGCCTTCACGGATGACGTGATCGACGCGATGGCCGAGACGCCCAGCGTGATGCCGCAGCTGCACATGCCGCTGCAGTCGGGAAGCGACCGCATCCTGAAGGCCATGCGGCGGTCCTACCGGAGCGAGCGTTTCCTCGGAATCCTCGAGCGCGTCCGTGCCCGCATCCCGAACGCCGCCATCACGACCGACATCATCGTCGGCTTCCCCGGTGAGACCGAGGAGGACTTCGAGGACACGATGCGCGTCGTCGAACAGGCGCGCTTCTCCGGAGCGTTCACCTTCCAGTACTCGATCCGTGAGGGCACTCCCGCCGCGACGATGGAGAACCAGGTTCCGAAGGACGTCGTCCAGGCTCGATACAACCGCCTGATCGCCCTGCAGGAGCGCATCTCTCTCGAGGAGAACCAGAAGCAGGTCGGCCGCGAGGTCGAACTCCTCGTCTCGACCGGAGAAGGCAAGAAGGACGCGGAGACCCACCGTCTCACCGGCCGCGCCGAAGACAACCGTCTCGTGCACTTCGAAGTGACCCCGGGTTCGGATCTTCCTCGACCGGGAGACGTGGTCACCGTCGTCATCACGCATGCGGCCCCCTTCCACCTGCTCGCGGACGATCCGACGGGACGACCGCTGCGCATCCGTCGCACCCGCGGTGGCGACGCCTGGGACCGCAGTCAGTCCGAGTCGTGCGCTGTGCCGACGGCGAGTAGCGACGGTGCACCGCGCGCCGTCTCCCTGGGCCTGCCGACGCTGCGCGTGGGCGTGTGACCGCAGGACCGACCCTCTGGGCCGTGGTCGGCGCCACCGGCACCGGCAAGAGCGATCTCGCGATCGGCCTCGCCGAGCGGCTGCGCGCCCGGGGGAACCCCGCAGAGATCGTCAATGCGGATGCCATGCAGCTGTATCGCGGCATGGACATCGGCACGGCGAAGGTGCCGCACGAGGAGCGGCGCGGAATCCCGCATCACCTCTTCGACGTCCGCGAGGTCCACGAGGATGCCGCCGTCGCCTGGTACCAGCCGAGAGCGCGAGAGGCTGTGGAGGACATCCAGCGGCGTGGCGGCGACGCGATCCTCGTCGGCGGATCGGGCCTCTACGTCTCGAGTGTGATCTACGACTTCCGGTTCCCGCCGCGAGATGCCGCGCTCCGCGACCGGCTCGAGCGCGAGTTCGAATCGAAGGGATCCGCACCCCTGCTGGAGCGGTTGCGAGCGCTCGACCCCGACGCCGCTTCCCGTGTCGATCCCCGCAACCCCCGGCGCATCATCCGCGCGCTCGAGGTCCGCGAGCAGGGGAGTGCGACCCACGGTGCCGCGCTTCCCGAGAAGCCGACGCTCTGGCTGCCGCACACGCGCGTGATCGGCCTGCGTGTCGAACGCGAGCAGCTCGTGGAGCGGCTCGATGCCCGCGTGCGGAGAATGTGGGAGGACGGCCTGCTCGATGAGGTCTCCGGGCTTCGTCGGAACGGACTCGAGCGCGGGGTCACCGCCCCGCGGGCGATCGGCTATGCGCAGGCGCTCGCCCAGCTCGACGGAGCCCTCTCGGGAGCCGAGGCCATCGCGCAGACGCAGGCGCTCACGCGCCGCTACGCGCGCCGCCAGGTGTCCTGGTTCAAGCGCTATCCCGAGATCGAGTGGTGGGATGCTCCTGCCGACGCGGACGCGGTCCTCCAGAGCTGACGGACCAGTGTCGGCGGCTCGTGGCACGCTGGCGGCATGACGACCCACTTCTACACCGCGTCCAGTCTCGACGGGTTCATCGCCACCGAGGAGCATTCACTCGACTGGCTGCTGAAACAGGACATCGACGAGGACGGCCCGATGGCGTACCCGGGGTTCGAGAAGAACATCGGGGCGCTTGCGATGGGCGCATCGACGTACGAATGGGTGATGCGCCACGAAGAGGGCGTCTGGGGTTACGCGCAGCCGACCTGGGTCTTCACCCACAGGGAGCTGGCGCTGCCCGCCGACGCGGACGTCCGGCTGACCAGGGACGACGTCCGGTCGGTGCATGCCGAGATGGTCGCGGCGGCAGGGGAGCGCGACATCTGGGTCGTGGGCGGCGGCGATCTGGCGGGCCAGTTCGCGGACGCGGGTCTGCTCGACGAGGTGTGGGTGCAGTACGCACCGGTGACGCTCGGCGCCGGAGCACCGCTCCTGCCTCGCCGTCTCGATCTCGAGCTCCTGGATGTGGCGCGCAACCGCAGCTTCCTGTGCGGCCGGTACCGCGTCGTCCGGGACGGAACCCCTGGCGGGGATCTCTAGACTGGGACCATGGTCGCATTCACCAAGGGGCACGGCACGGGCAACGATTTCATCATCATCGCCGACCCCGACGGACGGCTCGAGCTGACCTCGGAGCAGGTCGCGGTGCTGTGCGATCGACACTTCGGCATCGGGGCTGACGGCGTCCTGCGCGTCGTCCGTTCCTCCGCGATCCCCGAGGGCGCGTCCGCTCTCCAGGAAGAGGCGGACGCCGAGTGGTTCATGGACTACCGCAACGCCGACGGGTCGATCGCGGAGATGTGCGGAAACGGCATCCGCGTTTTCGCGCATTACCTCGTCCGGTCCGGCCTCGCCGTCATCGAGCCCGGCTCGACGCTGCCGATCGGCACGCGGGCCGGCGTGCGCGATGTGACGGCCGGCGCGACCGGCTACCAGGTCGACCTGGGGCGGTGGAAGCTCTCCGGTGACGATCCCCTCGTGCGCGTCGATGGCCTGTCCGTCACGCGTCCGGGACTCGGCATCGACGTGGGGAACCCGCATGTGGTGGTCGCGCTCGCGTCCGAGAGCGAGCTCGCGGCTCTCGAGCTGCATCGCGCGCCCGGGCTGGAGCCGGTGCTCCCCGCCGGGGCGAACATCGAGTTCGTCGTGCCGGAGGAGCCGCTCGTGCGCAACGGCATCGGTCACGTGCGCATGCGCGTGCACGAGCGCGGCGTCGGCGAGACGCTGAGCTGCGGCACCGGAGTGGCCGCGACTGCTCTCGCCGTGCGCTACTGGGCAGGCGCCGATGCCCCCGACAACTGGCAGGTCGAGGTTCCCGGCGGAACTCTCGGCGTGCGGATGTTCCCCGCCGAAGACGGCGAGCACGTCGCGCTCTCCGGCCCTGCGCAGCTCGTCTATCAGGGTGAGGTCGACCTCCTCTGAGCGTCGCGCCCGCCGCTCGGCGTCAGCTCAGGGTGATCGGTTCGGTCGGCGGGTTCCCGTGCTTGCGGACCTTGAGGATCCGGTAGCCCTTGCCCGTCGCGGTGCGGAACACGCTGTAACCGGGGTGGAAGGTCGAGCCGATCCACCGCTGGAGCGAGTCGGCGCCGAGGTTGCGCTGGACGACGAGCCAGGCATCGCTGCGCTCGTCGAGCCGGGGGATCCACCGCTCCAGGAGGCCGTGGAGCTCATTCTTGCCGACCCGGATCGGCGGATTGGAGCGGATCGTGCGGAAGGACACGTGCTCGGGAACATCGTCGGGCAATGATGCGTTGACATTGGTGAGACCGAGAGCCGCAGCATTGCGTCGGACGAGATCGAGCGCACGCTCGTTCACGTCCACCGCCCACACCGTCGCGTGAGGAGAGGCCAGGGCCATCGCCAGACTGATGGGGCCCCAGCCGCTTCCGAGGTCGAGAAGATCGCCGCCCGGGGGGACCGGGGGCATGTTGGCGAGGAGCACTGCAGTGCCGGCATCCAGACGGTCCGGGCTGAAGACTCCACCGGCGGTGGTGACTTCCAGCTCGCGGCCTGCGAGCGATACGCGGATCTTACGCAGGTTCTCGGGGCTTGCCGGGGCCGCAGTGAAGTAGTGATCGGACCCCATACGGTGAGCGTACCGGACAGCGCGGGCTAAGGTTAAGGCTCGCTATGAATCCCAGAGATCAGGAACGGATGACGGAGACCACGACACCCTCCACGGATGACCAGGCAGTCGAGCGCGTGCTCGCGAACGCAGAGAAGCGCTCCGAGGTGCACGTCTTCGGCGCGGCACAGGCCTTGCAGGACGAATCGACCGCGGCGCACGCCACGACCGACGGAGCGCAATGGGACCTCGAGGACCGGCACGCGCTGCGCCGGGTCGGAGGTCTCTCGACCGAGCTCGAAGACGTCACCGAGGTCGAGTACCGGCAGCTCCGTCTGGAGAACGTCGTTCTCGTCGGGGTGTACCCGCAGGGCGCTCAGGAGGACGCAGAGAATTCGCTCCGCGAACTCGCCGCGCTGGCAGAGACCGCGGGCGCCGTGGTGCTGGACGGCGTGCTCCAGCGACGCCCGCACCCGGACGCGGCCACCTATCTCGGCCGCGGCAAGGCGCAGGAGCTCAAGGACATCGTCGCCGCCGTCGGCGCGGACACGGTCATCGCCGACACCGAGCTCGCGCCCAGTCAGCGGCGCGCCCTGGAAGACGTCGTCAAGGTCAAGGTCATCGACCGGACGACCGTCATCCTCGACATCTTCAGCCAGCATGCGAAGAGCCGCGAGGGCAAGGCTCAGGTCGAGCTCGCTCAGCTCGAGTACCTGCTCCCGCGTCTGCGTGGATGGGGTGAGTCGATGAGCCGGCAGGCCGGTGGCCAGGTGGGCGCCGGCGGGGCGGGCATGGGCTCGCGTGGTCCCGGTGAGACGAAGATCGAGCTCGACCGGCGACGCATCCGCACCAAGATGGCCCTGCTGCGTCGGCAGATCCGCGACTTCGGTCCGGCTCGGGAGGCGAAGCGCGCCGAGCGCAAGCGCAACACGATCCCCTCGGTGGCGATCGCCGGATACACGAACGCCGGCAAGTCGAGCCTGCTGAATGCGCTCACCAGCGCCGGAGTGCTCGTCGAGAACGCGCTGTTCGCCACGCTCGACGCGACCGTGCGTCGATCGGAGACGGAAGACGGTCGTGTGTACACGCTGACCGATACGGTCGGCTTCGTCCGCAACCTGCCGCACCAGCTCGTCGAGGCGTTCCGCTCCACGCTGGAAGAGGTCGGCGAGGCCGACGTCGTGCTGCACGTCGTCGACGGCTCCCACCCCGACCCCGCGGGCCAGCTGCAGACGGTGCGCGATGTCCTCGGCGACGTCGGAGTGCGTGACCTGCCGGAGATCGTCGTCTTCAACAAGGCGGACCTGATCGACGATGACGAGAGACTGGTGCTGCGCGGGTTGCAGCCCAAGGCCCACTTCGTCTCGTCGCGCTCCGGGGAGGGTATCGACGAACTCCGGGCGGCCATCGAAGCGGCGCTGCCGAAGCCCGCCGTCGAGATCCACGCCGTGGTCCCGTACGACCGCGGAGACCTGGTGGCGGCGATCCATGAGAGCGGCATGCTGCTGTCCGTGGAGCACCGGGAGGAAGGCACGGCGGTGCACGCTCGGGTCTCCGAACGCCTCGCGGCGGATCTCGCTCCGTTCACCGGTCGGGACTGACCGGCGTCAGCGCGCGAGGAATCGGGCCTCCACGGTGGCGGAGACGGTGATCTCCTCCGGCTCGTATTCCATCGCGGGGCCGGATTCGGCCGCGAAAGCCACCGCATCGCGGGCCTTCATCAGCGGGGCGCCCGGGGCCGAGGGACCGGGGGAGATCAACCCGACGTCGGCGATCTCGAGAGGCGTGACCTCGTCGAGACCGAGCGCGCTCGCGTACGCCTGCGCCCGGGTCACGGCGACACCCACGGCCCGGGCTGCGACGTCACGCTCGAGATCCGCACGCGTCTCCGGCGTGAGGTGCCAGTCGACCCAGCCGACCTCGACGCCGTCCCAGGGTGAGATGTCGGACACCCAGAGGGACAGCTCGGAGGCTTCCGAGAACGTCGCCGTGAAGTCGATGCTGGCGTAGTAGACCGGGGCGAGGCGCTTGCCTTCGCTGTTCCAAGGGCGCTCGGCGCGGACGGCGAGTCGCTTGCTGGTCCAGTCCACGACGGTCCCCGCGTCTGCGCGTTCCGTGATGCTCCGCCGCACCGGCTCCGCGAGCCGCATGGCCGTGTCGACGACGGCAGCGCGATCCGGACCCTCGGCGCGGACGCCGACGCGGATGGTGGCGCGCTCGGGCGCGACGCGCGCCTCATGCTCGCCGCGGACGGTGACGGTGACTTCGCTCATGCGGCGACTCTACGCCAGCAGTCTCGGCGGGCGCGGAATGGCGGAGCCGGCGCGAACGTTGTAGTCTGTGATGCTCGGGTGTTCGTCATCCGAGTTGGTAATTCCACAGTGTGACAGCGGCTCCTTCGAGAGAAGGACCACGGGGCTGATCGGTTTCGACAGCGCCTGTGAATCCACGAGAAGCGGGCCGAGGATGCAGAGTTATCTCGTAAACGCTCTCTGCAAAAAAATAGTTGCCGAAACCAAGCGCAACGACTTCGCCCTCGCTGCATAAGCGAGCCCGATAGTCCGTCAGGCCGTATGTGATTCCGGTACGGATCCTGGCGTCATCTAGGAATCTTGCTGCGTGACGGCGTCTGGACGTCACGTGGGACTCTTCCCAGGCTGGGCTCGTCGACTTAGGTGTCTGTGACAAAGGTCGGAGCCGAGTAGAACGTCTTCACAGACTGCGCCCGGAGAAGGCGTGGAGACTCAGCGTTGGACGGGGGTTCGATTCCCCCCAGCTCCACCAGGTCGCTGTCACAAGCATGAAGGCCCGCCTCCCTGATGATCATCAGGGAGGCGGGCCTTTCTGGCATCGGGACAGGCTCCCGCGTCATCCGCTGAGCTGGTCGGTGCAGAGAGTGAGACGCGCGGACGAGATGATGGCGCTGCTGTCGGCGTAGATGTCGGCGTCGTTCTTCTGCTCACCCTCGATCAGAGACATGGTGTCTGGCACTTCTCCCGCGCGGAGCCGGTCGCATGCTTCCTGACCTGCTGCGAGGAGTTGTGCATCGGTGACGTCAGGGATGATCGTCTCCACGGGCAGGCTTTCGCCGACGAGGGCGAGGAACGCCGCTTCAGCGTCGGACGCCTCCGGCTCAGCGGTCGGCGATTCCGTCACATGGGGTGGCGCCGGTTCGCTCGCTGCTGGCGCTGTGCTCTCGTTCCCCGCGCTCGGCGTCGTCCCGGTGCACCCGGTGAGTCCGACGAGAAGCAGGGCCGTCACCGCGATGGTGGTGGCTGTCACTTTGGGCATCTCGATCCTCCCGATCGGCGTCTGACCCTCATCAGCGACGGCTGGTGAGGGAGGTGGTCGCAGGTTCTGCTGGTCAGCCGTGCTCGCTGAGCTTCATGTGGAGCAGTGGGTACGGCCGACCCGCTTCATCGGTCTCGCTGCGGCTGACGACCTCGAACCCGCGGTGCGCGTAGAAGCCCGCAGCGGAATCGTTCTGCTCGTTGACATCCACCGCGGTGACACCGTGCTCCGTGATCGCATGGCTCAGGAGAGCGGTGCCGATTCCTCCGCCGCGCTGCGCCGCATCCACGAACAGCATCTCCAGATTGCCGTCGAGAACGCCGGAGAATCCCACCGGGCGACCATCGAGATCAGCGACCGAGAGAGTCACGGCAGGGAAGTAGTCCGACTGCAGGTGGCTCTCGATCTCGGCGCGGTGAGCTTCCGCAAGGAAGCCGTGAGTCGCGTCCACAGCGCTGCGCCAGATCGCAACGAGTGCCGGATACTCCTCAGCGCCAAGGGACGATCGAATGCTCAAGGCGGTCATGACGGGTCCTTCCTGGCGGACATAGACATCGTCCTCCCAGAGCCTATGCCCGGCTGTCGACGTCGTCGAGCGTGACGGCGTTCCCCCACACCCAGCAGCGGAACGTCCGATCGCCCGCGCGGAACTCGATTCCGGCGGCGAGGGGAGAGGAGCGGACGAGTCTCGCATCCACTCGGATCGCCTCAGGCCCGAAGCGCACCCACGCTCGCACGGACTTCGGTCGCGGATGGATCGTCAACGGCTGTTCGCGCACGTCGAGCTCGCGATCGGTGAGCGACTGCAGCGGGCCGCGCTTCGCAGCCTCGAGAATCGATCGGGCCTGCGACTGCTTGTCGCGGTACGCGGAGAGCGTCGCCCCAGGGGTCCCCATTGCCGGTGTGTTCCTTCCTCCGGCCGAGAGATCGATTCTACGTCGAGGCCTCCGACGTCGACGCCGGTGTCGCAGCAGCAGCCGAGGGTCTTTCCCCGGGTTAGGGCATGATGTAGCGCATGATCAACGCTGGATCCGGCGGAGCGACGAACGGGATCTGCGTCTTCTGCGAGATCGTCGCGGGGCGGGTTCCCAGTGACAAGGTCGCGGAAGACGCAGAGACGCTGGCGTTCATGGACATCGACCCGGGCGCGGACGGGCACCTCCTCGTCATCCCGAAACGGCACAGTGCCGACCTGCTCAGCGTCCCGACGGACGATCTCGTGGCGACGACGGTGCTCGCCCAGCGGATCACCAAAGTCATGTACTCCGAGCTCGGAGCAGACGGCGTGAACCTCCTCAACTGCTGCGGCACCGCCGGCTGGCAGACGGTCTTCCACTTCCACCTGCACGTGATCCCGCGCTACATCGATAGGAGCAAGGACAGGATGGAGCTGCCCTTCACCCCGGGTGCGCCGTCGGACGCCGAGGCCAGGAAGAGGTACGCAAGAACGCTCGCTTCCGCTCTTCAGACGGACGTGTAGTCCATGCCCATCGCCGTCCGCAGTCTGCTGCCCCCAGCTCATCCGCGATACTCTGCGGACTGCGTCCGAGGAGGACCGCGGCTGTCTCGAGCTGGGCGGAGACGCCGAGGACTCGGCACTGCGCGATAGCGTGGGGACGGTGAGCAATCCCTTCGGAGAGGTGCCGGTCCTCCCGGTCGTCGTCCCTCTCGCCCTCGTGGTCTTCATCGTGCTGCTGTGGCGTCTGCATGCCCGGCGCCTCTTCTCCGTGCCGCGGGCGTCGGTCGCCGCCGCGATGGCCGTCTATGCAGCGGGCATCGTCGGGAACACCGTCTTCCCGATCTACCTCGACGCGCCGCAGACGGGCGAACCGTGGATCCCCGCGGTCGCGCTGATCCCGTTCGCCGACTACGAGATCGAAGACGCGGTGACGAACCTGCTGGTGTTCGTGCCCCTCGGTGTGCTCATCGCCCTGTTGATGGCACGGCCCACAGCAGTCAAGGTCATCGCGGTGGCTGCGGGGACGAGCCTGGGCATCGAGCTCGCCCAGCTGGCGGCGCAGGACTTCTTCTCGGGCGGCCACATCGCGGACATCAACGACTTCCTGTCGAACGTGGCAGGAGGGGCGGTGGGCTACGGTCTGTTCGTGCTCCTGTCACGCATCCCGCCTCTCGGACGCTTCCTCGAGCGGTTCCGCTGGCGAACCGGCGGAGGAGCCCCCGCCGAACCGCGGGACACGGCCGGACGGGCCACCCCGGCAGCCGGGTCGGCGGTGTCGGATCGGGACGCAGCGCCCTCGATCTGAGCCGGCCTCGTGGCGGGTCTTCGCCGGTGTGAACGGCCGCACGACCCTAGGGCAGTGGCCGGCGCCACCTATATTGAAGTCTGTGGACACCACCGCAGCGGTCGCGACCGGCCTCACGTCCGCGGAGGTCGCAGACCGCGTCGCGGCCGGAACCACGAACGCCTTCGCACCGGATACGAGCCGAAGTGCCTGGAGCATCGTCCGTGCGAACGTGTTCACGCTGTTCAACGGGATCGTGTTCGCCTGCTTCTTCGTGCTGTTCCTCGTCGGCCGCTGGCAGGACGCGCTCTTCGGGCTGGCGGCGTTCGCCAACGCGATCATCGGCTGCGTCCAGGAGTTCAGGGCGAAACGTGCGCTCGACCGACTGGCGCTGATGAACGTCCCCCGCGCTCTCGTGTTCCGAGAGGGATCCGAGGACGAGGTCGCATCCGCTGACGTCGTGCTCGACGACGTCCTCGTCCTGCGCGCCGGTGAGCAGGTCCCCGCGGACGCGGTGATCCTGACAGCGCACGGCTTGCAGATCGACGAGTCGATGCTCACCGGGGAGTCCGACCCTGTCGAGAAGCTGCCCGGAGATGAGGCGCTTTCGGGAGCGATCGTCGTCGCGGGCGAGGGCATGGCGCGGGCCGCGCGCGTCGGCGCCGACTCGTATGCGAATCGCTTCGCCGGAGAGGCGCGTCGATTCTCGCTCGTCAGCAGCGAGCTCCGCTCCTCGGTCGATCGGGTGCTGAAGTGGGTGAGCTGGATCATCGGTCCGGTGGGACTCCTCGTGCTCAACGCCCAGATCATCGTCACCGGCGGCTACAGCACGGTGTTCTCGAGCGGGGCCTGGGTGCAGGCGGTCGTCAACACGATCGCGGCGCTGACGGCGATGATCCCGCTCGGGCTCGTGCTCATGACGAGCATCGCCTTCGCGGTCGGCGCCTCCCGATTGGCCCGGCGGCAGGTGCTCGTGAACGAGCTCCCCGCGGTCGAAGGGCTCGCGCGGGTCGACGTCGTCTGCCTCGACAAGACCGGCACCCTGACGGTGGGGGAGATCGCGTTCGACGCCGCCCACACGCTTCCCGGCGCGGAATCCGCCGCGCAGGACGCGGCTGTGGTCCTCGCCTGGTACGCGGACTCGCCCGATGCGAACGCGACCGCGCGATCGATGGCGGTCGAGTACCCGGTCGGGGAGCCGCTCGTCGTGGCAGGGTACGTTCCGTTCTCCTCGGCACGGAAGTGGAGCGCGGTGTCGTTCGCCGAGCCCGCCGGGACCTGGGTGATGGGGGCGCCGGAGATGGTCTTCGGCGACAGGGCGACGGACACGGGAGAGGCGCTCGGCCGCACGGTCACGGCCCTCGCGGAGTCCGGTCGCCGCACGCTGGTGCTCGGCCGTTCGGAGCAGCGGTTGACCGCGGAGGACATCGAGGCCGAGCGGCTTCCCGTCGGCGTCTCGCCCGTCCTCGTGCTCACGTTCCGGGAGCAGGTGCGGGCGGACGCCGCGCAGACCTTGGAGTACTTCGCCCGCCAGGATGTCGGCATCCGCATCATCTCCGGCGACAACCCGCGCACGGTCGCGGCGATCGCCCGCGAGGTCGGACTCGACGTCGCCGAGGGCTTCGACGCCCGTTCGCTTCCGGAGGACGACGCCGAACTCGCCGATGTGCTCGACCGGCACGCCGTGTTCGGCCGCGTGACACCCGAGCAGAAGAAGCGCATGGTCACGGCTCTGCAGAGCCACGGACACACCGTCGCCATGACGGGCGACGGGGTGAACGACGCTCTCGCCATCAAGGCGGCGGACATCGGCATCGCGATGAACTCGGGCTCGCCGGCCACGAAAGCCGTCGCGCGGCTGGTCCTTCTCGACGGACAGTTCTCGCATCTGCCGGATGTCGTCGCGGAGGGGCGTCAGGTCATCGCGAACATCGAGCGGGTCTCGATGCTGTTCCTCAACAAGACGGTGTACGCGACCCTTCTCGCGATCATCTTCGGGGTGCTCGTGCTCGAGTTCCCGTTCCTGCCGCGTCAGCTGTCCATCACCGATGGGCTCACGATCGGCATTCCCGCGTTCTTCCTGGCGCTCATGCCGAACGCCGCGCGGTACATTCCCGGCTTCCTCCGTCGATCGCTGAGCTTCGCCGTGCCCTCGGGCATCGTCGTCGCGCTCGGCCTGACGTGGTACTCGTTCGTCGCGCGGGGTCTCGGTGCGCATCAGGACCAGCTGCGCACCGGAGCGACCGTGATCCTGGCCGTGGTCGGCATCTGGGTGCTGGCCGTCCTCGCCCGCCCCCTCAACCGGTTCAAGGTGCTCGTCGTCGGCGCGATGTTCGTCCTGCTCATCGCCGTGTTCTCGATTCCGCTCGCCCGCCGGTTCTTCGTCCTCGTCGACCCCGGTGAGGAGCTGGCGGTCGCGCTCACCGGCATCACGGTCGTCATGGTGGTCGCGATCGAGGTCGTGCGATCAGTGCATCGCCGGTTCGTGCTCCACGACGGTGCGCGGCAGACGAATCCGCGCATCTCGGCGGCATCGACCCCGCGTATCGTCTCGATCGTCACGACGGCCGTCGCGGCGCTCGCCTACGTCTCCGGAGTGCTGGCGACAGGCTTCGGCATCGTGGTCTTCCTCGGCCGGTACGATCCGGACGTCAGCACGTCGGCGTTCTCGCTGTTCGGAGCCGCCATCGCGCTGTTCGGGCTGCTGGTGCTGGCCGTCGCCGCGGGCGTCCGTCGCGGCAGCGGGCTCTCGCGACTCATGATCACGATCTTCCTCGGACTGCTCATCGCCGTGAGCGCGAGCGTGCTGATCTTCGGCGACCGCTGGGACTGGGGAGCGGCTGTCGCGATGGCGGGAGCGGCCGGGGTGATCACCCTGCTGTGGACGCCGCCGGTCACGCGTGGATTCGGACCGATCCGCGAGAGTTCGATGGGTACGGCGCGGACGTGAGGTGCGAAGGGGCTCAGCCGGCCCATTCGATGAGGATCAGTCCCTGACGGGTGTCGGCGAAGCGGACCCAGCCGTCTCCGAAGAGGTAGGTCATGCCGTAGCCCTCTTCATCCGTACCCATCGAGTAGCGGGGGTCTTCGGTGATGTACGTCCCGTCGGGGCCGTCTTCGCGCTTCCAGCCTTCAGCGAGCAGACCCGCTTGCGCCTCGGCTGCCGCTTCTGCGCCCAGCGCGGCCCACCCGTAGAGCTGCCCGTGGTCCGAGGCGACCGAGTAGTCCGCCCAGAAGCACAGGAGCCCTTCCGTGAGCTCGACGCCTCCCGCGACGAACTCCTTCGGCTTCGCCGTCCACCCGGCCTCGGTGAGGGCCGCGACGGTGCCCGCCGAGATCATCGACTCGCAGGTGAGCTCCGTGGCGGTGGCACTCGGCTCCGGCGACGCAGCGGTGTCGCCCCCGGATGACGGCGACGGCGTGATGACGTTCGGCGTCGGCGCGGGCGCAGGTTCCGCGGGAGCCGCGCACGCGGTGAGGGCGGCGAGCAGAAGCAGCGTGCCCGCGGTCGCGGCAGTGATGCGGGGGATCATCGCAGGCCTCGGGGTTGTTCAGTCCTGCAGGAGTGCCAGGAAGTCGTCGTGGAGCACGCCGTTGGTGGCGAGCGTGGATCGCGCGGAGATCGTCTCGGCCCCGTCGATCGCGGTCATCCGTCCGCCGGCCTCGCGGACGATCGCCACGGCGGCGGCGATGTCGTACTCCTTGACGCCGAACTCCGCGACCATGTCGATCCGCCCCTCGGCGAGCAGCATGTACGCATAGACGTCGCCGTAGGCCCGATCGCGCCAGACGCGCTCGGCCAGCGCGAGCAGGGCGTCCAGGCGGCCGGCCTCCGACCACTGCGCGATGCTCTGGAAGCTGACGCTGGCATCACCGAGGGTCGACACCGAGGAGGTCTGCAGGCGGCGGATCTCGCCTTCGGCGGCGGTCCACGAGCCCGCGCCGGCGGAACCCCACCAGCGTCGTCCGAGAGCGGGCATGCTCACCACTCCGACCT
>Ga0172374_1001667_pt1 | contig 14676 bp, 17 predicted proteins | sample LakKiv3m_FD_114536 | JGI IMG/M metagenome (GOLD analysis project Ga0172374, IMG submission 114536) | Freshwater microbial communities from Kabuno Bay, South-Kivu, Congo - kab_092012_10.3m | ecosystem: Environmental > Aquatic > Freshwater > Lake | place: Democratic Republic of the Congo... | reverse complement strand
TTCGAGATGATTTAAATATATATGCGTATCGCCAAAAGTATGCACAAACTCACCCAGTTTTAGGCCAGTAACTTGCGCTATCATCATTGTCAAAAGCGAGTATGAAGCGATATTAAATGGAACGCCCAAAAACGTATCAGCGCTTCGCTGATATAGCTGACAACTTAGTTTGTCATCGGCTACGTAAAATTGAAATAGACTATGACAGGGCGGCAAACCGGCAACCGCCATTTCTTCGATATCGGCAACATTCCAAGCTGATACAATAATTCGACGTGAATCGGGGTTAGTTTTTAAGGTATTTATAACATTGCTGATTTGATCAGTTTCTCCACCTTTGCCATCTGGCCAGTGTCGCCATTGATGGCCATATACCGGTCCAAGATAACCATATTTTAGGGCAAACTCATGATCATTTTTGATATTCTCAATAAATCTTTTCAATCCGGTTTGCCACTCGCTTGAATCACTTTTCGGGATAGGCTGATTTTGTGATTTTAGATATGCTCGGTATGGCCACTCATCCCAAATATGAACGTCGTTCTTAACAAGGTATTCGATATTACTGTCGCCATTCAAAAACCACAAAAGTTCATGAATAATGCCACGCAAGAATAGTTTTTTTGTCGTTACGGCGGGAAAGCCATCGTTTAGATCAAATCTGATTTGACGTCCAAAAACACTCTTCGTGCCCGTACCGGTACGGTCTGACTTTACGGTACCATTATCTTTGATGTCTCTAAGCAAATCAAGATACTGTCTCATGTTCCTCCCCCTTAACTAAAGTCCATTATACAGATATTTGCTCGTAAATAAAAAGTGGCCTGTTTTGGCCACTTTTTAAACTAGATTTTTTAAAAACTAATTAAGATTTGTTTCGACTTTTATGCCAGGCCCCATGGTTGTGCTAATAGACGTACTTCTAACAAACGAGCCTTTAAGACCAGACGGCTTGTGACTCTTTAAGCTGTCAAAGAATACAGTCGCATTCTCTTCAAGCTTCTTGACACCAAAAGATACTTTGCCGATTGACAAGTGAACGATTGATTGTTTGTCAACTCGATATTCAACTTTTCCGGCCTTGGCTTCTTGAATGGCTTTTTCGATGTTTTGTGTAACTGTGCCACTCTTTGGATTTGGCATTAGGCCTTTTGGTCCAAGTAGACGAGCAAACTTGCCTAGTTTTGGCATATATTGAGGTGTTGTGATAAGTATGTCAAAGTTTATCTCTTGTTTTTCAAGTTGTTTCAAAAACTCGTCATCACCAACAATATCGGCGCCAGCCTTTGTTGCATCATGATGCTCGCCTTCTGGTGCAAATACGGCAACACGAACAGTTTTGCCTGTACCATTTGGCAAAGTAACCGTTGCGCGAATGTTTTGATCGGCTTGTCTTGGATCGACGCCTAATCTAACGTGAACTTCAACGCTCGAATCAAACTTTGTCGTGCTGGTTTTGGTAGCAAGATCCAAAGCTTCAGCTAAAGTGTAAACCTTTAGTCTATCAACTAGCTTTGCAACGGTCTTAAACTTCTTTCCACGACGTTCTGACTTTGGTCGAACGGTTGGTTTTGGGCCTTTTTTGGTGTGAGATTCAGCCCCCTCAACTTGTGGTGTTGTGTCACCAGATTCTTTACGCGTTTCTTTTTTAACTTTTTCTTCAGCTTCTTGCAAAGCTTTTTCGCTGCGTTTGCCACTTTTGGCAACTTTGGCTTCACGATGAGAAATTACTTCCCTATCCGCTTCGTCGTTAGCCTTTTTGGCATTTTTAATAGCTTCATTGATTTCTGCCATAGTGTTCTTGCTGGTTACTTCCAACTTTAACTTGGCTGCTTCTTCCAAAAGCTCTGGTTTAGTTTTAGTCATTAGACTTTAACCCTTTCTGTGGTAATAACGGCTTGTAAAAGCCTCCCAACATTGATTTTATTATTTAACTTTAACATATTTACAGTAATAACGCTAGATATGAACGGTAGAATTATTGATTTACGTAATTAACTAAAATATCGCTTAAAAATTGTTCTCAAACGCGCAATAATGTCAGGTTTATTTTCGGGTTTGCTTTTCGCTACTATGCAAGCTAAATCATATAGATCATCAGGACTAATCATTAACCAATGATCGTTTATGTGCAAAAACACCAGAGTAATTGTGACTGCCATTCTTTTGTTGCCATTTTCAAATGGATGGTTCTTTATAATTAAATAAAACAAGAGAGTTGATTTATCAATTAGCGAGGGATACAATTCTTTGTTGTCAAATCTTTGAAATGGCTGTTCAAGACAGCTCTCTAATTTGTTTGGGTATCTAGTCTTAAAGTCAGGGATTGGCTCGTCGTAGTTAAGAAACTCTTTTGCCAGACTGTGCGCAATATATTCTGCTTCATGCAAGGAAATGCATTTCATTGACTAAGTAAGGGCAAGCTTTTTCAGTGTTTTGCCGTAATTTTTAACGACTTTTTTTACAGCTACGTCAATAGCAGCTTTCTGTTTTTTCGTTAACTTGTCGGTAGTCGTTTTGTTCATATAATAATTGTAACATAAATAAAATATCGCGGACTTTTCATCCGCGATATTTTCAGCATCGCTAAACCTTAGCCCTCGACAGTTACGCCCATTGACCGAGCAGCACCAGCTACGACTTTGACGCGTCCGTCCATATCAATGGCATTCATCTGATCTTTTTTCATTTCGGCAATTTCTTCGGCTTGGGCACGAGTGATTTTGCCAACTTTATCAAGGTGTGATTTACCACTTCCTTTTTGAATGCCGGCTTTCTCCATGATTAGATCGGTTATTGGACGACCTAATGATTTCCAGGTGAAAGTTCGATCTTCATAGACTTGAATATGAACGATGACGTCTTTACCCATTTGATCTTTGGTTTTTTCGTTAAATGGATTAATAAAATCCATCATATTTAATCCCCACTGACCTAGAGTTGATCCGACTGGAGGTCCTGCGGTTGCACGACCAGCAGGAATGCGGAGCTTCAAATTGCCGATAATCTTTTTTGCCATATGTTTTCTCCAAAAATTGCTAATAGAATTTGGAAGGTGGAATAGGGCAATTATTTGAAGCGTGCCAAATTCCAATAGCTATCTTCCAATAGCTGCGACGATAGTCGCATGTAACAGAGGTTATTATACCTTACTTACCTGTAAGGCGTCAAGCTCGACTGGTGTGTCGCGACCAAACATGCTGACCATAACCTTGATCTTACCTTTTTGGGTGTCGATTTCAGAAATTGCACCATCAAAACTCTTGAATGGACCGTCGATAATACTTACAACTTCACCAATCTTGAAGTCGATATTGTGCTTTGGATCTTCAATGCCAATTCGACGTTTAATTTTGGCGATTTCACTCTCGGAGACAGGAGTTGGTTCGGTACCAGTGCCAACAAATCCAGTTACGCCTGGGGTATTTCGAACAATATACCAAGTTTCATCAGTAAGCTTCATTTCTACTAGGGCATAGCCCTGAAAAATCTTTTTTTCAACGACTTTTCGTTTGCCGTTTTTGATTTCAATTTGTTTTTCTTTTGGAACCATAACGTCAAAAATTTTGTCAGCCATGTCGACTGCGTTAATTCGTTGACGAATACTTTCGGCCACTTTTTCTTCATAACCACTATAGGTGTGAATTGCATACCATTGTCTTGTTGAGTCGTATCGATTTTTTGTCATGTCTTTTCCTTACTTTAGTATTAACTCAAATAACTTCTGAAAACCAAGGTCGAGTAAAATAATTAAAATTACAAAAAATATCGAAAAACCAATGACTGCTAAGGTTAATCCCCAAGTTGCTCGACGATTTGGCCAACGTACTTGACGTAATTCTTTCCAAGAATCTCTGAAATAGCGTCCAAAACTCTTAAGGCCTTTCCATACCCAACCAAATGGCTTTAGTGTTAGCGTAAGAACGTTATCTTTTTTGGGAGTCTCACTTTTATTCGTTTTAGATTTTTTTATAAACACCTTTTGCTCCTATTTAATAAGTCTGCTTCAAGCAGACTGTCAAGTACATTCTATATTATGTGTTGAGAATAGTCAATAAAACGTTTTATTCAACTGTAACTTGAAGACTGTCAAACCAAACATTTCCTTGTGATGAATAACCAAAAGATCCTAATCCTAAGAACAAGTCAACCGCTGTTTGATCAACGTTATTCAGGGTTACTGATACTCTTCCCTCTGTGTTCGAGATTTGATTATTGTTAACAGTCTGACTGCCAGTTAAGCCGTGCTGGCTGGTACACAAAACTATATTAGCATTAGCTACGCCAGCTCCAGTTTTTATCCACAACGAAACAGTTATATTCTGACCAATCGTCAAGCCGGATATTCTTGCCCAGATTCCACCGTCCATGTCTGAACCGGATCGACTTATTTTGAAAGATTTAGTGCCGTGTGACGCATAATCATTAGCAATGCCTTCATATGAGTTGCCAGTCATGCCGTATTGTGTCCAGTTGGCTGGATAACTGCCGTTACCTACCGTGTCAGATTCAAAACTTGGATTAGTTAATGAAGGCGAACCAGACACAATATCGCCAGGACAACCACCAACGGTCGGACGACTATCATTATTGGCATAATAGCTGAGATTACTTTTTGTTGCTGTAATACAAAAAGTCTTTGGAGTGACGCTATTATTGAGTTGGTATTGATAAGTTGTACCACTGCTGGCTGGAACGCCTTTGCCGCTGTTGGCAACCGACAACGACAACGGGTAATCTTCATTATTATTCTGTGCTTGGTCGAGTTTTAAGACTTTTGAAGCGTTCTCGAGATCAGACTGTAATGACGCGATATTTGCTTTTTGACTTATGCCGTTATAGGAGACAATAGTTATGGCCGCTAGTATACCAATTACTACGATGACAACTAAAAGCTCAACTATCGTAAACCCGTCGGTTATATATTTTTTTGGCTTTAAAAACATACTCTTTAATCTAAGTATAAGCATAATGCTATGTCTAATCAAGACACTTTCTTGATTGAATTATCATTAAATTCCGGTAGCTCAATATTAAAGGTTGAACCGAAATTAAGCCGACTAGTGACGTCGATTTTTGTGCCTAATTTTTTGGCAAGCTTAGCAGCGACATAAAGACCTAAGCCTGTGCCACTTGTTTCTCTGGTTCTGTAATCTTCGCTGCGATAGAATTTTTGGAAAATTTTTGCTTGATCTGATTTACTAATGCCAATTCCACTATCTTTAACTGAAAAATCAATCTTTCCTCTGGACTGCTTGACTATGATATCGATTTTGCCTTCTTTGGTGTACTTAATGGCGTTGGTCATAAAGTTTTGTAATAACTCTTCAAGATACAAACGACTAGCATTAACCTTACCTAGTTTGGCAGATAAATCGAGATTAAGATGTAGCCCCTTCGCTTTAGCGCTTGTTTGGTACTTGTCGTGCAGATTATGAGCTAACTCCCTTACATCAATAATTTCAGAACTGTCACCTACGCCACGTTCGGCTCGTGATAAAGCACTAAGATCATTAACCATATTGGCCAAAAAGACAATCTGATCATGTGCGACATTAACCGCGTCTTTTAGCATTACTGGAGTAGCGTTGGGGTGATCCATCATTACCTGGACATTTGATATTGTTCCTTCGGCAATTGTAATGGGCGTTCTTAGTTCGTGACTAATAACGCTAATAAATTCGTCGCGTTCTTCTTCTAGGCTTTTAGACTTAGTGATATCACGCATGATGATAATATAGCCGTCTTGTGTCTCTGATTTTTTGGAACGACTATAACTACTGCGAATTGGCGCGTAAGTTAGTTCAAGTCTAATTTTTTCGCCATCATCATAACAAAAGTTAAGATCATCACGTTTAACAACGGTTTTAAGGGCCCTTAATTCGCTTAAAAGATTCACCTTATCGCCGTCTTGATTAATAAGTGGTAAAACTTCAGTAATATACTTGCCGTTAAGATTTTCGTTGGTATCAAGTAGATTTAAGCTAGCGGCGTTATAAATACGAATAATACCATTAGTGTCGGTGCTAAAAATAGCATCGGTTAGATTGTTGACTATGGCGTGAACTCGATCTTTTTGTAGTAATTCCTGCGCTCGACTTTGGTTTAGTTCGTCTTTCGATACTTCTTGAGATTTAGTGATCGCAAGGCTAACAATTCCAGTCATTAAAATTGCGACGAGAGCTGTTAAATCATAAGTTACAATCGTGGTTTCTATATCGTGCCATAAAAATATATCAATCAAAACGACAGCCACAAAAGACAAAGTGCTGAGCACCAAGCCGCGATTTTTGAAAAACACATATGACGCAATCATTAAAATTAACCAACAAGCGACGAACGGCGACGCAATGCCGGATACAAAGATCAGATATGAGCCTGTCAGCAAGTGATAAGCGACAATACGAAGTATTGCGTCTAGTTTAGTATCGCAGGGTGCTAAAAAGTGTAAGATGCTTATATATAGCCACCAAAACGAAAACATCAATAATCCAAGGTTGTCGATACTATGTGGAATGTCAATTATCTCAAATTGAATAAAGGTGCTATATAAAACTAATACAATCGGCACAAACAGACCAGCGTAGCGAAAAATCTTGGCTAAGCCTAGTGCTTTATTTATTCCACCCTTATTCATCTTATGCTTAATTATACAACGGCTTTTCGATTTTATATAGTTGGATTATTTAGTTTTAGAGCTTTTCGATGATATTTATAGTTTGGATCGGCAAGTTTTACGACAGACCAAAATTCTTGACTATGATTCATTTGTTTAGTGTGAGCTAATTCATGAATAATAACGTAATCAATTAGCTCAAACGGCAGCTTCATTAAGGCGATATTAAGGCTAATAGTTCCACTACTACTACAACTCCCCCACCTGCCACTTGAGTGCGAGAACCGAAGTTTATCGTATCGAAAGCCAAATTGACTAGCTAGATAATCAAGTCTTCGCGGTAGATAGCTTTTGGCTTCAAGTCTTAATGCCGATATGACGGCTTCTCTGATTGTTCTGGTAATACTCGGGTTATTAATATCACTCTCAATTGGCAGATTGATAATAATCTGTTGACCATGGCGAATGGCTTTTGCGATTTTTATGTCTTTGTATTGAATGATTAAGACATGGCTTTTTCCAATCTGCATACTATTTTCATAGATATAGGCTGGCTTTGCCTTAGCAAGCAGTTTTCTGATTTCATCGCGAGAGTTTTTTATCAAATGGCGCACCAAAAAAACTGGGGCATAAATTGGCAGTGAGGCACGCAATGTGCCATCAGGCGCAACTTTTAAGCTGACTTGGCTAGCACGAGAGCTGCGCCTAACGGTTATCTTTCCAAATTCTTGATCGTTGATGATTGGCATGCGTCTAATTATCTATCGTAATCATACCATACAAATAGACTTGACGTAGCCCTGGATTGTTATTTAAGATTCTAGAAATTTTCTAACTCTTGCGATAGCAATGAGTCATCGGTTGTGCTTTCACTTAAGTCAATATCGTCTAGTATCTTGTCTAAACTATCCAAATCACTAGCTGTATTGATAGAGCTTGGAACTTCGGGTAACTCCTCAATTTTTGTATTTATGCTATCTTGAGCCGATTTTTGCGAGCTATCAACCGCTTGATTAGCATTGGTATAAGTGTTGTAGGCTGTGTAGCCTAATATACCGACGATCGCAACAGCAGCAATGACAAATACTATTTCTACGAAAGTAAAACCGCGATTTTTCATGACTTTTCTCCGTCTTCTTTAATTGCTTTAATAGCTTGAATCATCGCTTTGATTGACTCTCGATAATCTTTCATAGCTTTTATTTCGACTTTTACTTGTTTTCTAAATTGTTCAACTTGTCCTTTTGGATCATCACTGTCGCAACTAAAGTCAGCTGCTAGTGTGTTTTCGAGCTCGATTGCGTTTTGTACAGCGCTTCTAGCCTTGGTAATATCGGCTTCAAGTTCGTTGTAGTTCTCTATGGTCAAACCATTGTTTGTGTAATAACCTTGAACCCTTTCGACAACCTTGTCAAGAAAAATTAACCTCTCTCTGGACCTGTTTGCAACTCGGTTCATAACGTTGCCTAACGCGTTTTGTCGGCTTTGACAAACTTTTAATTTTGTCTCTTCAAGCTTGGTCTCGCGTCTTTCACTTAAGAGAGTTCTTTTTGGGCTGTTATAGTTGGTATTACTATCATCATCCATATCTACGTCTTTGCTAGTATCGTTGTTTGTCGTAACTGTATCTTGGTCTTCACTTTCTGCCAAAACATTTAATGGCAAACTAGCAAATATAAAAATCGCTAACAAGAATACGACTAGCGTACTTCTTATTTTTAGATTAAAGTTAGTTATTTTGTTCATTAACAATCGCTCCTTTGATACTTATAAATATACGCTTATGCTTATTTTAGTCAATATAAATTGTAATTTCAAAACCATAAAAAATGTAGTATTCTAATAATGATAAACATAAGCGTGGTGTTTACTATATCGTGATAGCCAAAAATGAACCTCAAAAAGCTACAAAAAATAGCTTAAATCATTCTGAAAACATTGCTAGACACATGGCACATCGAAAAGGCTTTGGGCGTTTTTTGAGAGTCCTAGGGCCTGGAGTTGTGACTGGTGCGGCCGACGACGATCCATCTGGAATAGCGACCTACTCACAAGCTGGCGCTTCGGCAGGTAGTGGTATGTTATGGATGTTTCCGTATATTTATCCACTTTTACTTGCGGTGCAAGAATCATGCTCAAGAATTGGTGCTGTAACTGGCAAAGGTTTAGCGGCAGTGATTCGTGATCACTACAATAAAAAGCTTCTCTATATGTCAGTGCTATTAGTAGTTGTAGCAAACGTTATTAACATTGGCGCTAACTTTGGTGCAATGGCGGCAACATCACAATTATTTTTTGATTTGCCATTTATATTTTTTGCGGTTTTTTATGCGTTGATTGTGATTAGTCTGGTGGTCTTTGTTAGTTACAAAAAATACGCCCGAGTGTTAAAGTGGCTAGCGGTTGTTTTGCTATCTTATCCAATCACTGCTTTGATAATCGGTCAAGATTGGTGGAGTTTAATTTCTAGTACTTTTTTGACGGTGCCAAATTTTAACACAGAAACAATTTATATTATGGTTGCAATAGTCGGAACTACTATCTCGCCATATTTGTTCTTTTGGGATACCTCTGAGGTGGTGGAGGAAGAAATATCTAGCCGACGTCTTAGCCAATCCGGTGATGAACCAAAGATTAGTAGAAGATATTTAAGGAGTATCAGGCTTGATAATTTTTTAGGTATGACGATTGCTTCGCTAACAGCTTGGTTTATTGTTGTTGCCTGCTCATCGGTGCTTTTCAAAAACGGTATCACCGAAATTAAAACCGCCGCCGATGCGGCTTTAGCGCTAGAACCTCTTGTCCAAGGCTTTCCAAATGCTGGTTTGGTCGCCAAAATTATATTTTCCGTAGGTATTATCGGCACTGGTTTGCTAGCTATACCGGTCTTAGCTGGATCATCGTCTTATGCTATTAGTGAAATGTTCGGCTGGAAAGAAGGCTTATATCACAAATTCAAACGAGCTATTGGCTTTTATGCCGTTATTATTGCCGCGACCTTAATTGGTTTATTAATCAATTTCATGGGTATTGATCCAATTCAGGCGTTGATATTTACAGCGGTTTTTAATGCCATTGCGGCTATACCACTATTATGGATGATAGCTCGAATTGGCAGTAATAAAAATATAATGGGACAATATAAAAACGGTATGCTTTCTAATATATTTGTGCGATTGGCGCTTGGAGTCATGATTCTGGCCGCGATCGCGTTACTATATTCCACATTCATCTCTTAATTTGCTTTATATCGACATTGGTTGTATGATTTGGTTAATCGAACAAAATACCAAATGGTATAGCTTGCTATAAGCTTTTTGTTGTTTTGTTTGATGGCGCCTCCCAAATGGTTTGAGGCATTTACGGTTCTTTTTAGGTAGGAGAAGACGATGTTCCAATGTCCGAGATGTGGTACGCCAATGTTGTTGGACGATGAGTTGCATACGAGTGACCATCTGAGTTGCCCGGCCTGCACTTTGTCCATCAATCGTGCCTTGATTGGTTCAGCCAAGTTCGATTTGCCTGTTTCCAATCAGCTATCACCGTTCGAAGGGCTATTTGCCGTCAGTATCGAACAACCGATGGCACAAGGTGTCTGAAAAAGATGTCACCATAAGTCCTCTTTGGACAGTCTCCGTGGCCAAAAGGCCGATATGGGCAGGATGCCAACGGTATCCTGCTCTAAATATTTTTGCTATAATTTTACTACTATGATAAATATAAATTCACAAGTTCCAGATTTTGAATTGGATGCATTCCAAAACGATGATATTAACAAAATAAAATTGTCTGACTATAAGGGTAAATGGATAGTTTTGATATTCTATCCAGCCGATTTTACTTTTGTTTGTCCGACCGAACTAGAAGATGCGGCCGAGCATCACAAGGAGATCCAAGAGCTTGGCGGTGAGATTATGAGTATTAGTACTGATACGGCTTTTGTGCACAAAGCTTGGCATGATAACTCGCCTGCTATCAGTCACATTAAGTACCCAATGCTAGCCGATCCAACCGGCAAAGTCGCCAAACAGTTTGGTGTCTATATTGAAGACGAAGGTCTAGCTCTCAGGGGTACGTTTATTATCGATCCAGACGGTATTTTAAAGACTGCTGAAATTCACGATAACAACATCGGTCGTAGCGCCAAAGAAATGGTACGCAAGCTTCAGGCTGCGAAATTTGTGCGTGAGCATGGTGGCAATGTTTGTCCAGCATCTTGGGAACCAGGCGATAAAACATTAAAGCCCGGTGTCGATTTAATCGGTAAAATATAAGCCTTACTATTTACAAATCTTAAGCCTTATTCTATATTATCAATTGAAATCTTCTTAACCAAGAAGATGTGTTTTAAGAGGTGTCTTATGTCACTCTATCCAAGATTTGAGCTAGTTAACTCGCTTTACGCGTATGGCTCACCAGCCGAAGTTGACAACATAAGAACGGCTCTTTCCAATAGACGGTGTCTCTGGGCGGTGGTCACAATCGCAACGATATATGATTACCAAAATGAGGCAATCGGGGCTTTTGCTCGATCTAGGGGGCTAGACAACTTACCCCTTTCGACCATAGAGCAAATATGGATCAATGATCCACAAGGGCTAGAACGGTTTTTTGAAGATTACCGTTTGAAACATCCAGCTAGGTGGGCGAGATTGGGTAAACTACTCAATGTAATCTCGTTCACAATCTTTCAGATTGCTTGGATGTTTAGCCCGACCCACGTCTATTTGGTATCGCTGTCGCATAACGGCTACACAAATGCCGATTTGTATGGCGATAACGAAGCACTCGAACGCCTGCGCGTCCGATTCTCCCCATTTAACGCAAGTATTCAGTAATGGGTACGCCACTTATGGGGATTCAAGGCTGTATGTTGATGTTTTTACACTCGCATACAGCCTTTTGCATTAATTATTGAATATAAGATTAGCTATAAGTGTATAATTATGGATAGTTGTATGGAAAATGAAAAAAACAAGTATCAATTAATGCTTCAACGCATTCAAAGTAGTATTAAGCCGATTATTTTGATTAATGCCTGTACGCATGGTCACGAAACTGTTGGCGTTAAAATCATTGAAGAGCTTAAAAAGATTAAATTATTATCTGGAACTCTTATATACAATATCGCTAACGAACGAGCTTATGAGCTTAATCTACCTTTTATAGAATCTGATCTCAATCGATCATTTCCGGGAGATCAGTTTGGCACGTATGAGCAAAAACTAGCTTATTATATTAACCCGATTATCAAAGCTTGTGACATTGTGGTGGATATTCATGCCACGGAAACGACTGATCCTGGTGAAGAAAGTGCAATCATTGTAACTAATCTCAATGACGAAACAAAAAGAATCGTTGATACGATTAATCCTCCAAAAGTATTAATCATGGAGCACACCAAAAGTAGCGCTCTGATGTCCGAGGCGAAGATTGGAATTGGCTTTGAATATGGCAAGAACAATCATGAAAAAACCGCCAGTGATATAGTAGTTGGCATCAAGCGAATGCTTAGGCTTTTAGATATGTTGTCTTTTGACGAAGACGGTAAACCTAATTTGGCAACTCAGTATTTTAAGGTTATTGATGTCATGCCAAAGGATGATAGCATAACTCTTGAGAATCTAGTTAATTATCATCAGGTTAAAAAAGGACAAATTATTGGACAAAAAAACGGTCAACCAGTTTATGCAAAAGAAGATTTTGTGCCAATTCTGTTTGGAAATAACCGATATAAAGACATTTTTGGTTTTATTGGCAAAATGCTATAGACATCTAGGCAACTATATGTTATTTTGTATTTTGCACCAACTTTGAGGTGTGTACATTATAAACAGAGGTGTTTACCATGTGTTACCCGAACGCAGATCGTTTGGCGGCCCCCTACGACGCACGTATTTTGGCGTGTCCGACTAAGGCCCTCGGAGAACTCACCGTTTTCCGTGTTGACCACCCTAGCCATCTTGGCGCGGGCGTTCAAACCAGTTTGGTGGATATGCTAATGCCGGTTGCGGCTAGCGCGTTCCATCAGGCACCCGATCGCGATTTCAGGGAAGATGTCGCTAGCCATATCTTGAATCCGAAAGGTTTGCTGGTCGTCTTGAACGATGACGGCATGCCAATCGCGTTTCGGATGTGGGACTTCATCACGCTCGACTTTGTTGGCGGTACGGATATCCTGTACCTAGCTGGCATGTGCGTGCACAAGGACTATCAGGGCCGAGGTATCGGCGAACTGCTGCTTGAATTGGTGCTTCGGGATGATGTCCTGCGCACCATGAAAGGCGATATGTTCGTTCCGTTGCCACTGGCGCCCTACGTTGCTTTGCGTACCCAGAATCCGGTCATGAAGTTTTGCTTTGATCGGGCGATTGGTATCGAGAGCTATCCTCGTCTTGAGGACGGTTCGGTGCCAAGCGACGTGGCTATGGTGGGGACAAAGGTTGCTTCCTATCTAAAGGATTACAGCTTTAACCCCATTAACATGATTTCGCGCGGACTATATGGCCACAGCTTGTACGGAGTTCCTCCTGTACCGCCCAACCACAAGTACGCCGAGATCTTTTCTCAACTGGACATGGCACTAGGTGACTCGATGATCTGTGTTTGGCGTCGCTCAGACACCAAAACGATTCATTAGGCCTACTGCCTTTTGTGTCCACAACGCGGCGGTAACGTCCGCCATCAACCGGCCCCGAGATAGAAGTACAACTTCTCTCGGGGCCAATTTAATGTCTTACAGATTTTCTCTGTTAGTATCACTAATAATTATTATCGTCTAAGTTAACGTATATCCGAATACTTGTCGGGCCAGCGTTTGGATCGATATCTATTTTATCGGTTAATCGTTCCATCATGGCGGCATTAAACCAGGCGTCATCTCGAGACTTGCTTGAAACTGACATTTTTAGATATTCATTTTTCGTGGATTGATAAACCAATTCAGTGGTAGTCGAATTTGGATAAGGATTATCAATAAATACAAAACCAGCATCGGTTACAGCCTTCTTTAAATCATCGACGGTTGTTTTAACGTCGCTAGCCCGAACATAGCTTCTATACGAAGCATAACTGCGGCTTGAATCCCACGAATATACACGCTTATCGCCAAAAATTGATTCACCGGTTGCATTGTAAGTTTGTGGTTCGAGTTTTAGACTTGAAAAAATCTCTATTATCCTAGCTTTTCTAGATATATCGTTGGTTAGGCTTGCAAAAGTAATAGCCGTTATGACCGACATCACGACAACAGCGACAATGAGTAAATCAAATAAAAATTGTTTTGGTTTAAGACCTAGTTTTTTATTTATTTTTTTTGCCATATCAAAAGTATAACATAAGCAAGTTGCGCTATAATATGAATATGTTAGACAGAAGTGATATAGCAAAACTTTACCCCAACCCTCATTCGAACAAAATCAACAAGATAAAAGAATACCAGTTGAAGACATCTCAGATTGTTCTTATCTCTTTTCTTTTGTTTTTACCACTCAACATCTCGGTTTTATTTGTTAATTATTTACGTAGCTTATCGTGGGATAATACCTTGGGATACACCATAATGTCTACGGGTGTGATGCTAGTTATAATTGCAATCCTGATGATCTTTGGGTTTACGTTGATGATTATTTTTAAGGTAGCAAACAAACTACAAGAAGCAGGAATCAACAACTGGTTCTTTTTTATTGTTTATTCGCTTTTATTACTTCCATTATCGCAATTTGTGTTTAATACGTATTCAAGACTAAATTCCGGAGTCGTCGATACTCTTCCGTATTCAGTTATTATCTTTATGACTAATCTTGTGATTGTCTCGTTGATGCTGGTGGTTTTAGGTAGTAAAAAGGCCAACGATAAAATTAGAATGACAATGCTTGTAGTGGCATTGATCGTTTGTGGCGTTATCACCTATTTTAATAGCTAATTAAAAATCAAATTATTTAAGAGTGCTTATAGTTCTGGTTTATCAGCCGGGGTGCGTTTTGCAGCACCCCGGCGTTACTAGATCAGAAAATAATTCTCTGATCCAGGCCGTATAGATCCTTGTCCTCGACGTCGTA
>Ga0172374_1001664_pt1 | contig 14679 bp, 9 predicted proteins | sample LakKiv3m_FD_114536 | JGI IMG/M metagenome (GOLD analysis project Ga0172374, IMG submission 114536) | Freshwater microbial communities from Kabuno Bay, South-Kivu, Congo - kab_092012_10.3m | ecosystem: Environmental > Aquatic > Freshwater > Lake | place: Democratic Republic of the Congo... | reverse complement strand
GACTTCTTCGTCGCCTCCCGCACGGTGCGCCCGGTGTGGAACGCCTCGGCGATCAGCGGAGAGTACCTCTCGGCCGGAACATTCCTCGGCCTGTCCGGGCTCGTGCTGCTAGACGGCGCCCGCGGCTTCTGGTTCCCGATCGGGTACGCCGCCGGATACCTCCTGGTGCTCGCCTTCGTCGCCGCCCCGCTGCGTCGCAGCGGGGCCTACACGATCCCCGATTTCATGGAGGCCCGGCTGGAGTCGGTCACGGCTCGGAGGGTGACCAGCATTGCGGTGCTCGTCATCGGCTGGCTGTACATCGTGCCCCAGCTGCACGGCGCCGGGATCACCCTGCTCGTCGTGGCCGGTCTGCCGGAGTGGGTCGGGGCCGTGACCGTGGCGGTCCTCGTCGCGGCTGCGGTCGCCGCCGGTGGCATGCGCGCCATCACGTACGTGCAGGCGTTCCAGTACTGGCTCAAGCTCACGGCTCTGCTCGTGCCCGTGGTGTTCATCGCGTTCGCGCTCAGCGGCGGGCCCCACGATTTCGATCCCGAGCTGGTGTTCCCGGTCGAGGCCGGACCGTCGGGGTTCGACGCCTACGAGACGGCGTCGCTCCTGCTCGCCCTGCTCCTGGGGACGATGGGTCTGCCGCACGTGCTGGTGCGCTTCTACACGAGCCCGACCGGGGTGTCGGCGCGACGGACCACCGTCATCGTCATCGGCATGGTCAGTGCGTTCTATGCCGTGTCGAGCACCATGGGGCTCCTGGCGCGCATCGCGGCCCCCGACCTCGCGGCGCCCGGCGTGGCCGACACGGTGGTCCTGCTGCTGCCATCGCGCGTCTTCCCGGGGGTGCTCGGCGAGCTGCTGACCGCGCTCATCGTGGCGGGCGCGTTCGCGGCCTTCCTGGCGACCTCGGCCGGACTCGTGGTCTCCCTCGCCGGCGTCATCAGCCAGGACGTGTTCTCCGGGTCGGTGCGCTCCTTCCGGGTGTCGGCCGTGCTGTGCGCGCTCGTCCCTCTCGCCGTGGCGCTGCTCACGGCCCCGGCGGGCCTCGGCTCGAGTGTCGGCGTCGTGTTCGTGTTCGCCGCATCGACGCTGTCGCCCGTGGTGCTGCTGGGCGTGTGGTGGCGGGGTCTGACGGCGCGGGGAGCGGTGGCCGGGATGGTCTCCGGCGGTGTCGCGACCGGGCTCGCGCTGCTCGTGCACGCGGCGGTCGGGGGAGTGGGAGCGGCCGCGCCCTATCTCGCGCAGCCTGCCGCGTGGACGATACCGCTCGCCGCCGGCATCACGGTGGTCGTGTCACTCGTCGATCCGCGGGGCCCGTCCCCCCGGACCGAGCGCTTCCTCGCGCGAGTACACACCCCCGAGCGCGGCTGACCCGGACCCCGACCGCCGGTCCCGGGAGCGTATGGAGACAGGCGGGATGGGGAGGGAGGGGTCAGAGCTTGCGGGAACGGGGCATGAGCCGGACGGGCGGGAGCGGAGGAGCCGGGATGCGCACATCGTGACCGGGGACCACCCCGAAGCGGTCGGATGCGGCCTCCCACTCCTCGCGCGCGGCGGCGATCTCGTCATGCGTGCGTCCGGCGAAGTTCCACCACATCACGATGTCGTCCTCGAAGGGCTCGCCGCCGAGCAGGAACAGCAGGGCGCCCTCCCCGCTCGACACCTCGACCTCCTCGCGCGAGTCGCCGAGGTACAGCAGTCCGTTGCGGTCCAGGGGATGCTCCGCCACCACCGCGTCTCCCTCGACGAGCATCAGTGCGTGCTCCCAGTCCGGCCGCAGGGGCAGCCGCACGCGGGAACCCGGGGCGAGCACGACCTCGGCGCCGACGATCGGGGTGTGCACGGTGGCGGGCGACAGCACGCCGGCGAAGTCGCCCAGGACCACCGTGACCTCGGCATCCGCTCCCTCTGCGGCGGGAACGGTCAGCCCCGGAAGCTCCGTGTGCCTCTCGAAGCCGGCCGCACCGTGTCTGGCCGCGTCGGGGAGCACCACCCAGAACTGCAGGGCGTCCAGCGGGATCGGGTCCTCGCCGATCGAGTACTCCGAATGCGAGATGCCGTTGCCCGCCGTCATCAGGTTCAGCTGGCCGCGTCGGAGGTCGGCGTCGCTGCCGAGCGAGTCGCGGTGCCGGATCTCTCCCACGAGCGGCCAGGTCACGGTCTGCAGACCGATGTGCGGATGCGGTTCCACGCGCATCCGGGTATCGGCCGGTCCGAAGCGGTCGAGGAAGCACCAGGCGCCGATCGTCGGCAGGTTGCGGTGCGGCAGCGCCCGCAGCACGTTCATGCCGCGCACACCGCCGAGCGGCACCTCGCGCGGCTCGAGGATGAGGCGGTGCTGCCCGATCATTCCGCCCGGCCCGTCGGATCCTCGGCGACCGAGCCGCCGTGACCGGACGGCGACTTCGGCCAGCGGATCTCGGCGCCGGGGACGTCGTGCGTCTCGAGGTACTTCGCGATGTACGGGCACAGGGGGACGATCGCCTCACCGCGCCCGACGGCATCCGCCAAGGCCTCGGACGCGAGCTTGCCCGCCAGGCCCTGGCCCTGGAACGCCGGGTCGATCTCGGTGTGGAGGAAGCGGATGGATCCGGGACGCAGGTCGAACGCCGCGAAGCCGGCGAGCACGTCGTCGGAGCGGATCTCGAAGCGCGAGTCTTCGTCGTTGCGGGTCACGGTGATGTCGGTCATCGGCTGCTCCTTCTGCGTGTGCCTCCCAACCTACGCCCGCGCGCGCGGGCAGGGGGCGGTCCCGGCACCGGACGCTGTGGATGACACGCCGCCCGCGTCGGCGGGGGTCGTTACGCTGGAGGTATGCCGCAGACTCCCCGTGACCCGTACGAAGGATGGGTCCCTGAGCCTGTCGGATGGGTCCCTGAGCCTGACGGATGGGTCCCTGAGCCTGACGGATGGGTCCCTGAGCCTGTCGGATGGGTCCCTGAGCCTGTCGAAGGGTACGACGACGGCTGGGAGTCCTCATACCCGCCGGAGTCCATGGACTGGGAACCGCAGGGGGCCGGCTTCGAGCCCCCGCTCGACTGGGGGCAGGGCCCCGTCACCGCCGTCACCACGTCCGCGACTGCGCGCCCGCCCGTCGAGCGCCGCGCGACGCCGAGCCGCTATCCGACCGCACGCGAGGCGCTGCACACCGTCTTCGGCTATGACGACTTCCGCGGCGATCAGGCCGACATCGTCGAGCAGGTCATCTCCGGCGGAGACGCCGTCGTGCTGATGCCGACCGGCGGCGGCAAGAGCATCACGTATCAGGTGCCTGCACTCGTGCGCGAGGGCACGGGGCTCGTGATCAGTCCGCTCATCGCGCTCATGCACGATCAGGTCGATGCGCTCCGGGCCAACGGCGTCAATGCCGCGTACCTCAACTCGACCCAGGCGATCGACGAGCGGCGGGAGGTCGAGCGGGCCTATGTCGCCGGCGAGCTCGACCTCATCTACGTCGCCCCCGAGAGGCTCTCCAGCCCGCAGACCACGGCGCTGCTGCAGCGTGGAACGCTCAGTGTGATCGCGATCGACGAGGCGCATTGCGTGTCGCAGTGGGGCCACGACTTCCGGCCCGACTACCTCGCGCTGGGAGATCTGGGGGAGCGGTTCCCGGGTGTTCCGCGCATGGCGCTCACCGCGACGGCGACGCGGGCCACGCACACGGAGCTCACCGAGCGGCTGCGGCTCGACACGGCGAAGCACTTCGTCGCGAGCTTCGACCGTCCGAACATCCAGTACCGCATCGTCCCCAAGGTCGATCCGCGCAAGCAGCTCGTGCAGTTCATCCGCTCGCAGCCGGAGGGCGCTGCCGGCATCGTGTACGCGCTCAGCCGCAAGTCCGTCGAGCAGACGGCCACGTATCTCGCCGCCCAGGGGCTCGACGCCCTGCCGTATCACGCGGGTCTCCCGGCGGAGGTGCGCGCGACCAACCAGTCCCGGTTCCTGCGCGAGGACGGCGTTGTCATGGTCGCGACCATCGCGTTCGGCATGGGCATCGACAAGCCCGATGTCCGCTTCGTCGCGCACATCGACCTGCCGAAGTCCGTCGAGGGGTACTACCAGGAGACCGGCCGCGCCGGTCGTGACGGCGAACCCTCGGTGGCGTGGATGGCGTACGGGCTCGGCGATGTGGTGCAGCAGCGCCGGCTCATCGACCAGAGCCCTGGCGACCGCACGTTCAAGATGCGGATGGGGCAGCACCTCGACGCCATGCTCGCGCTGTGCGAGACGGTCGAGTGCCGCCGACAGAACCTACTGGGCTACTTCGGGCAGGAGTCCGCGCCCTGCGGCAACTGCGACACGTGCCTCGACGACACCGAGACCTTCGACGGGCTCGTGCCCGCCCAGAAGCTGCTCTCGACGATCGTGCGGCTCAAGCGCGAGCGCAACCAGGCGTTCGGCGCCGGGCACCTGATCGACATCCTCCGCGGGGCCTCGACCGAGCGCATCAGGCAGCAGGGTCACGACAAGCTGGCGACCTACGGCATCGGCAACGACCTCTCGGATCAGGATTGGCGCAGCGTCGTCCGGCAGCTCCTCGCCAGAGGGATCCTCGTCGCGCAGGGCGACTACGGCACGCTGGCTCCCGGCGAGCTGGCGGCCGGGGTGCTGCGTGGCGAGACGGCTGTACCTCTGCGCAAGGACACGATCGGCCGGCCCGCCTCCTCTTCGCGGGCGCGCAAGGCGAGTGCTGCGGATGCGCTGGACGCCGGGGACCGCGGGCTGTTCGAGGCGCTGCGCGCCTGGCGTGCCGAGACCGCCCGGGAGCAGGGGGTCCCGGCGTACATCGTGTTCGGCGACGCCACGCTCCGCGCGCTCGCGGAACATCGACCGAGCTCTCTCGCCGACCTCGACGGCATCACCGGCATCGGTGCGAAGAAGCGCGAGGCCTACGGCGAGGGCGTCCTCGCGGTGATCGCCGCCGCCTGACCTCGGCGCCTGACCTCGACGCTGGGGGCTTCGAGATCGCTCGTGACGTCTTGAACACTTGCCTATATGGGTATATGTTAGCGACATGGCACGAGCGGCGACCACATCCGATGTCTTCAACGCGATCGCCGAACCGCGACGCCGGGACATCCTGACATTGCTGCGCAGTGGTGACCGCCCCGTGAGCGAGGTGTCCGAGGCGCTGGGGATGACCCAGCCGGGTGCCTCCAAGCATCTGCGTGTGCTCCGCGAGGTCGGTCTCGTATGGGACCGCCGCGAGGGCAAGCAGCGTGTTTACGGGCTCGACGCCACCGGGCTTCGGGCGGTCCATGAATGGACCGGCGGTTTCGAGCAGTTCTGGAACGAGAGCTTCGACCGGCTCGACGCCTACGTGCAGGATCTGAAAGCAGAAAGAAGACAGGAGTAGAGGAGATGGACAGCACGATTGATCGCGAGATCGTGATCTCGCGCGTGATCGACGCCGTGCCGACGCTGGTGTTCGAGGCGTTCACCGCGGTGCAGCACCTCTCGAAGTGGTGGGGGCCCACGGGCTTCACCACGACGACGCGATCGTTCGATTTCCGTGTCGGTGGCGAATGGGAGTTCGTGATGCACGGACCGGACGGCACCGACTACCCGGAGTGGATCGTCTGGACCGACATCGTCGCGCCGGAGCGGATCGTGATGCTCCATGGTGAGCACCGCGACGATCCTGATGCATTCGAATCGCACCTCACGTTCGTGCCGGACGGCGATCGGACCCGGATCGAGATGCGCACGGTGTTTCCGACACCGGAACTGCGCGACCGGGCGATCGAGCGACATGGCGCACTCGAGGGTGGTCGGCAGACCCTGGCCAACCTCGCCATCCACGTCGCGGATATGGCGATCGCGCGAGGGGAGCGCTGATGGCCGGCACAGTGTTCTTCAGCGTCTCGATGTCTCTCGACGGGTTCATCGCCCCGGAGTCGCCGGATGAGTTGATGGGGCGGCAGTGGATGGAGTTGCAGAAATGGGTGTTCCGGCAGCGGTTCTTCCGCGAGAACCTGCAGCTGGGCGACGGCGGGGAAGAGGGGCGTGACAACGACATCGTGCGCGAGACGTTCGAGCGCACCGGGGCGAGTGTGATGGGGAAGCGGATGTTCGACGCCGGCGAGCACGCGTGGCCGGAGGATCCGCCTTTCCATACGCCGGTCTTCGTCGTCACCCACGAGGAGCGCGAGCCGTGGGAGCGCCGCGGCGGCACCACGTTCCACTTCGTGAACGACGGCATCGAGTCGGCGCTCGACCAGGCGCACGCCGCTGCCGGCGACCTCGACGTACGCATCTCGGGTGGCGGTGAGACGATCGTCCAGTCCCTCAATGCCGGTCTGGTCGACGAGTTCCACGTCGCTCTCTCGCCGGTACTGTTCGGGGCGGGGGTGCGTCTGTTCGACGGCGTGGACGCGGAACGGCTGTCCCTCGACCTGGTGGGCGCTGAGGATTCCCCGCAGACGACGCATCTGCGCTACGCCGTCCGCCTGCGCTGATCCGCCAGCATCGTCTCAGCGCCGCGGGAGCACGTCGTCGAAGTGCGCCTGCAGGTGCGCGGCGACGTCGACCGCGCCCCGGTCGTACAGCCACTGGTACTGCAGACCGTCCCACATCGCGATCAGCCAGACGGCTTCGTGCGCGGGGTCGCGGTGCGCCGGCAGGTCGCCGTCGCGCTGGGCGAGCTCGAACAGGGTGGTGAAGTAGTCGATCGTGTTCGCGAACCGCGTCCGGAAGTAGGCGTGGGCGGGGTGCGTGGTCGGCACCGCCTCGCACGAGAGGACGGCGTACACCTCGATCAGCCCTGGCTCCTCCCGCGCGCTGTGCGCGGCACCGCCGGGGATCCCGCGCAGCAGCTCCGCGGCGGAGGCGGCGCCGGCGACGGACTGGTTGTCGTTGATCGCGCTGTCCCTCTCGGCGAGGACGGCACTGAGCAGCAGCTCCTTGGAGGAGTAGTGGTGCAGCAGGGTCGACTTCGATACGCCGACGGCGGTCGCGATGTCCCGCAGACTCGTGTCGCCGTATCCGTCGCGGGAGAACAGGCGCATCGCATCCGCGACGATCTGCGTGCGGCGTCGGCGGCCCACCGCGTAGCCGGGGTCGGATTCGGGGACGGCGGCGACGGGCAGCTCCGGGAGCGGGCCGGCGGGTGCGTCGAGCTCGGGCGTCGGGTCATCGTCGGGGTCTCGCCAGGCGAGCGGTGACGCCCACAGGTTCTCCCGGTCCTCGAGCATCTCGACGACGTCCACCCGGTCGGGGAGATACTGCGAGATCAGCTGCAGGCCGTCCCATCCGGCCGTGTGCCGCACCGTCTCGCCACGGACGTCGCGATCGGCCGCGATCACCCCGTGATCCTGTGCATCCTGCAGGACGTCGACGCTCAGCGCCCGCAGCCGGCAGTAGCGTTCGCGCATCCGGTCGTGCGCGGGGTGCCCGGGCGCCGACGCCTCACCGGTGAGGGCGGCGAACAGCTCGAGGTACCCCTCGGTGCGGGCGTTGCGCGCGGCGAGGGCGGCGAACACCAGCTCTCCCGGCTCCGAGGCGGCCGCGATCGCGCTGAACACCGTCTCGTTCTCGGCCTCGAGCTCCGCGACGACCTCGGCGAGCAGGTCGTCCTTCGAGGCGAAGTGGCCCAGCAGTCCGGGGTGGCTGACCGACGCGGCGGCCGCGATGTCCCGGAGCGAGGTCGAGCGATAGCCGCGGGTGACGAACAGCTCGTGCGCGGCGGAGAGGATGCGCTGCCGGGTGGCGGCGGCGCGAGCCTGCCGCGAGCCGGCCGGTGCCGTCGTCGTCATCGCATCCTCCTCCCGCATCCTATCCTCGCTCATTACCAAGCGGTCTAATTTCAGTTACCAAGCGGTCGAGATTCGTGTATGGTCATCCCAGAACCGCATCGCCCGAAGATGTGCGGTGAATCGAAAGGACTGTCATGACAGAGCTGTCATCCGCCGCTGCCGCGGCCGCGGTCGGAACCACGGGCTTCAAGGCCCCGGGGACCACGCCGTCGAAGACCCCGCGCGGGTACACGCCGGGTCTCGCCGCCGTCAATTTCGGCGTGTACCTCGCCCTGCTCACCCCGGTGATGGTGTCCATGGCCTTCAAGGTCCAGCACATCGATCCCGTGAACACCGAGGGGAGCCTCGGCCTGGTGATGGGCGTCGGCGCGATCTTCGCCCTCGTCGCGAACCCGCTCGTCGGGCGACTGTCCGACCGCACCACATCGCGCTGGGGCATGCGTCGTCCCTGGATCCTGGGCGGCGCGATCGTCGGGCTCGGCGGTTTCGTCCTCATCGGCGCGGCGACGTCCGTCTGGATGGTGCTGCTCTCGTGGTGCCTCGTGCAGACGGCCATGAACGCCGTGCTCGCCGCAGCGAACGCTACCCTGCCCGACCAGGTTCCCGTCTCCAGCCGCGGCAAGGTGTCCGGCATCATCGGCATCACGACCCCGATCGGCATCCTCGCCGGCAGCTTCCTGGTGAACTTCCTGCCCGGTGACTTCGAGCGCTTCGTCGTGCCCGGCGTCATCGCGCTGATCCTGGTGATCGTCTTCGTCCTGACCCTCAAGGACCGCCGCCTCACCGAGAAGCCCGCCGAGAAGTTCACGATCGGGATGTTCTTCGGCTCGTTCGTGTTCAACCCGCGCAAGCACCCCGATTTCGGGTGGACCTGGCTCACCAAGTTCTTCGTGATGTTCGGCTACGCCGGCATCGCCACCTTCCTCCCGCTGTACCTGGTCACCAAGTTCGGCCTCGACGAGCAGGGGGCCGTCGGCATCATCCTCGCCGCCAACCTCGCCTCGATGGCGGCGATGGCGATCTCCTCCCCGCTCGGCGGCTTCCTCTCCGACAGGATCGGCAAGCGCCGTCCGTTCGTCGCCGTCGCCGGAGTCATCATGGTGGTCGGTCTGGTCATCCTCGCCATCGCCCCCGACGTCACGACCGTCATCATCGCGCAGGCGATCATCGGTCTCGGTGCCGGATCGTTCCTCTCGGTCGACCTCGCCCTCGCGACAGAGGTGCTGCCGAACCCCGACGACGTGGCGAAGGACCTCGGCGTGCTGAACATCGCCAACGCCCTGCCGCAGTCGATCGCCCCGGCCATCGCGCCGGGCATCATCGCGATCGGGGCGGCAACGCCGCTCGGCGGCTACACCACGTGGTACCTGTTCGGTGCGCTCGTCGCGCTGGCGGGCGCCGTGCTCGTCTACCGCATCAAGGGAGTCAAGTGACCATGACCGAGACCACCATCGCCCGCCCGTGGCTCGACACCGACCTCTCGGTCGACGAGCGGGTGCAGCTGCTGCTCGACGCCATGACGATCGAGGAGAAGGCCGGACTCTTCTTCCACACCATGATCGCGATCGGCGATCTGGAGGAACCCAACCCGGTGTTCGCGACGCCGTCGGCGCGGGAGTTCCTCGAATCCAAGCGGATGACGCACTTCAACCTGCTGGGCGGCGCGCCCAGCGGTCGGGAGATCGCCGCGTGGCACAACGCGCTGCAGCGCCTCGCCGCCTCCACGCGGCTCGGCATCCCGGTGACGCTCTCGACCGACCCGCGGCACTCGTTCAGCGAGAACCCCGGCGCGTCGATCCTCGCCGGTCCGTTCTCGCAGTGGCCGGAGACCCTCGGGCTCGCCGCGACCCGCGATGAGGAGCTCGTCGAGCGCTTCGCCGACATCGCCCGCCAGGAGTACACGGCCGTCGGGTTGCGGGTCGCCCTGCACCCGCAGGTCGACCTCGCGACGGAGCCGCGGTGGGCACGGCAGACCGCGACCTTCGGGGAGGACGCCGAGCTCGCCGGGCGTCTCGGCGCGGCGTACATCCGGGGGTTCCAGGGGGAGTCCTTCGGGCCCGGTTCGGTGTCGACCATGACCAAGCACTTCCCCGGGGGTGGTCCGCAGAAGGACGGCGAGGATCCGCACTTCCCCTACGGCCGCGAGCAGGTCTATCCTGGCGGCGAGTTCGAGCTTCACCTGAAGCCGTTCGAGGATGCGCTCGCCGCGGGTACCCGGCAGATGATGCCGTACTACGGGATGCCCGTCGGCACGGAGTACGAGGAGGTGGGCTTCGGCTTCAACAAGTCCGTGATCACCGGGCTGCTGCGCGAGCGCTACGGATTCGACGGTCTGGCCTGCACCGACTGGGGCCTGATCAGCGATTCCGAGATCTTCGGCCAGCCCTTCCCCGCCCGCGCCTGGGGCGTCGAGGACCTGACGCCCCGAGAGCGGATGAAGAAGGTGCTGGATGCCGGCGTCGACCAGTTCGGCGGAGAGGCGAACCCGGAGCTGCTGCTCGAGCTCATCGCCGACGGCGAGGTCACCGAAGAGCGACTCGACATCTCGGCTCGACGCATCCTGCGCGAGAAGTTCGAGCTGGGCCTGTTCGACGATCCCTTCGTGGATGAGGATGCAGCCGACGAGATCGTGGGCCGTGCGGACTTCCGTGCCGCAGGGGAGGAGGCGCAGCGCGCCTCGATCACCGTGCTCGCCAACGACGACGTGCTGCCCTTCCCGCCCGGGCGGAAGCTCTACGTCGAGGGGATCGATGCCGATGTCGCGGCCGCCTTCGGGCAGGTCGTGGACACGCCGGCAGAGGCCGACCTCGCGATCCTGCGGTTGCAGGCTCCGTTCGAGGAGCGCGCGACGATGTTCGAGAACTTCTTCCACGCGGGTTCCCTGGAGTTCTCGGAGGCGGTGATCGCGCACGTCCGTGAGGTCGCGGCCGCCGTTCCCACGGTGGTCGACGTGCTCGCCGACCGTCCGCCGATCCTCACCCCGATCGCGGGGGTCGCGGCAGCGCTGACCGTGAACTGGGGTGCATCGGCCCCGGCGCTGCTCGACGTCCTGAGCGGTGCCTCGCCGGCACAGGGCGCGCTGCCCTTCGACCTCCCGCGCTCGATGGCCGCCGTCGAGGCATCGCGCCCCGACGTGCCGTTCGACACCGCCGACCCGCTGTTCCGATTCGGCCACGGGCTCGCGCTGTAGCCGTCGGACCCCTCGAACCGCCTCGCCGACTCCGGTCTGCGGGGCGGTTCTGTCGTCGCCGCCCGGTCGGACGATGGCGGAATGTCTCGTGGGGAGCCCCTCGTGGATGGATTTCTGGACAAGTGCTGGACATATCCCGTGGGGCACCGCAATACTGTCTCCAACATCGCTCGGCCGACACCTGTCGACCCGTGGGGGGGCCTTGTGACGCGGAAGATCGCATCACTCGGGAGTAGCGAATGGAACAGCTGGACAGCAGGACTCTGCAAAGACGCAGAGCCATGGGCGGGACCATCGCCGGCATGACCGTCGGCGCCGTAGTTCTCGCCAGTGCATTGATGCCGTCGGCGGCGAACGCGCTGGATGCGGCGAATCCGAACGATCCGTCGGTCGCGCAGGGGCAGATCATCCAACTGCCGGCTCCGCTGCTCGGCGGGCTCGACATCGCGGCGCTGGGCCACACGCGGACCAGCAATCCCGCGGCGCCGGGTTCGGAGCTCGGCGGTCTCAACCTGGCTCTGCTCGAGGCGCTGAGCATCGACGTCGGCACGCTGAACATCCCGCTGCTGACCGACGGCACCTCACCCGGTCTGCTGCAACTGGGCGACCTGGGCGCCACCCAGAGCTTCAGCGCCTCGCCCACCCAGACGACGTCGACCGCATCCTCGGGGACGATCACCTCGGGCGGCGCGATCGACACCGGCGCCATCGACGGCAGCACCGATCCCGCGACGCTCGAGCTCACCGACCTGTTCGATCAGCTGGCTGTCGCGGGGCTCACCGACGCCGTCCTCGACCAGGCCTCGGTCGGCATCGGCGCACTCGCGTCCCGCGCCGAGTCCAACGCCGGGACCGCCACCTCGGAGTACCGCATCGCGGACCTGAACCTCGACCTGCACAGCAACCTCGTCGCCGGCCTGTCGACCACGCTCGCCGCGGCGATCCAGGGCACCGTCACGCCTGTCAGCGACCTCGCCGGACCCGGCGGTGCCCTGACCGCACTGACGACGACGCTCGTGGACACGATCAACGCGATCCCGGATGTGCCGCTCGTCGCGGCCTTCGAGGCGACCGGCGGAACCGTCTCGATCGCCGGCCTCGACACGGTCGGACAGACCGTCGCGAGCGAGGTGCTGCTGCAGCCGCTCGAGAACACGACAGGATCGGTGATCGTCAACCTCAGCACGGGAACGATCTCCGTCGACCTGGCGCGGATCCTCGTCGAGACGGGGGCGGGAGCGGACCTCAACTCCCTGCCCGCGAACACCCCGGTGCTCTCGGCGACGACGATCGCCGCCATCCAGCAGGGGATCACCTCGGCGCTCACGGGCACGCATCCCAACAGCCTCAACGGCAAGGTCTCCTCGATCCTCGCGACGACGCTGGACGCGCTGCAGGTCACGCTCGCGGTCGGGGTGGATCTCACGGTGCCGCTCACCGGGACGCCGCTCGTCTCCGGCGATGTGACGGTCATCGGATCGCTCGCGCAGTTCGCGGGCACCGCGACTCCCGTCCCGGCGGTCACGACCGACATCACCCTCGTCGGGCTCAACCTCGGGGTGCTGTTGAACCCCGTGGTCAGCGCCGTCACCACGGCCGTCGCGACGACCACCGGTCCTCTCGTCGACACGGCGCTCACGAGCGTGATCCCGCTCGTCCAGCCGGCGCTCGCCGCCCTGACCGGCCCGGTGCTCACGACGCTCGACCCGGTGCTGCAGGGTGTGCTCTCCGGGGTGGCGACCATCACGATCAACGAGCAGCCGGCGACGGGGGACATCCCCGGCGACAGCTTCACGGTGCGTGCGCTCGCGATCGACCTGCTCCCCGCCGTCGGCGGCGGGGTCGCCCTCGACCTCGGCTCCTCCACGGTGAAGGCCGCAGCCGCGGCCGTCGCCGCGATCGATGCGGCGGCGTCCGTGCAGGCCGGGACGAGCCTCGCCGTCAACGGTTCCGGATGGCCGGCGACGACCCAGGTGTCGGTGCAGCTGACCGCTCCGGGCGGCGGGAACGTCGGCGCGCCGGTCACCGCGACGACGGACGCTGCCGGTGGCTTCACGCTCGCCTACCCCGTCCCGTCATCCGCGACGCCGGGTGCCGGATACACCGTCACCGCGACGGCGGGCACGACCACGGCCACCGACACGACGGAGGTCACCGCGGCCGCGACCGTGGATGCGGCTCCCACGGTGCAGGCGGGAACGGACCTCGCCGTCTCCGGCGCCGGCTGGCCGGCCGCCACCCCGGTGTCGGTGCAGCTGACGGCACCCGGCGGCGGGGACATCGGCGCACCGGTGCTCATGACGACCAACGCCTCGGGCGCGTTCACCGGGTCGTATCCGGTCCCGGCCGGAACGCCCGCCGGGACGGGCTACACCGTGACGGCGTCGGTCGACACGCAGACAGCGACCGACACGACGGAGGTCACCGCGGCGCCTGCCACGGCGACCGTGGACGCGGCGGCGACGGTCGAAGCAGGCACCGACCTTCCCGTCTCCGGCGCGAACTGGCCCGCGAACACCGTGGTGACCGTGCAGCTCACGGCTCCGGGTGGTGGCCTCATCGGCACCCCGCAGACGGCGACGACCAACGGGCTCGGCGTCTTCGCGATCGACTACCCCGTCCCCGCCGGCACTCCCGCCGGAACCGGCTACACGATCACGGCCACCGCGGGTACGCAGACCGCGACGGACACGACCGAGGTCACCGCGGCACCGGTCGTCGTCGACGCCGCAGCTCAGGTCCCCGCGGGCACCAACCTCGCCGTCACCGGCTCTGGCTGGCCGGCGAACTCCTCGGTGTCGCTGCAGCTGACCGCTCCGGGCGGCGGGAACGTCGGCGGTCCGGTGACCGCCACGACCGACGCGTTCGGCGCCTTCACGGCGAACTACCCGGTGCCGGCCGACACGGCCCCTGCTGCCGGCCATACCTTGACCGCGACGGCGGGCGCAGCGACCGCGACCGACACGACCGAGGTCACCGCGGCTGACCCGGCTGGCGTCAACACGAACGCGGCGGCTTCGGCATCCGCGTCGGCCGATGCGACGGCGGACGGTGATCCCTCGGCGCAGGCCGCCGCGGAAGCAGCCGCGCTCGCCGACGCGACGTCGGCCGCCTCGGCGGCAGCCACCGCGGATGCCACCGCGGCGGCGCAGGCCGCGGCGACGACCGACGCCTCCACGACCGCCTCGACCGACGTGACGTCGACCGCGAACGCCTCGGCGGCGGTCGCGGCGCAGGCGGCGGCGCAGGCGGACGCGTCCGACGACGTGAACGCGGCGGCCTCGGCTGCTGCCGAAGCGAACTCGGCGGCATCGTCCGAAGCGGCCGCGACCACGGATTCCTCGACGGATGCCTCTGCGGAGGCATCGGCCAACACCAATGCCGCGGCCTCGGCCTCTGCGTCGGCCGACGCCGATGCCTCGACGGCGGCCGTCGCCGAAGCCTCGGCCCAGGCTGCGGCCTTCGCCGATGCGACCGCGGAGGGGTCGGCAGCGGCCGATCCGTCGGCGGAAGCCGCGGCCCAGGCGGCGGCGACGGCGACGGCCTCCACGGCGGCATCGGCGGATGCGACATCCGAAGCGAACGCGGGCGCGGCGATCGCCGCCCAGGCGGCGGCTCTGGCCGACGCCACGACGAGCACCGCTGCCGAAGCCTCGGCGACATCCGACGCCAGCACGAGCGCCGCGGCGAATGCGAGTGCCGCAGCCATCGCGAGTGCGTCGACCGATGCCTCCGCGGACGCGG